>Ga0316222_1000083_pt1 | contig 146964 bp, 133 predicted proteins | sample TBH18011metaG_FD_206008 | JGI IMG/M metagenome (GOLD analysis project Ga0316222, IMG submission 206008) | Freshwater microbial communities from Trout Bog Lake, Wisconsin, USA - TBH18011 | ecosystem: Environmental > Aquatic > Freshwater > Lake > Hypolimnion/Profundal zone | place: USA...
GCCGGGGATGCACGGGGATGGACGGGGATGGAAAGGGATGAAAGAGGTCAGATGAACGGCCAACGACGATAACTCGGCTCAACCACCGGCAGGCCGGAACGCTATGGTTTTGTTACCACTTCTAATTAGTTCTCGCATGAGTCGATGCGTTGCTTACGAGACGGTCGCGGCCAAAGCAATGCCCATTCGAATGCGGCATGCTCCGATACGATCGGGAATAAGCCATACCTATCCAAGCTTTGAAAACACGCCCTATGCGGGTACCAACATCCTAGAAAAGCCAATAGCCTATGGCCGAGGTGGCCGAGGTTCGCCGAGAAAAGATTTGAAGCTGCCAGGCTATTCCTCCGTTTCGAGCAGGACCATCTCGCCGTGGCGGTCGGCGATCAGTTCGTGGATCCGCAGGAGCTGGTACCACTTGATGAAGGCCTCCACGAAGACGACGGCCATGAGCAGCATGAGCACCACCGAGAACGCCACCAGCAGCCACAATCCCTTGGGCAGGTAGTTGTACAGGATGTTCTGGACCCCGGCCATGAAGGTGACCGGGACCATGAACAGGCCCGGGGCCGCGGTGGTCCAGGCGTAGCGGGCCTTGCCGTGGCGGATCAGCATGGTGGTGCCGACGATCAGGGCGCAGGTGGCCAGGAGCTGGTTGGCCATGCCGAACAGGGGCCAGATGGTGGAGATGTCGCCGGTGTAGACCAGGTAGCCCCAGGCGCCGGTGAAGGCCAGGCTGGTGATGATGATGCCGGGCATCCACTTCTTCTCGTCGAAGCGGGGCCAGACCTTGCCCAGCATCTCCTGGAGCATGTAGCGGCCGACCCGGGTGCCGGTGTCGACGGCGGTGAGGATGAAGACCGCCTCGAACATGATAGCGAAGTGGTACCAGTAGGCGGCCAGGTGCTTCATGAAGGGGATCGAGGAGAAGATGTAGGACATGCCCACGGCCAGTGACACGGCGCCGCCGGGGCGGCCCTGGAGCTGCTCGCCCACCGCCTGGCCCAGGGCCGGCAGGTGGATGGGGGTCATGTGCAGGGCGGCGTAGGCCTTGGGCACGGCGTTGATGGCGAAGTAGTCGGCGGGCATCAGGACGCTGGCGGCGATCAGGGCCATGATGGCCACCACGCCCTCCACCAGCATGGCGCCGTAGCCCACGAACAGGATGTCCTTCTCGCTGGCGATCATCTTGGGGGTGGTGCCGGTGCCGATGATGGCGTGGAAGCCGCTCAGGGCGCCGCAGGCGATGGTGATGAAGATGAACGGGTAGACGGTGCCGGGGATGATCGGGCCGCCGCCGTGGATGTACTGGGTGACCGGCGCGTTGACCAGGGTCGGGTGGACCCAGGCGATGCCGCCGACCAGCATGATGATGACGCCCAGCTTCAGGTAGGTGGACAGGTAGTCCCGGGGGCAGAGCAGGAGCCACACGGGCAGGGCCGAGGCGATGAAGCCGTAGGCCGGGATGATGATGCCCAGCTGGTTCTTGCTGAGCGTGAGCCAGCGCGCCAGGGTGGGATTGGCCGCCACGTAGGGCCCGGCCAGCAGGGTCAGGAACAGCGCCGCCACCCCGATGATGCTGGCGCCCAGGACATCGCCCTTGCGCAGGATGTACATGTGCACGCCCATGTAGAGGGCGATCGGCATGGTCATCAGCACCGTGAAGGTGCCCCAGGGGCTGTTGAACAGGGCGTTGACCACGCCGATGGAGAGGCCGGCGAGGGTCAGGATGAGGATGAACAGGATCGCGAAGCCGGCCACGGTGCCGGCCCGCTGGCCGATCTCGTTCTCGGCGATGTGGGCCAGGCTCTTGCCCTTGTAGCGAACCGAAGCGAACAGCACGACCATGTCGTGGACGGCGCCGCCCAGCACGCAGCCGATGATGATCCACAGGGTCCCGGGGAGCCAGCCGAACTGCGCGGCGAGCACCGGCCCGAGCAGGGGACCGGCGGCGGCGATGGCCGCGAAGTGATGGCCGAACAGGACGAACTTGTTGGTCTTGTGGTAGTCGTGCCCGTCGGCCATGGCGACCGCGGGGGTGGTGCGGTCGCCGTCGACGTTCAGGACCTTCGTGGCCAGGAAGATTCCGTAGTACCGGTACGCCAGTGCGAAGATGCACAGCGTGACGAACACGAGGGTCAGGGCGTTCACGGTTTCACCTCCTGCGCAGGGCAGATGTCGACCAAAGCCAAGGATTGAAGATGCATGGGTCGATAATAGCCGGGGCAGGCCGGAAGCTTGCAAAAATATATTAAAATGTGACTAATTTACTACCATTTCGAGCCGACGCTCAGCGCAGCCCCTCGACCAGATAAAGCTCGCTCAGCTTCTTCTGGTAGGTCAGGAGGAAGGCCCGGGCGTCGGGCGAGACGAACACGCCCCTCGCCTGGAGGTGCCCGGCCGGGTCGGCCGGCGTGAACGCGGCGATCCGGGTCCGGGCGCCGCTGGCCAGGTCCAGGCGGGTGAGGACCACGGGCAGCACGGACAGTTCGGGGCGGACGAACACGGCCCTGCCGTCCGCGGCCCAGCCCACGACCCGCTCCAGCGGCAGCATGCCGCGGATGGGTTGGGCCTCGCCGCCGGCCACGGGCTGGACGAACCATTCCTTGCGGTTGCCGGCGACGATCAGGCGAGTGCCGTCCGGGGAGATCGGGGCCAGGCTGACCCAGGAGTTGCCCAGGCCCTCCCGGGTGACGGTCTTCGGGGCGCCGCCGTTGCGGTCCAGGAGGAACCAGTGGGCCTTGCCCTGGGACGAGGCCAGGGCCACCGCCCGCTGGCCATCGGGCAGGAGGTGGCTGTACCCGGAGATGGTGGAACCCGGCGGCATGGCCAGTGCGAACGGCCGGCCGAGGCCGGTGGGTATGAAGAGGGCGAAGTTGTTGCGCTTGTCCACATCCTCCAGGTCCTGGGCGGCCAAGCCGGCAGCTTTCACGGCCGCCAGCCAGGCCGGGTCCAGCTCCCGGGCGGGCAGGGGCGGCATGACCACGTTGACCCAGCGGCCGTCGGCCGACAGGGTCTCGGCGTTGCCGATGCCCAGCTTGACCGGGGGGCCGCCGTCCAGGGGCCGGAGGTAGACGCCGTCCCGGCTGGTCCCGCCGTCCACGCTGGTGGATTCCAGCAGCAGGGCCTTGCGGCCGTCGGCGCTCAGGCCCACGGCCTGGGTGCTGCCCAGGATGGAGAGGTCCCGCGGCTGGGCCTCCCCGGCCCGCTGGGCCAGCACCGTCCAGCGGCTCTGGTGCAGGGCCATCAGCACCCGGCCGTCGGCGGACACGTCCTGCAGCTGGTAGGCTCCGGCGCTGCGCCAAAGAGGCCGGCGCCGGCCGCTCCCGGACACGGCCCAGAGGGCGGTCTGGTCGCCCTGGAGCTCGGAGCACCAGAGCTCGCCGCCGGGTCCCCAGGCCAGCCCCGTGAGGGTGTCGCCGATGGCGTCGCCGAGCTTGGTGAACAGGACCTTCCGGTGGCCGGAGCGGTCGAACACGACGACCTGCGCGCGGGCCACGGCGTCGGCGTCCACCGCCGCCAGGCGGGCGCCATCCGGGCTGAGCCGCAGATTGCTGAAGTAGCGGTTGTCCGAGGATCCCTGGAACAGCACCGTGCCGGCCGGGAATTCCAGGCGGGAGCGGAACTCGGCGTCGACGCTCAGGGTGGCCATGCCGGCCCCGTCCCAGGCCGCCTCGGAGATGTCCTCCTGCAGCTCCCGCAGGGCGCCGCCGCCGCCGCCCGGGGTCTGGGCGAGGGTGCCCCGGTAGCGGCCGGAGGTGGTCAGGCTGGGTTCGCGGATGAAGGCCAGGTCATTGTTGGCCGAGACCCCCAGCAGCAGGGCGTCCTTGATGCCCAGGGGGCGGGGCTCGGTCGAGCCGGGGGCGAGGACGTAGAGTTCCGGCCGGCCGCCGGCGATCCGCTCGGAGAAGTACACGGTGCGGCCGTCCGGGCCGAACCGGGCGGTCTCGATGGTGCCCGGCACGAAGGTCAGGCGGGTGAAGCCGGGCGGCTCCGGCGCTCCGCCGCGCAGGGCCCAGCCGCCCAGGACCGCCAGGACGGCGCCGGCGGCGGCCACGGCCCCCCACAGCCAGGTGGCGCGCCGGTTCTGGGGCGCGAAGGGGGCGCTGAACGGGGCCGGGGCGTCGCTGCCGGTGGCCAGGTTCTCCAGGGCGAAGGCCAGGTCCTCGGCATTCTGGAAGCGCCGGGCCGGGGTCTTCTCCAGGCAGCGGTCGACGATCCGGCGCAGCCCGGGCGGGATGGGCCGGCTGGTGTCGTCCAGTTCAGGTGGATCCTCCTTGAGGATCGCCGCCATGGTGTCGGCCGCGGAAGCCCCGGCGAAGGCCCGGCGGCCGGTGAGCATCTCGAACAGCACGGCGCCGAAGCTGAACAGGTCGGCGCGGGCGTCGACGGCCTCGCCGCGGACCTGCTCGGGGCTCATGTAGCCCAGGGTGCCCAGGATCATCCCGGCCTCGGTGTGCAGGCCCTGGCTGAGGGCCTCGGTGAGGCCGGCCGGGGCCGGCGCGGCCATCTGCTTGGCCAGGCCGAAATCCAGGATCTTGAGCCGGCCGTCGCGGGTGATCCACAGGTTGTCGGGCTTCAGGTCCCGGTGCACGACGCCCTTGCCGTGGGCCGCGGCCAGGCCCTGGGCCATCTGCACGGCCAGCTCGGTGGCCCTCCGGGGGCTGACCGGCCCTTCCTTGAGGCGGGCCCGCAGGACTTCGCCCTCCAGCAGTTCGGCCACCACGCAGACGGTCTCCCCGTGGGTGGCGAAATCGAAGATGCCGACGATGTTCGGGTGGTTGAGGGCGGCCACCGCCTTGGCCTCCCGCTCGAACCGGGCCAGGGCCTCGGGGTCCCGGGCGAGGTGCTCGGGCAGCACCTTCACGGCCACCAGCCGGTCCAGGCGCGTGTCGCGGGCCTTGTAGACCTCGCCCATGCCGCCCGCCCCCAGGGGGGCGAGGATCTCATAGGGGCCGAGCCGAGTGCCGGGCAAGAGAGGCATGAAAGGTTTACCTTTCACCCATCATATGCCATCTGTGCGATTGGGACGCAAGCGCAAAATCCGCCCGCGCCGCCCGGCTATCCCTGGGTCTTGAGGTAGTCCGCGAACTTCTTGTCTTCCTGGGCGATGTGCTTCAGGTGCCAGGTGGTGATGAAGTTCATCAGGTCGAAGGGGGTGCCCTCCGGATCGCGCAGGTGCGCCACCACCATCGCCTCGAGCTGGATCAGCATGTCCTTGTGGAGCGTGATGTGCTGGCCCAGGCCCGGGTAGTGGGTCTGCTCCATGCGCTCCTGCTCCTGCTCGAAATGGTCGGCGATGTGGCGCTCCAGCTTGGCGATCGCCCGTTCCCGGCCCAGGCTGCCGCTTTCGGCGGTGATCTCGTCCGTCAGCTTCTCCAGCTGCTGGAACAGGGCCTGATGCTGGCCGTCGATGACCGCATCGCCGGTATCCCAGTCTGGACTCCACATATATCTGGGCATGAACCCTCCTGTCCGTGTCAGGCATTCTACGTTGAGTTCTCCGGGATCCGCAGACAAAAAAACCTTTTCCGGGGACTTTATAAATCCATCCCGGAAAACCGCGGTTGGCTTGCGAATGCTACCCGAAACGTCCCCTATAAATGCCGTTCCGGGCCCGGGCCCGCCGATTGCACCCTAAGATAGCCAGATGGCCCAGATCCTGAAGACCTTCGCCCTGTTCGCCGGCACCGCCCTCGCGGAGATCCTCGGCTGCTACCTGCCCTACCTCTGGCTGCGCAAGGGCGGACCGGCCTGGTACCTCCTCCCGGCCGCCGCCAGCCTGGCTCTCTTCGCCTTCCTGCTCAGCCTGCATCCGGAGGCCGCGGGACGGGTCTACGCGGCCTATGGAGGGGTCTACATCTCGGTCGCCCTGGGCTGGCTCTGGGCGGTGGACGGGATCCGCCCGACCCGCTGGGACCTCCTGGGCGTGGCGGTGGCCCTGGCCGGCATGGCCATCATCATGTTCGCGCCCCGCCCGGCCTGAGGCCCCCATGCTGCCGGTGCTCCTGCTGTTCCTCCTGCCGGTCGGCGGCGGCATCCCGGCCGGGGTGCTGCTGGCCCGGGCCCATGGCCTGGCCTGGCCCCTGACCGCCGGCCTATACCTGCTTTCGGACCTGATGCTGGCCCTGGCTTTCGAGCCGGTGCTGCGGCTGCTGGTGCGGCTGGGGGGCCGGGTCCCGTTCCTGGCCCGCCTGGGCGCGGTGGCCCAGGCCGCCATGGCCCGCAGCGCCGCCCACTTCACTGGCGCCGGCGCGGGCCCCGTGGCGCTGGTGCTGATCGCCTTCGGGGTGGACCCCATGACCGGCCGCGCCTCGGCCATGGCCGCCGGGCACGGCTTCCTGATGGGCTGGGCCTTCGCCATCGCCGGCGACATGCTCTACTACGCCGTCCTGGCCGTGGCCACCCTGCGCCTGAACGCCTACATCAAGGATCCCAACATCACCGTGGCGGTGGTGCTCGGCGCGATGTTCCTGGTGCCGCTGCTGGTGCGGAAATTCCGTCGGGCGCCGCGCCCGGCCTGAACTCCGGTGTAGCCTCAAGTCCGGGGAGGTGCCGGTGATGGGACAGTCAGCCAGGGCCATCGGCGGGCTGTTCCTGGCCGCGTTCAAGGCCTGCCTCACCCACCGGGCCTCCAGCAAGGCCGCGGCCCTGGCCTTCTACACGCTGTTCTCGATGGCCCCGATCCTGGTGCTGGTCCTCACGGTCGCCGGCCATCTGCTGGGCGCCCAGGTCGCCCAGGGGGCGATCTCCGCGCAGCTGAAGACCCTGGTGGGCCCCGCCGGCGCCGCCGCCCTCCAGAACCTGGCGGCGGGCGCCCGGATGCCCTCCGGCGGCGGCGCCACCGCCCTCGCCCTGGTCCTGCTGGCGGTGGGCGCCACCAGCCTGTTCGCCGAGCTGAAGGACAGCCTGGACGAGATCTGGAGGCGCCATGCGCCCGTGCCCACCGGCCTGCTGGCGCTGCTGCGGGCCCGGCTGCTCTCCTTCGGCCTGGTGCTGACCCTGTCCTTCCTGCTGCTGACCTCCCTGATGGTGAACACGTGCCTGGCGCTGCTGGCCGGTTTCTGGGCCGGATCCCTCTGGATCTTCAGTGGCCTGTCCACCGCCTTCACGTTCGTGGTCATCGCCTGCCTGTTCGCGGTGGTCTACAAGATGCTGCCGGAGGTGAAACTGTCCTGGCGGGACGTGGCCATCGGGGCGCTCATCACGGCCGCCCTGTTCAGCCTGGGCGAGTACGGCATCGCCGCCTACCTGCGCAGCGGCGCGATCAACACCAGTTTCGGGGCGGCCGGGTCCCTGGCGGTGCTGCTGATATGGGTCTACTACTCCGCCCAGATTTTCTTCCTGGGCGCGGAATTCACGCGGGAATACGCCCTCCGTTTCGGCAGCCTCCGGGGCTAGGCCGGGCCGCTCCGCCCCGGCAGGGACTCCACCAGCTCGATCAGGGTCCGCGCCCGGTAGGGTTTTTGCAGGAAGCCGGCGGTGGCCATGCCCTCCAGCTGGGCCGCGGCTTCCTCTTCGGCGAAGCCGGAGGTCAGCACCACGGGGATGTCCGGATCGACGGCGCGGATGCGGCGCAGGGTCTCGGGGCCGCCCATGCCGGGCATGGAGAGATCCAGGAGGATGAGGTCGAGGCCCTTGCCCCGGGCCCCCAGCAGCTCCAGGCCGTCCTCGCCGCTGCCGGCCAGCAGGGCGGTGTGGCCGGCGGCCTCGAGGCTGTCGCGGATGACGTCCAGCATGTAGCTCTCGTCGTCGATGGCCAGCACGACCCGGGGCCCGTCGGCGCCGACCTGGGCGGCGGGCAGGCCGGCCACCGGAAGTTCCAGACCGCCCGCGGGCAGGAGGATCCGGAAGGTGGTGCCCCGGCCTTCGGCGCTCGCGACCGTCAGGCTGCCCCGGTGGCCGCGGATGATCCCCTGCACCGCGGAGAGGCCCAGGCCGTGGCCCTTCTCCTTGGTGGTGAAGAACGGCTCGAACATCCGGACGCGGACCGCCTCGCTCATGCCGCAGCCGGTGTCGGCCACCTCGATGGCGATATAGGCCCCGGGCGCCAGGGGCCCGCCGGGCCGGGCGATGGACTCGGACCGGGTGCGGACGGTGACCCGCCCGGGGGCGGAGCCGATGGCTTCGAACCCGTTGATCACCAGGTTCATGACCACCTGCTGCAGCTGGCTCAGGTCCCCGGTCACGGGCGGGAGGCCCTCCTCCAGGTCCACTTCGAACAGGACCTGCTTGGGGGCGGCGGCTTCCAGGATGCGCAGGTTGTCGCGGATCACCTGGTTCAGCTGGACGGGCTCCAGCGTGAACTTGCCCCGGCCGGAGTAGGCCAGCATCTGCCGGGTGAGGGTCGCGGCCCGTTCGGCGGCGTCCAGGACCTTTTCCAGGTTGTCCCGATCCCGGAACCCGTGCCCCTGCCGGTCCAGGACCAGGCTGGTCTGGCCGATGATGGCGGTCAGCAGGTTGTTGAAGTCGTGGGCGATCCCGCCGGCGAGCAGGCCGAGGCTCTCGGCCCGCTGGGCGGCCAGCATGGCCTGCTCGGCCTGCTTGCGTTCCCGGAGGTCCCGGAAGAAGCCGAGCAGGTACTGGTGCTCATGGACCCGCACCAGGGTGCCGATCGCCTCGACCGGGAAGGTGGTGCCGTCCTTGTGCCGGTGCTCCAGCTCCTCCCGGACCGTCTCGCCCGGGCGCAGCCGCCAGACCCGGGACTCGAAGGCCTCCAGCGGCCCGCCCTGGCCCTGGCCGCGGAGCGAATCCAGATCCATCCGGCGCAGTTCCCCGAGGCTGTAGCCGTGGAGCTCGGCGGCCACCTCGTTGGCGTCCTCGATCCGGCCGAGGGTGCCTTCGCTGTCGGCGTCCACCAGCAGGATGCCGTCCGGGACGTGCTGGAACAGGATCCGGTAGCGCGCCTCGCTGCGGCTGAGTTCGCGGGTCCGTTCGGCCACCTTGCGGTCCAGGTCCCCGGCCAGTTCCTGCAGGGCGCCGATCAGCGCCAGGTTCATCAGCTGCGCCTTGACCAGCTCCGCGACCCGCTCCAGGAGGGGCACCAGGTGGCCGAGTTCGGCGGGCCCTCGGCGGTCGTCGGCGAACAGAAGGCAGCCGTCGGAGTCCGGCCCCACCCGCAGCGGGACCAGGGCCAGGGCGGTGGGCGCCAGTCCGGGGCTGGCGATCGCCAGGACCTCGAACACCCCGGCCAGCTCGGGGGCCGCCAGCACCCGGGCCCGGAGCGGCGGCCAGGCCTCGTCCGGGCGGAGCTGGAACCGGTCCAGGCCCGGGCCGCCTTCCATCCTGCGGGCATGGTAGGCCGGGTCCGCGGCCAAGGCACCGCGATGGCCGAACAGGCAGGCTCCGTAGGGGATGCTCTTGAGGACGCAGACCCGCTCCAGGACCGAGTCGAGCAGGGCGGCGGGATCATGGGCGGATTCCACCTGCTCGGCCACCAGCCCGAGCAGGGTGATCTCCTCGGCCCGCTCGGTGAGGAGGTCGTTCTCCCGCTCCAGGACCCGGAGGCGGTCGCGCAGGTCCGCGCTGGATTCGGGATCGGGGGTCATGGCTCAGTCGCCCAGGAAGGCCTGGAGTTCCTGCAGCAGCCGCCCGGGCTGGTCCTCCTGGATGAAGTGGCCGGCCTCCGGGATCTCCACCAGGCGGCTGCCGGGGATCTCCCGGGCCAGCTTGTGCGCGATCTCGGCGCTCAGGTAGACGTCCTCCGTACCGCGCACGACCAGGAAGGGGATCCTCGTGGCCCGGAGGCCGCCGGCGATCGAGGTGAGGTCGCGGTTGTCGAGGCATTCGGCGAAGTGCAGGAAGGCCTTGCGGCCGGCCCGGGTGCGCATGGGCTTCCAGAAATCGGCCATCAGCTGCTCGTCGACCCGGTCCGGGTGGTACAGGCCGCGCTTGATGATCAGTTTGAAGGCGCCCAGATCGAGGGTGGCCATGGCCAGCTGGCGGATGATCGGCGTGCGCATGGCGATGATCGGCTGCACCGGCCAGAAATCGTAGGCCACGCCGTTGACCACGCCCGCGTGGGTGAGCCTTCCCGGATGGTCGACCGCGAAGCGCTGGACGATGCCGCCGCCGATGTCGTGGCCCACCATGGCGAACGGCCCCCAGCCCAGGGCCTGGGTGAGCGCCTCCAGGCGGGCCACCTGGGCGGTGATGCCGTAGCTCACGTCCAGCGGCATGTCCGAATCGCCGCAGCCCAGGAGGTCCACGGCCACGACCTCGCGGCTCCGGGCCAATCCGGCCAGGAGCTTCTGCCAGATGAACGAATAGGTGGTGATGCCGTGCACCAGGAGCAGGGGCGGGCCCTGGCCATGGCGATGGTAGGCCAGGTCGTGCCCCTGGATCCGCATTTTCTGGGGTTTATCGGAGAGCATGAGCCCTTTCCTCGCCCGGCCGGGATTGTCGCGTGATGGGGAAAGTATAGGGTGCCGGAAGGAAGGTTGGAAATCCCAATCGGTCCGGTGGCGATCCGAATTGCATTATATTAAAACTTTTAAAATTATATTACATATATTCAAAATTATGCTTCATTCCTGTGAATTTAACATAAACTCTTGTGCCATAGGGGGTCAGGTCTCCCGCCCCCGGTCCCCCCGAGCGGTGTAGCAGCCGACCGGGGTTCACGGTCCAGAACAGGTGGTTTCCCAGTGAATCGGACTATTACCATTCCCAATACTGCACGCCAGACCGGCGCCCGGGCCGCGCGTTTAGTAGATTTGGAGATGGGCAAGGGTCCCCGATCCGCCCGAGCCAAAGGATGCCGATAATGCCGCTGCCACCCCGCCAGGGACTCTACGATCCAGCCTTCGAACACGACGCCTGCGGCCTGGGCTTCGTCGCCACCCTGAGCCGCCAGGCCAGCCACGACATCGTCGCCAAGGGGCTGGAGATCCTGGAGAACCTGACCCACCGGGGCGCGGCCGGCAGCGATCCGCTGACCGGGGACGGCGCCGGGATCCTGCTGCAGATCCCCGATCCGCTGTTCCGGGCCGAGATGGCGGCCGAGGGGATCTCCCTGCCGGCGCCCGGCGACTACGCCGTGGCCATGTGCTTCTTCTCCCAGGACCCGGCCGAATGCCGGCACCACCAGGCGATCCTGGAGGCGGCGGTGATGCACTACGGGCAGACCGTCATCGGCTGGCGCACCCCGCCGGTGGACGTCTCGGCCCTGGGCCCGTCGGCGCGGGATTCGATGCCCTCGGTGCGCCAGCTGTTCATCGGCCGCCAGTGCGCGGCGGCGTCGTTCGAGGCCGTGCTCTGCACCATCCGCAAGCAGGCCGGGCGCAACGCCAAGTTCGACAACTTCTACGTCTGCTCCTGCTCGTCCTTGACGATCGTCTACAAGGGCCTGATGCTGGCCGAGCAGGTGGCGGCCTTCTACCCGGACCTGGCCGATCCGCGCTGCGTGAGCAAGCTGGCCCTGGTCCATTCGAGATTTTCCACCAACACCTTCCCCAGCTGGAAGCGGGCCCACCCGTACCGGCTGCTGGCGCACAACGGCGAGATCAACACCCTGCGCGGCAACCTGGCCTGGATGTCGGCCCGGGAGGCCCTGCTCGCCAGTTCCGCGTTCAGCAAGGGCACCGTGGAGGATTTCCGGCCGATCGCCCGGCCTGACGCCTCCGATTCCCAGGCCCTGGACCAGGTGGTGGACTTCCTGCACCTGGGCAGCGGCCGCAGCCTGCCCCAGGTCATGATGATGCTGGTGCCGGAGGCCTGGAGCCACGATCCGGACATGTCGCCGGAGAAGAAGGCCTTCTACGAATACAGCGGCTGCCTCCTGGAGCCCTGGGACGGCCCGGCCGCCCTCGCCTTCACCGACGGCCGGATCATCGGCGCAACCCTGGACCGCAACGGCCTGCGCCCGGCCAAGTGGCTGGTCACCGCCGACGGCCTGGTGGTGCTGGCCAGCGAGTTCGGCGTGCTCGACCTGGAGCCCGCGCGGGTGGTCCAGAAGGGCCGGCTGCAGCCCGGAAAGATGTTCCTGGTCGATGTGGAGGAGGGCCGGATCGTCTCCGACGAGGAGATCAAGCACCAGGTGGCCACCCGCAAGCCCTATGCGGAGTGGCTGGCCCAGAACAAGATCGACCTTTCGTCCCTTCCCGAGGCACCCGTCCAGAACCCGGTCGGGGAAGCCGAGCTGCCCCGGCTGCAGCAGGCCTTCGGCTACTACGAGGAGGACCTGCGGCTGATCCTGGGGCCCATGGGCGTGGGCGGCGAGGAGCCGGTGGGCTCGATGGGGGTGGACATCCCCCTGGCGGTGCTCTCGGAGCATCCGCAGCCGCTGTTCCGCTACTTCAAGCAGCACTTCGCCCAGGTCACCAACCCGCCCATCGATCCGCTCCGCGAGGAGATCGTCATGTCCGCGGTGAGCTGCGTGGGCGGCGAGGGCAACCTCATGGAGGAGACCCCGCGCCAGTGCCGCATGCTCGAACTGCCCCAGCCGTTCCTCTCCAACGAGGACCTGGCCAAGCTGCGGGCCAACCCCCTTTCCGATTTCCGCAGCGCCACCCTGCCCATGCTGTTCCGCCCCGAAGGCGATCCGGAGCGGGCGCTCTACGAGGCCCTGCGGACCCTGTGCCGGGCCGCGAGCCGGTGCATCGCCGACGGCTTCAGCATCCTGATCCTCAGCGACCGGGGCGCCGACGACCGGCGCGTGCCGATCCCCTCCCTGCTGGCCACCGCCGCGGTCCACCACCACCTCATCCGGGAAGGCACCCGGGTCCGGGTCGGCCTGGTGGTCGAGTCGGGCGAACCGCGGGAAGTCAACCACATGGCCCTCCTCCTGGGCTACGGGGCGGGCGCGGTGAACCCGTACCTGGCCATCGCCACCCTCGAGGCGATGTGCCGGAGCCATGAGATGCCGGGCGCCCCCGGCCCCGCCAAGGCCACCGCCAACTACCTCAAGGCGCTCAAGAAGGGCCTGCTCAAGACGATGTCCAAGATGGGCATCAGCACCCTCTCCAGCTACCAGGGGGCGCAGATCTTCGAGGCCATCGGCATCGACCAGTTCGTGATCGACGAGTACTTCACCGGCACCGCCTCCCGGGTCCGGGGCATCGGCCTGCGCGACCTGGCCGAGGAGACCATCGACCGCCACGCCCGCGCCTTCGCCCCGGATCCGCCCGAGGTGCTGGAGCAGGGCGGCCATTTCCAGTACCGCGCCGGCGGCGAGCGGCACATCTGGAACCCGCAGACCATCGCCACCCTGCAGAAGGCCGTGCGGCTGGAGGATGCCGCCAGCTACGAGGAGTTCGCCCGGCTGGTGAACGACCACCCGGAATTTCCCGGCACCCTGCGCGGCCTCTGGGACCTGATCCCGTCCGGGACCCCCGTGCCGCTGGCGGAGGTTGAGCCGGCCGCCGACATCGTCAAGCGCTTCGCCACCGGGGCCATGTCGTTCGGCAGCATCTCCAAGGAGGCCCACGAGAACATGGCCATCGCCATGAACCGGATCGGCGGGCGCTCCAACACCGGCGAAGGCGGCGAGGACCCGGCCCGCTTCAAGCCCGACGCCAACGGCGACAGCCGGCGCAGCCGGATCAAGCAGGTGGCCTCGGGCCGGTTCGGGGTCACGGCCGAGTACCTGGTCGACGCCGACGAGATCCAGATCAAGATGGCCCAGGGCGCCAAGCCCGGGGAAGGCGGCCAGCTCCCCGGCGGCAAGGTCGATGTCACCATCGCCCGGGTCCGCCACAGCATGCCCGGGGTGACCCTGATCTCGCCCCCGCCCCACCACGACATCTACTCCATCGAGGACCTGGCCCAGCTCATCTTCGACCTCAAGAACGTCAATCCCCGGGCCCGGATCAGCGTCAAGCTGGTGTCGGAGGCCGGGGTCGGGACCATCGCCGCCGGCGTGGTCAAGGCCCATGCCGACGCGGTGCTCATCAGCGGCGACAGCGGCGGCACCGGGGCGTCCCCGCTCACCGCCATCCACCATGCCGGGGTGCCCTGGGAGCTGGGGCTCGCCGAGGCCCACCAGGTGCTGGTCATGAACAACCTGCGCTCGCGGGCGGTGCTCCAGGCCGACGGCAAGCTCAACACCGGCCGGGATGTGGCCATCGCCGCCCTGCTCGGCGCCGAGGAATTCGGCTTCGCCACCGCGCCGCTGATCGCCTCGGGCTGCATCATGATGCGCAAGTGCCACCTGAACACCTGCCCGGTGGGCGTGGCCACCCAGGATCCGGAGCTGCGCAGGAAGTTCTCCGGCACCCCCGAGCACGTGATCCGCTACTTCTTCTACGTCGCCGAGGAACTGCGCGGCCTGATGGCCAGCCTCGGCTTCCGGACCGTCCAGGCGATGGTCGGCCGGCAGGAGTGCATCCAGCCCCGCAAGCACGGCCTCAATCCCAAGGCCCGCAAGGTGGACTGCTCGGAGATCCTGCACCGGCCCATGCGGGTCGCCAAGGATGCCGGCGCCAGCGTCCTGTTCCAGGACCACAAGCTCGACGAGGTTCTGGACCTGGTGCTGATCGCCAAGAGCCAGCCGGCCCTGGAGGCGGGCGCCCGGGTCGTGCTCCAGACGCGGATCCGCAACAGCGACCGGGCCACCGGGTCCATGCTCAGCGGCGAGATCGCCCGCCGCTTCGGCGCCACCGGCCTCCCCGAGGACAGCATCCGCATCCAGGCCGCCGGTTCCGCCGGCCAGAGCTTCGGGGCCTTCGCGTCGCCGGGCATGACCCTGGAGCTTTCGGGGGACGCCAACGACTACGTGGGCAAGGGCCTCTGCGGCGGTATCGTGGCGGTGCGGCCGCCCGAGGGCGCGCCGTTCCGGCCCGAGGAGCAGGTCATCGTCGGCAACGTCTGCCTCTATGGGGCGACCTCCGGGCGGGCCTTCTTCAACGGCAGGGCCGGCGAGCGGTTCGCCATCCGCAACAGCGGCGGCATCACGGTGGTCGAAGGCGTGGGCGACCACGGCTGCGAGTACATGACCGGCGGGCTGGTGGTGGTGCTGGGCACGGTCGGCCGGAACTTCGCCGCCGGCATGAGCGGCGGCCTGGCCTACGTCTACGACGAGGACGAGACCTTCCGGGTTCGCTGCAACACCGAGATGGTGGAGCTGGTGCCCCTGGACGGGGAGGACGAGGCCAAGGTCCGGGCGCTGCTCGACGAGCACGTGCGGCGCACCGGCAGCCCCAAGGCCGGCGCGCTCCTGGCCGGCTGGGAAGCGGTCCGCGCCCGGTTCGTGAAGGTCTACCCCAGCGAGTTCCGGCGGGCCCTGGAGGCCGCGGAGACCCCGGCCACCAACGGGCTGCCGCTGGCGGAGCTGGGCGGGATCGTGGAAACCGCGCCGGCCGTGGAGGTGAAGTGATGGGCAACATCCGCGGATTCCTCGAAGTCGAGCGGCACGAACACGGCAAGCGCCCGATCGCCGAGCGTATCCAGGACTGGCGCGAATTCGAGCTCCTGCCCAGCGAGCCCGAGCTCAAGGACCAGGCCTCGCGCTGCATGGACTGCGGCATCCCGTTCTGCCACGGGGCCTGCCCGCTGAACAATGTCATCCCCGAGTTCAACGACCATCTGTACCGCGACCAGGGCGGCCGCGCCCTGGCCATCCTGCACTCCACCAACAATTTTCCGGAATTCACCGGCCGGGTGTGTCCCGCCCCCTGCGAGGCCTCCTGCACCCTCAACCTCGAGGAGCACGCGGTCACCATCAAGGACATCGAGCGCAGCCTCAGCGACCGCGCCTGGGCCGCCGGGGAGATCCACCCCCGGCCCGCCCATGTGCGCACCGGCAAGCGGGTGGCGGTGGTCGGCTCCGGCCCCGCGGGACTCGCCGCGGCCCAGCAGCTGGCCCGCAAGGGCCACGACGTGACCCTGTTCGAGAAGGACGACCGGATCGGCGGGCTGCTCCGCTACGGCATCCCCGACTTCAAGCTGGACAAGCACCTCATCGACCGCCGGATGGCGCAGATGGAGGCCGAGGGCGTGACCTTCCGGCCCGGCGTCCACGTCGGCGCCGATCTGACCGGCCAGGAACTGCTGGCCGGATACGACGCCGTGCTGCTCTGCGGCGGCGCCCGCAAGCCGCGCGACCTCGCCGTGCCCGGGCGGGAACTGGCCGGGGTGCATTTCGCCATGCCCTTCCTGACCCAGGCCAACCGCCGCGTGGCGGGCGAGGCCCTGGAGGCCCAGACCGGGATCCTGGCCACCGGCAAGCCGGTGGTGGTCATCGGCGGCGGCGACACCGGCTCCGACTGCCTGGGCACCTCCATCCGCCAGGGCGCCTCGACGATCACCCAGATCGAGCTGCTGCCCAAGCCGCCCGACCGGCGCCCGGCCAACAACCCCTGGCCCGCCTGGCCCCAGACCCTGCGCACCTCCTCCTCCCAGGAGGAGGGCGGCCTGCGCGAATGGGGCGTGGCCACCACCGCCTTCCTGGACGACGGCCACGGCCGGGTCCGGGCCCTGCAGGCCGTGCGGGTGGGCCCGGCGCCGGCCTTCGCGCCCATCCCCGGCACCGAGTTCGAGATCCCCTGCGGCCTGGCCCTCCTGGCCATGGGCTTCGTCGGCTCCGAGCGGGAAGGCCTGCTGGAGCAGCTGGGCGTGGAGATGGACGGCCGCGGCAACGTCCGCACCTCCGGCTTCCGGACCAGCGTGGACGGGGTGTTCGCCGCCGGCGACCAGGCCCGGGGCCAGAGCCTGGTGGTCTGGGCCATCGCCGACGGCCGCAAGGCCGCGGAAACCGTGCACGGATACCTGGGCGGGCGCTGAATAATGGTGTCGGGGGCGCATCGATGAGATCGTTCGGCGAATGGCTCGAGGAGCGGCGCAGCGAAGGCCTGGGGCGGGGGCTTTCGCTGCTCCTGGTCGGCGTGGGCGCGATGGGGCTGGGCTGGGTGGGGGTGCGGGTGGTCACCGGCGGCGGGAACCCCGGGTCCGCGCTGGTCGGGCGCAACGTCTCGGCGCTCACCCTCCGCGATGCCGAGGGCCGCACCCGCACCCTGGGCGATCTGCGGGGCCGGGTGGTGCTGCTGGATTTCTGGGCCACCTGGTGCCCGCCGTGCCGGATGAGCCTGCCTGAGTTGGCCGCACTGCAGAACGGCCAGGGCCCGGCCTACGCGGTGGTGCCGGTGTCCCTGGACCGGGAGGGCTTCGCGGCCGTGCAGCCGTTTTTCAAGGCGAATCCGGCCATGGCCCTGTTCGCCATGGTCCCCGCCGATCCGGCCGGCCTGGCCAAGGTGGTCGGCGATATCCGCGCCATCCCCACCACCCTGATCATCGGCCGCGACGGCAAGGTGGTCCGGGCCTGGGCCGGCTTCAGCCCGGGGCGGCTGGACAAGGAGCTGAAGGCGGAACTGGCCCGCTGAATCAGCGGGAATACCGCGCCAGGAGCTTCATGTTGCGGTGGTAGGCCGGGCCGCGGGTGAAATTGACCGCGACCTCCCGGGGGAACTTCTCGATGGCGTTGGTGAGGTTGATCAGGGTACGGACAGTCTGGGCGGCCTCCTGGTCCTGGCGCCGGGCGTTCTCGTAATAGACCATCAGGGCGCTGCGCAGGACCGGCTTGGGCAGATTGAACAGGCCGACTTCCTTCAGCAACTCATGGTCGATCCGGCGGGTGCCGTCCCGCTCGGTGACGATCAGGTCTTCCGCTTTGATTTCATTGGACATGGCCCCTCGCATTTCAGGCAGCCGTTCGACCCCTGGGGGGGCACTGGCTTTGCGTCCCCACGTCGCCGCGGGTTTGCCGTTTTCTGCGGGCGGCCCAAGGGAGCGCCGCGGATGCTGCCGGCCAACCCCGGCACCCTGCACCCGGACCTGGACCTCCATGATTACATCGGCCGGCGGCCGGGTCCGGGTGAATCTTTTGTGGCCGGAAGGTGACCCGGATGCCAAAAGGCCAGGGCCGCCCCGGAGGGCGGCCCTGGCGGGCGGACGGTCCGCCGCTATTGGGCGGTGAACTGCTGGACGGTGTAGGCGTGCCAGTCGATGCCGGTGCCGTTCAGGACCGGGCGCACCCAGACCTGATCGAAGCTCATGGTGGCGGTCGCCGCGGGCTGGAGCAGGGTGGCCCAGTCGGAGGCCGGCACCGGCGCGATGAACGTGAAGGTGCGCGAAGCCTGGGTCCAGGTGGCCGATTCGACCAGGGTCTGGAGATCGCCGGTGTAGTCGAGGGTGACGGTCATCGCCGTGGGGGGGGTGGCGGTATCCCAGTCGTTGAAGGGGCTCAGGCAGGTCACGCCCATGGTGCCCGAGCCGCTGCCGCCGTCCTTGTAGCCCGTGGTGATGATCGAGGTCCGCAGCCGCTCGGGCTCGAGCACCAGCTGGTAGACCTGCCAGGAGCTGGAGACGGTGTCCCAGAACAGGCTGGCGCTGGCGGTGACCGGCAGTTTGGCCCCCTTGGCGGCGGTGACCACGGAGGTCAGGTCGGCCGGGGCCGAATCGGCGCCGGAGGGAAGGCCGAAGTACCACCAGCTGAAGGCGTTGGAGGGATCGGCGGGATTCTGGTAGTAGCTCCAGGTTCGTCCGGACATGTCGTTGATCCCGCAGGTGACCCCCCCGGCCATGGGCGGGGGCGCCATGGCGCTCCAGCCGAAGGTGACGGAGGTGGCGCTGGTGGCACCAATGAAGCCTTCGTCATAGGCCGACTGGATGTTGACGGAGGTGGCGGTGGTCCCGGCGGCGTTCAGCTGCACATCCACCCGGCAGCCGCGCCAGAGATCGGCCAGGAACCCGGTTCCGGTGCCCATGATGACCGTATCGTGGAAGGTCCAGGCGGTGTGGGCGTCGACCAGGACCTGCTGGGGCACCCAGGCGTGCTGGGTATTGGTGGCGTTGGTGTTCTTGGTATAGATGGTGAAGCTGTCCATGTCGGGATGGACCCGGCGGACCAGACCTTCAGGCGTCCAAACGGGCAGGGTGGCGGCACTGGCCGCATACCAGACCCGGCGGGCGTAGAGGGTGCCATCGGCATTGAGGTTGGAGGCCACCAGGGCGTACTTGCCCGCGGTCAACCCGGCCAGGGTGCCGGCGGCCTTGGCGTCCGCATCGAAGTAGATGGTGTTGGCATCGACAATATAAGTGAAGAAATTGCTTGAGTTGTCTGTGATCGTGAACCCGGTGGCGGTGGGGGCGCTCACCAGCCCGAGCTTGCGGGCGAACTGCAGGCTCCGGAGATTGACCGGCACGGCCTTGTGGCGCACCTGCAGGTCGAGGACGACCTGGGTGGCGCCGCCGAGGGTGGTCTCGACGATCGAGAGGGGATCCGCCAGGTTGAAATCGGCCTGGAGGGTGGCGGTCCCGCTGGCCGGGACCACCAGGGCCGGGGACAGGTCCACCTTGATGGTGCCGTTGCCCTTCACGGTGATGTCGGCGGCCGGGATGGTGTTGCCGTTGTCATCGACCAGGGTCATGGTCGAGGGGTCGGTGTTGATGACCAGCTGCAGCTGGCTGTAGGTGCCGGTCGCGACCGTCACCGTGCCCAGCAGGGTGGCCACGCTGTTCAGGTCCACCAGGTTCACCACCCCGGCATTGGGGTTGGTGGTGCTGGCGGTCCAGACCGGAACCGGGGTGCTGGAGCCCTGGGGCACCAGGCTGGCGGATTCGAGCACCACCGAAAGCTGCTGCCAGTTGTCGGACGGGGCGTCGGTGATGGCCAGGTTCACCGTCCCGTTCCCGGAGGGAGCCGCGGATGAGGAGGCGCCGCCGCCGCAGCCCACCAGCAGGGCGAGGGTGGCGACCGCCCCGGCGAAGGCCGCCGTGCGCAAAGACCGGATCATATCCATGGGACCTCCTGAAGGTGATGGATGTTCGAACAAAGAAACCCCGGCTGGGGGGTTCTCAAGCATCGGGCCGGAGAGCCGGCGAGGGAACCGTACAGATTTGAATTTTCCACACGGTACAGATGGGTCAGCGGACCCCCGGCCGCCAGCGGAGGATCTCCCGGATCACCCAGTCGGGGGCGTCCAGCGGCAGGTCATGGCCGGCCTCCGGGTGGAGCGCCAGGGGGCAGTTCCAGCGCCGGGCGATCTCCCGGGAGCAGCTTGGGTCGACCAGCCGGTCCGCCGCGCCCAGCAGGACCAGGGTGGGCACCGGTGCCTCGCCGGGGGGGCGGTAGCGGGCCGCGGCCAGGACCTGGCGCAGGGCGTTGGACGGGTGGACCGGCCGGGACTCCCGGATGGCCACCCAGTCGTCCAGGATCTCCACGTGGGCGCGAGGGTTCCCGCTGGTCAGCGCCAGCACCCGCCGTTCGCGCAGCACCGGGTCCGATCCCAGCAGGATGCCCAGGAGGGTCGGCCAGGCCCCGGGCCGCAGGCGCCGGTGCCAGGGGCTGAAGGCGCCGAAGCTGGCGCTGGCCAGGACGCAGCCGTCGACCTCGCCGGGGTGGCCGGCCGCCCAGGCCGCGGCCACCATGGCGCCCAGGGACATGGCCAGCAGGGAGTAGGGCGGCGCGATGGCTTGCCGCGCCAGTTCCGCCCGGCAATGGGCCACCATTCCGGCGATGCCGGCGGGGCTGGCCAGGCCATTGAGCTCGCCGTTGCCCGGCAGTTCCAGGGTCAGCACCGGTTCGTCCGGGAAGGCCCGGGCCAGCCGCCCGGGGAAATCCCCCCAGTGCCGCCGTTCCCGGGTGAGGCCGCGCAGCAGGATCCAGGTGCTCATGGCCGGTCCTCCGGGTCCAGCTCAGGATACCAGTGGGCCAGGGCCCGGGCGCGCTGCGCCGCCCGCGCGGCCCCGGCCGGCGCCCAGCGCGCATGGCTGGCCACCGCCCGGACCAGGAACTCCAGCAGGGGCAGGTGGCGGCGCAGCACCCGCTGCTGCCGGTGCTCGATCAGCGGATTGAACATGCCCAGGCGGGAGAAGAACTGCCGGGGGTTCTTGCGCACCCAGGTCCAGGAGCCCATCTCCAGGGTCATGGGCAGGAACACCTGGCCGGGCCGGGCCCGCAGGTAGAGGTGGTCCCAGAGGTCCCCGTGGGCCAGGTACTGGCTGCTCTGGGGTTCGAAAATGTAGCGGGAGTAGCGGAGGGTCTCGAGCAGGAGCTCCTTGAGGGCGTGCAACTCGGCCAGGTGCGCCACCGGGGCCCGGGTGTGGGCGAAGGGGAACCAGATCCGGTCCTGGACTCCGAAGCCGGAGTGGCAGTCCAGGGTCAGGCTGAAGGGGCGCCCCAGGAATTCCCGGGCGACCACCTCGCAGACCGCCTGGTTCTCGGCCTCCATGGGCTGCCCGGCGGGCCCCCGGTACCAGGGCAGCTGGCGGCTGAGCCGCTGCCCGCCGATCAGCCAGGGCACCGGCTCGGCGGCCTCCACCGGGGCGTTGCGCATCAGATCCACACCGTTGGGGTTGGCCCGGGTGCCGCGGAGGAGGCCCCCGGGGTTCACCAGCGGCATGAACACCAGCCGCACGGTCTCCAGCTGCCGGTGCAGGGTCGTGTCCCAGGCCAGCCGGGTGGCGAGGTTCTGCAGGTAGGCGAGCACGACTTCGGCGCCGATCCGCTCCAGCCCGTGGACGCCGCCGAAAAATCCCACCGCCGGCACGGCCGGGTCCGGGTTGCCCAGGGCCACCACCTGGAGCGGCAGCGCCAGGCCCTGGCAGGCCACCTCGCCCAGGGTCCGGGTCTCGAAGTGCGCGCCGCCCTGGTCGATGATCCTGGCGAGTTCCTCGAAAGGCCCCGGATTGTGCATGGCCACCATGGTAAGGGGATTTTCGCGGCAAATGGCCGCCGTAACAGAGCCTTCACACCAAAGCTCCGGTCCGGTCACCGGGGCGGCCCAGAATCGCTCCAGTCCCCCCGGGAGCCTCCATGGCCAAGTCCTCCGCCCGAACCCTGCGCATGTCCCTGGCGGCCTTCGCCGTGGCGACGCTCTGGGGGCTGGTGGAATTCCTGGCCCTGCAGCGTTCCCGGTTCGCCGAGCGCCACCGCGCCTAGTTGTGGCTGGTGCCGCCCAGGACCCGGTCCAGTTCCCGGGCCAGGTCGCGGATGCGGTAGGGCTTCTGCACGAACCCGGCCAAGCCCTGGGCGAGCAGGTCCTCGGTGGCTTCCATCTGGTCGTAGCCGCTGGTCAGGATCACCGGCACCTCGGGGCGGTTCCGGCGCATGGCCAGGAACGCGGAGATGCCGTCCATGCGGGGCATGCTCAGGTCCATGAAGACCAGGGCCAGCTCCTTGCCCATTTCGATGAAATGCTCCAGCGCCTCGACCCCATCCCGGGCCTTGACCACCCGGAAGCCCAGGGATTCCAGGGCCGGGGCGGTGCTGTCCAGGATCATCTCCTCGTCATCCACGAGCAGGACGGTGCCGGCCATCCGCCGCTCCCGGCGGGTGGGCGGGAGGTCCTCCAGGGCCTCGGCTTCGCCCAGCGCCGGGAAGAACACCTCGAAGATGGTGCCCAGGCCCACTTCCGACTGGATCCGGATGCCGGCCTTGTGGCCCTTGAGGATGCCCAGCATGGCCGACAGGCCCAGGCCGCGCCCGGAGGCCTTGGTGGTGAAGAAGGGATCGAAGATCCGCGAGCGGATCTGGGGGTCCATGCCGCAGCCCGAATCGGCGACCGACAGCACCAGGTAGCTGCCCGCCTCCATCGGCTGGCCCGGGAAGCCGCTGGTGAGGACCTCCCGGTCCAGGTCGGCGTTGAAGGTGGTGACCGCGATGGTGCCTTCCTGGCCGCCGATGGCCTCGGCGGCGTTGGTGATCAGGTTCATGACCACCTGCTGGATCTGGGCCCCGTCGGCCTTGAACAGGGGCAGGCTGGGCGCGAGGTTCAGCTCCAGATGGATCTTCTTGGGCAGGGAGGCCGCCAGCAGGCCGGTCATCTCCTGGATGATCGCGTTCAGGTCCCGCGGCTTCACCACGAAATGGCCCTTGCCGGAGTAGGCCAGCATCTGCCGGCTCAGTTCGGCCGCCTTCAGGACCGTGTTCTCGACCTTCTCAAGGTGCGGGCGGGCCGGGGAATGCTCACCCACCTTGTCCTGGGCGAGGTTCAGGTTGCCCATGATCGCCGTGAGCAGGTTGTTGAAGTCGTGGGCGATGCCTCCGGCCAGGACGCCCAGGCTCTCCAGCTTCTGGGCCTGCTGCTGGGCCGCCTCGGTGCGCTTGCGCTCGGTGATGTCGCGGTGGTAGTTGAGGACGATGTCCCGCCCGCCGAGGTGGACCAGGCCCGCCGAGACTTCCAGGGGGAAGGCGTGGCCGTCCTTGTGCCGGTGCTCCACCTCGAAGACGGGGTCCTCGCGGGCCAGGATGCGCCGGATCCGCTCCCCGGCGTGGCGGAAGGATTCCGGGGTGTCCAGGTCCTCCAGCCGCATCGCCAGGATCTCCTCGCGGGTGTAGCCGTGCATCCGGGCGAAGGCCTCGTTCACGTCCAGGATCCGGGCGTCGGTGCCGAGCGCCAGGATCCCCTCGGTGGACAGCTCGAACTGGGTGCGGTAGCGTTCCTCGCTGTCCCTCAGGTCGGCCTCGGCCGATTTGCGCTGGGTGCTGTCGAACACGGTCAGGAGCAGGTGCGGCTCGCCGTGGGCCAGGAAGGTCGTGAAGGTGCAGGACAGCCAGACATTCCGGTCGAAGGTGGTCCGGACCCGGGGCTCCAGGAACTGATCCTCCCCGGTGGCCAGGGCCCGCTCCGCGGCCTCCAGGAGGCCGTTGCCCCGCCAGGAGGCGAGCTCCCGGAAATTCTGGGCCAGGAGCTCGGGGACGGACCCGCCGACGATCCGGACGACGCCTTCGGTGGCCAGGACGCACCGCCCGGTCCCGCCGTGGAAGGCCTGGACGCCCATGGGGCCGGCGCCCAGGAGCTTCTGGTTGAATTCCAGGGCCTCCCGCAGCTCCCGCTCGGCCTGTTTGCGGGCGGTGATGTCCTTGCCGAACACCGAGGCGCCCAGGACCTCCTGGTCGCCCAGGATCGGGTGGAACATGGCCTCCAGGATCCGGCCGTCGGGAAGCGCGATCTCCTGGGAGAAGGCCCCCTCCGCGAAGGCCTTCTCGTACAGGGGACCCCACAGGGCGGTCCGCTCCGGGGGCAGCAGCGCCTCCGGCGTCGCGCCGGGGTAGGGCGTGGTTCCATAGAAGTTCCGGAAGTGGTCGGCGAAGGTGGTGTTGAAGATCAGCAGCCGGTGGCTCCGGTCCACCGACCAGATCATGTCCCGGGTGCTTTCGATCAGGGCGGTGACATTGGCCTGGGCGCGGGCCATCCCGGCCTCGGCCGCCCGGCGCTGGTCGGTCAGTTCCAGGTGCTCCAGGGCGAAGGACAGGTCCCCGGCCGCCTCCTCCAGGAGCGCGCACTCCTCCGGGCCGAAATAATCCGCGGTCTTGGCATATACCGTCAGGGCGCCGGCCGCCCGGCCTTGGATGTGGAAGGGGAAGCCCGCCACCGCCCGGATGCCGGATTGCTGGGCATTGCGGAACCAGGGCGCCTGGCCGGCCGTGGCGAAGAAATCGTTGATGATGACGGAACGATCCTCCCGGATGGCCCGGCCGGCGGCCCCCTGGCCCAGGGGCGTGTCGTCGCTGCGGACCCCCAGGCCGTCCAGGGCCCCGTGCTCGTCGCCATACTTGCTGGCGACCTCGACCTCGTGGGTCAGGGGGTCGTCCAGGCCGATCCAGGCCATGCTGAAGTGGCCGTGCACCACCATCACTTCGCAGATCTTGTCCAGTAGGGCCTGCCGGGAGGCGCTCCAGACGATGGCCTGGTTGACCTGGCTGAGGGCGGCGTAGAGCTTGGTGAGCCGCTCCAGGCGGGCCGAGAGGAACCGGGTCTCGGTGACGTCCTCGAAGCTGACCAGGACCTGATCGGCTTCCAGGGTCTGGGCGGCCCAGTCCAGCCAGACGGTCTCGCCGGTGTCCCGGCGCCAGCCCAGGACCCTCCGGACCGGCACCCGGTCCGAAGGCGCCAGGGGGCCGGCCTCGCCGCCCGGGTCGACCCAGGCCGCCAGATCCTCCAGGGAATGCGCGAGCAGGGCCTCCCGCCCGAGGCCCAGGATCCGCAGGGCCGCCGGGTTCGCCCGCAGCAGCCGGCCGCTTGGGGCCGCCAGCAGCACGCCCTGGGGCAGGGCCTCCAGCAGCGGGCTCCAACCCCGGGCGAGGGCTTCAGACGACGGGTCGCCCGGAAGTTCGCTCATTGCCGGTGGTCCCTTTCGCAAGCGGCGTCGTTGAAATGCGGTCGGCAGGAAGTCTGGAATGCTTGAATTCTGCCCACAAATCCAGGCCTGTCAACGGCAGCTACTCCTTGTAGACGCCCGCGCCGATCACCACGCCTTCGAAGAGTTCCACATAGGACGTTTTGGGTTCGATCTTGTTGTTGACCGGGCTGGCTTTCTTGTAGTCCAGCCAGCCGTGGCCCTGGGCCTTGGCCAGATTGATGAAATCGCGGATGTAGGGCTTTCCGTCGGCGTCCTTGAGGGTCATCCGGTTCTTGCCCACCACCGCCGCGGTGTCGAACCCGATGGCCCGGCAGGTCCCGTCGAGGTCGTAGATGAAGATGTACAGCTCGCCGCCGGTCCCCACATGGAAACGGCCATCGGCGCGGTTGGTCTCCTGGATCAGCTGGTCCAGGCTGGTCCGCCTGGCGTAGGCGATGGCCGCGTGCACCAGCGCCTCGGCCTTGGCCTGGGTGGGCCTCTCGGCCGGCAGCGCCAGGCAGGTGAGGAGGATGCCGCAGACCAGGGCCGGGTTACGCATTTGGACCTCCAGGAAGGATGAGTCCCGGACGGGGGCGCCGCCTCGGACCATGGATTGGATGATTGTCAGGGTAAATGATGCTACTGCGATCCGGAGGATTGCATAAGGCGTTTTACGCACGGCAAATAAATCCTCGCCTTGGAAAAGATGGAAGGCACAATGGCGCTTCCGCGAGGCTAAATCCTGATATGTTTGTCCTCAATAACCCTGGAGGCCACCCATGTTTGTCGGAGCTTTGATAGCTTCCCTTCCGCTCATCGTCCTTCTGATCGGCATCCCCTGGTTGATGAAACCCGCCGCCAAGGTCGCGCCGGTGGCCTGGGCCGTGACCGTGCTGGGGGCCATCCTGTTCTTCGGCTTCCCCACCAAGGTGGTGCTGCTTTCCGCGGTGCAGGGCGGCCTGACCGGCATCTTCCCGATCATGTACATCCCGTTCGGCGCCCTGGTCATCTACAACGTCCTGAAGGTCACCGGGTGGATGGACAAGATGCAGGGGGCCATGGCCAACCTGACCATCGACCGGCGCGCCCAGGCGCTGCTGATCGCCTTCGGCTTCGGCGCCTTCCTGGAGGCCATCTGCGGCTTCGGCGCGCCGGTGGCGATCCCGGCCATGATCCTGGTCGGGCTGGGCTACAACCCGATGATGGCGGCCATGGTCTGCCTGGTGGCCAACACCGGCCCGGTGTCCTTCGGCTCCCTGGCCATTCCCACCGTCACCCTGGCCAAGACCACCGGCCTGGACCTCATGAAGCTGTCCCAGATGACCAGCCGGATCATGGCGCCGATGGCCTTCCTCATGGCCTTCGCGGTGGTCTACGCGATGTCCAAGGGCAAGGGCGTGAGGGGCGCGATCAGCACCATCCTGGTGGCCGGGTTCAGCTTCTCCATCACCTTCTTCTTCGTCGCCAACTACGTCGGGCCGGAACTGGCGGACGTGCTGGGCGCCCTGGTCTGCCTCACCGCCACCGCCATCTGGCTGAGCCTGCGCAAGGACGCCGAGCCCTGGCTGTTCGAGGGTGAGCGGGTCGAGGCCGCCAAGCCCAAGGAATTCCACCCCAAGGAGCTGTTCCTGTCCTGGCTGCCGTACCTGCTGCTGGCGGCCATGGTCATCGCGGTCAACCTGCCCAAGACCAAGCCGCTGTTCGCCGGCGCCGCCCCCGGCTGGGGCTGGGCCGTGCTCAAGTGCCAGATCTACAACCCCGGCAAGATCTACTCCTTCACCTGGCTGCAGACCCCGGGCACGATCATGCTGATCGCCGGCCTGGTGGCCTGCCCCTTCCTGGGCATCAAGTTCAGCGTGGTCGGCACCCAGTTCGGCAAGACCTTCAAGCAGATGATCCCCTCGTTCATCGCCGTGGCCTGCATCCTGTCCATCTCCGAAGTGATGAACCTGACCCTGCCGATCATCGATCCCAAGACCAAGCTGGCCGTGTGGGGCGTCCTGGGCACCAAGCAGATCTCCATGGTGGCCACCCTCTCCGGCAGCATCGTGCATCTGGTCAGCGCCCACGTGTATCCGCTCCTGAGCCCGGTGTTCGGGATGGTCGGGGTGTTCCTGACCGGCAGCAACACCTCCTCCAACGCCCTGTTCGGCAACCTGCAGAAGCTCACCGCCCAGGGCATGGGCCTGTCCGAGATCCTGATGGCCTCGGTCGGCAACGCCGGCAGCACCGCCGGGAAGATGATCTCCCCGCAGAGCATCGTCATCGCCGCCACCGCCGTGGGCCTGGTCGGGAAGGAAGGCCTGATCATGCGCCAGACCATCAAGTACACCATCCCCTACGTGATCCTCATCGCGCTGATGGGCTGGGCCTACGCCTTCGTGTTCCCGGGCCTCGTGCCCTGACCGGGGGCCAGCCATGCGCATCATCGTCGCACCCGATTCGTACAAGGGGAGCGTGTCGGCCATCGGCGTGGCCGACGCGGTGGAGCGGGGCATCCGCGCGGTGTTCCCGGAGGCCCAGGTGCAGAAGGTCCCCATCGCCGACGGCGGCGAGGGCACGGTGGAGGCCCTGGTCGCCGCCACCGGCGGGCGGCTGATCCGCACGGAGGCCCCCGGGCCCCTGGGCGAGCCGGTCCAGGCCTGCTGGGGCATCCTCGGCGACGGCGAGACGGCGGTGATCGAGATGGCGGCGGCCTCCGGCCTGCCGCTGGTGCCCCGGGACCGCCGGGACCCCCGGATCACCAGCACGGCCGGCACCGGCCGGTTGATCCAGGCGGCCCTGGACCAGGGCCTGCGCAAGCTGGTCATCGGCATCGGCGGCAGCGCCACCAACGACGGCGGCACGGGCATGGCCCGGGCCCTGGGCGCGCGGTTCCTGGATGCCCAGGGGCGGCCCCTGCCCGAAGGCGGCGCGGCCATGGCCGCGCTCGCCACCATCGACCTGGCCGGGCTGGATCCCCGTCTGGCCCAGTCCGAGATGATGGTGGCCTGCGATGTGGACAACCCGCTGACCGGGCCCCGGGGCGCTTCGGCGGTCTACGGCCCGCAGAAGGGGGCCACGCCGGAAATGGTCCAGGAACTGGACCACGCCCTTTCGGTGCTGGCCGAAGTCGCCACCCGCACCACCGGCCGGGCGATCGCGACCCAGCCCGGCGCGGGCGCCGCCGGGGGCCTGGGCGCGGGCCTTTTGTGGTTCACCCCGGCCCGGCTCCGGCCCGGCGTGGAGATCGTGCTGGAAGCCACGGGCTTCGAGGCGCTGGTGGAGGGCGCGGACCTGGTCATCACCGGCGAGGGCCGCACCGACGCCCAGACCGCCATGGGCAAGGCCCCCGTCGGCGTCGCCGCGGTCGCCCGGCGGCATGGCGTGCCGGTGGTATGTCTGTCCGGTGGCTTGGCCCTGGGCGCCGACGAAGTGCTCAGCCACGGCATCGGGGCGCTGGCCAGCATCGTGCCCCAGGCCATGTCCCTGGAGGAATGCATGGGCGCTGGCGCCGACCTGATCGAATCCGGGGCCGCGCGGGTCTGCCGGCTGCTGAAGGTCGGCTCGGTTATGAACTACAATGCGGGTGAGCGTCCTCGGCCATAGGAGTCCAACGTGTCCCAGTCCAGTGCCAGTTCCGCCGTCCTGCCCCAGTCCCTCGGCCTCGCGGACCCCAGGCTCTACCTCGCCACCGCGGCCATGGTCCTGGGCAACCTCGCGCTGCCCTGGGCGGTGCACCGGATTCCCCAGGGCGGGCAGATGCTCCTGCCGATCCTGTTCTTCACGTTGATCGCCGGCTGGCGGTTCGGGCTGAAGGCGGGGCTGCTCACCGGCCTCCTGTCGCCCCTGGCCAACCATCTCCTCACGGGCATGCCGCCCACGCCGGTGCTGCCGGGCCTGCTCCTTTCGTCGGCCCTCCTGGGCGTCCTGGCCGGCCTCGCCGGCGGCCGCCGGGCGACCGTGGCGGTGCTGGCCCTGGTGGTGCTCGCGCACCAGGCCCTGACCCTCTCCCCGCTGCTGGCCCACGGCGCCGGCGCCATGCTGGCCGGTTTCCGGTTCCACCTCCCCGGCGTGCTCCTGATGATCCTGGGCGGCCGTGCCGTGCTCGGGACCCTGGGGCGGCGCCCCGCCGCGACCCATGAAGGATGATCGCCGCCTGGGCCCGGGCGACCTGCCCGAACCCCTGACGCTCCGTCTCTACGACGGCGCCCGGGCGGTCTTCGAGAGCGACCGGCACTGGCTGCACCCGCTGTTCGACCTGGCGCCGTTCCTGGCCGGGGCCGACCCGGCCCTGCCGGCCAGGGCCCGCCTGGTGGACCGGGTCACCGGCCGCGCCGCGGCCTTCCTGGTGGCCCGCCTGGGCATCCGGGAGCTGCACACCGCGCTGCTGAGCCGGCGCGCCGTGCCGGTGCTCGACCGGTTCGGGGTGCGCACGACCTGCGCGACCCGGGTGGACCGGATCCTCTGCGCCACCGAAGACGAGCTCGCCGCCATCGAAGACCCCGAACGGGCCTGGAGCCTGCTCCAGGCGCGCCGCACCCGGGCCCTGGCCGCCCATCCACCTGGAGGTTTCCCATGAAGACCGTGCGACTCGCCTATGGCCGGAACGGACTGGACCTGGCGGTGCCCGACCAGGCCCACGTGATCGAACCCCGCCACCTGGACGGACTCAAGGACGAGGCCGGGGCCGTGGCCGCGGCCCTGCGCCAGCCCATCGGCACGCCGCCGCTGAAGAGCATGGTCAAGCCCGGCGACCAGGTGGCCATCGTCATCTCCGACATCACCCGGCCCACCCCCAACGAGAAGCTGGTGCCCTGGCTGATGGCCGAGCTGGATCACGTGCCGCGGGAGAATTTCGTGATCATCAACGGGCTGGGCAGCCACCGGGCCAACACCCGGGAGGAGCTGATCCAGATGCTCGGCCAGGAGGTGGTGGACACGGTCCGGATCGAGAACCACGACGCCTTCGACGACGCCAAGCTGGTCCACGTGGGCCGCAACACCTACGGCGCGGAGGTCTACTTCAACAAGACCTACGTCGAATCCTCGTTCAGGATCGTCACCGGCTTCATCGAGCCGCACTTCTTCGCCGGGTTCTCGGGCGGGCCCAAGGGCGTCAACCCCGGCATCGCCGGCATCAAGACCATCCTGGCCTTCCACAACGCCCACCTGATCGGCCATCCCAACAGCACCTGGGGGCTGATCGAGGGCAACATCCTGCAGGATTCCGCCACCCAGAACTGCCTGATGGCCAAGCCCGACTTCATGCTGAACGTGACCCTGAACGGCCGCAAGGAGATCACCAACGTGTTCGCCGGGGACGTGATCGAAGCGCACCGGATCGGCTGCGACTTCGTGCGCGAGAGCGCCATGTACGCGGTGGACGAACCCTTCGACATCGTCATCACCACCAACTCCGGCTACCCCCTGGACCAGAACCTGTACCAGACCATCAAGGGCATGAGCGCGGCCGCCCTGATCGTCAAGCGGGGCGGGGCCATCCTCAGCACCTCGGAGTGCTGCGACGGCGTGCCGAACCACGGCAACTACGCCAAGATCCTGCAGATGCGCGACACGCCCCAGGAACTGCTGGACATGATCACCGATCCCTCGTTCAGCATGTTCGACCAGTGGCAGGTGCAGGTGCAGGCCATCATCCAGCTCAAGGCCGACTGCCACCTGTATTCCATGCTGGACGCGGACACGGTGCGCCGGGCCAAGCTCACCCCCAGCGCCGACCCGGCCCGCACCCTGGCGGAACTGCTGGAACGGTTCGGCCCGGACGCCCGGGTGGCGGTGCTCCCGTACGGTCCGCTGACCATCCCCTACGTGCGCCAGCCGGTGGCCGCAGGCTGATCAGCCTTCCTCGAATTCCTTATTGCCGAACGGGCAGACCTTCGAGGTCTGGGCCCCCGTGCGCGGCATCAGCAGCCGCACCCCGCCGCGCGGGTGCTCCACGTCGCCGGTCCGCCGGGGGATCAGGTGGATGTGGCTGTGGAAGATGCTCTGGCCGGCCGCCAGGCCGGCGTTCATGCCGATGTTGAACCCGGCCACCGCCGGGTCCTCGGCCAGGATGGCGCTCCGGAGTTCCTGGAGCAGTTCGGCGCAGGCCTCCCGCTCGGCCGCTGTCAGGCCGAACCAGTCCTCCACGTGGCGCCGGGGGATCACCAGGCAGTGCAGGGGGGAGACCGGGAAGGCGTCGCGGATGGCGAAGGCCAGGGGGTTGCCGGCGATGATCCGGGCTGCGATTCCTTCGCAGAAGGGGCACGCTTTGGAATTGGGGGTGGCGCGGTCTACCATGGAGGGTCCTGGGCTGGGCCGGCAGGTTCGCTTGCATTCCTGCGCCGGAAATCTATCGTTCACCTGCATTCCCAAACTTGCAACGGCCCGGAGGCAAAATGCTCAGCGCCTGGTTCCAGAACATCCCGGTCCGGCAGAAGATCGCCTGGGTGGTCGCCTTCTTCTCGCTGGTCCTGGTCGCCATGCTGGGCCTTTCGATCCGGGACGTCCGCGCCGGCCAGGATCGCAACGAGGCCATGTACCGCCAGAACCTCCTGGCCACCGGCGACCTGACCGCGGTGCGGACCTCCCTGCTGCGGGCCCTGGTGCTGGCGAACAACGTGCTGCGCGCCGGCTCCCCGGACCAGGCGGCAAGGTTCGAGGCGGACATGGACAGGATGGACGCCAACTTCGACGCGGCCTGGGAACGCTACCAGGGGGCCTGGACCTCCGAGGTCACCCGCCAGGCGGGGCCCCAGTACCACGCGCTGGCCCTGGAGCAGCGGCAGATCCGCAAGGAGGTCATGGAAATGGCCCGGAAGGGCGATCTGCCCGGGGCCCGCAAGCTGCTGGCGGAGAAGATCGACATCAGCGACACCCGGCTCGGGCCCATCGGCGCCCAACTGGTCAAGGACAATGCCAACCAGGCCTCGGAAGCCCTGGAGAACGGGCGGCGCGACTACCGGAACGGCCTGGTCAGGGGCATCACCTTCTCGATCCTGGGGATCCTGGTGGGGTCCCTGCTCGGCCTGGCCCTGAAGAAGGGCATCCATGACCCCCTGATCGCCTTCGGGGGCGTGCTGGCCGCCGTGGCCAAGGGCGATCTGACCGCCCACTGCGGCCTGGCCCGCGCGGACGAGTTCGGCCAGCTGAGCCGGCACCTGGACATGATGGTGGCGGGCCTGCGCACCGTCCTGGGGGAGGTCCGCCAGAGCATCGAAGGGGTTTCCAGCGGGGCGGCGCAGCTGGCGGCCTCGGCGGAGGAGATGGCCGCCACCTCCACGGGCATCGACCAGATGTCCACCCGCCTGCGCTCGGGCAGCGAGCGCATGGCCTCGGCGGTGACCGAGCTCTCGGCCTCCATCGACGAGGTGAACCAGGGCGCCCAGGCCTCCCTGGACCGCCTGGCCCGGACCCAGGACCTGACCGGGCAGGGCCAGGAGGCCGGCGCCAGCACCCGCCAGGCCATGGCCCAGATCGCCGACACGGCCGGGCAGATCTCCCGGGCGGTCGGAGTCATCCAGGAGATCGCCAACCAGACCAACCTGCTCTCGCTGAACGCGGCGATCGAGGCCGCCAAGGCCGGGGAGCACGGCAAGGGCTTCTCGGTGGTGGCGGAGGAAGTGCGCAAGCTGGCCGAGCGCAGCGGCTCCTCGGCCAAGGAAGTGGACCAGCTGATCACCGCCGCCCGGGAGGCGGTCGCCCAGGGCGAGCGCACCGTCGGCACCGCCGTGGCCACCCTGGCGGCCATCCGCACCAGCCTGGACGAATTCGCCGACCAGACCCGGCGGGTGGCCACCGCCACCGTGGAGCAGGCCCGCGCCGGAGCCGACGTGGCGCGGCAGGTGGAGGCCGGCTCCCAGGAGGCCGGCACGGTCGCCACCGCCGTCGGCCAGATGAGCACGGCCAACCAGGAGGTGGCCCGCACCGCCAACGACCTGACCCGCCTGGCCGAGGGCCTGCACCGGCAGGTGGCGCACTTCACCTTATAGTCTCCGGCCAGGTTGAAAAAAACGATAAGCCAGCTTTGTCCAATGGGCGCTGACATACTGTCTCCTGTCCCCTTTGGAGAAAACATGGCCATTCTGAGCCTCGACCCCGCCGAGCGGCGGGAACTGCTGGAACGCTTCCTCCGCTATGTCGTGATCGACACCCAGAGCGACGAGGAGGCCGAGTGCTTCCCGTCCACGGAAAAGCAGAAGGACCTGGGCCGGCTGCTGGTGGCCGAACTGAAGGAGCTGGGCTGCGCGGACGCGGCCATGGACGGGTGGGGCTACGTGACCGCCACCGTGCCTTCGAACCTGCCCCCCGGGGCCCCGGTGCCGACCGTGGGGTTCCTGGCCCACCTGGACACCTACGCGGGCACCCCCGGCGGCGGCGTTCGGCCGCAGGTGATCGAGGCCTACGGCGGCGGCGACATCCCCCTGCCGGGCACCCCGGGCCAGGCCATCCCGGTGGCCACCAACCCCAGCCTGTCCCGCTGCCAGGGCCACACCCTGGTGCATACCGACGGCACCACCCTCCTGGGCGCGGACGACAAGGCCGGCATCGCCGAGATCATGACCATGGTCGCCTGGCTCAAGGGCCACCCGGACTTCCGCCACGGCGAGCTGCGGATCGGATTCACGCCCGACGAGGAGGTGGGGCGGGGCACCGAGCATTTCGACGTGGCGGGGTTCGGGGCCCGCTACGCCTACACCCTGGACGGCTCCGACCTGGGCGAGATCGAGGACGAGACCTTCTGTGCCGATTCGGCCGTCCTGACCATCACCGGCCACGACGTCCATCCCGGCTACGCCAAGGGGGTGATGGTCAACGCGCTCCGGGTGGCCGCCGCGATCATCGCCGGGCTGCCCGGGGACGCCCTGCCGGAGACCACGGAGGGACGCCAGCCGTACCTCCATCCGCTCGGCCTGCAGGGGGACGTCACCCGGGCCGAACTGAAGTTCATCGTCCGCGCCTTCTCGGAGGAGGGCCTGACCGAGCAGGAGGACGTCCTGCGCGGACTCGCCGCCCAGGCCCAGGCGCTGTTCCCCGGGGCCCAGACGGAGCTTCAGATAAAGCGCTCCTACCGGAATATGATCCTGAAGATCGCCGAGGATCCCAAGGTCCTGGACCACGCCATGACGGCGGTCCGCCGGCAGGGCCTGGAGCCCCAGCGCAAGGCCATCCGCGGCGGCACCGACGGCGCCAACCTGTCCTTCATGGGCCTGCTGACCCCCAACATCTTCGCGGGCGGGCAGAGCTTCCATTCGGTCCAGGAATGGGTGTCCCTGGAATGGATGGCCGAGGCCGTGGGGGTCTGCCTGCAGCTGGTGGCGGTGTGGGCGGAGGCGGAAGGATAGCTGTTCTCCCGCGGGTCTCCATGTATATATAATGGGGACCGACCACCCTTCAGGATCGGCACATGGAATACGCGGCGCTGATCGTCCTCGTCCTGGGCGCCATCGCGCTCTACTACGGCCTGCTGGTCCGCAAGCAGAACCTGCGGCGGAGGGACCGCCGCCAGCGCCGGCTGTTCGCGCCCATCGAGCACCGCAAGGGCCAGCGCCGGCAAGGCGACCTGAACACCCGGCTGGGCTGGGCGCTGTGGCTGTTGCGGGGCAAGCCGGTCATCCGGCAGGGGCGCCCGCCCCGGAACCAGGGCCGGTTATGATGGGGGGCAACCGACCCCGGAACCGACCGTGACCCGCCATCTGCTCGCCCTGCAGGACACCACCCTGCTCCAGAAGACCGCCCTGCAATCGATGTTCGATTGCTTCGAGGATCTCTGCGAAGGGACCATGGTGGTGGACAAGGCCGCGCGGGTGGTCTGGATCAATGACCGCTACGCGGCCCGGCTGCACATCGATCCGGCCAAGGCCATCGGCCAGGATGTGGAGAACATCATCCCCAACAGCCTGATGCGCCAGGTGGTGACGACCGGCAAGCCGATCCTCCTGGATATCCTGGACACCGCCGACCAGACCTTCGTGGTCATGCGGATGCCCGTGCGCGACGAGGAGGGGGAGGTGGTGGGCGCGGTCGGATTCGCCCTGTTCAGCCATTACGAGGCCCTCAAGCCCCTGTTCGCGCGCTTCTCCACCCTCCAATTGGAACTGGCCCAGGCCCAGAAGAAGCTCGCCGAGGCCCGGCGCACCAAATACACCTTCTCCTCCTTCATCGGCACCAGCCGCTCGACCATGGAGGTCAAGCGCCTGGCCCGCCGCGCGGCCCTGCTGGACGCCCCGGTGCTCCTCCACGGCGAGACCGGCACCGGCAAGGAACTCGTGGCCCAGGCCATCCATGCCGGGGGCCTGCGGGCCAGCCACCCCTTCGTCACGGTCAACGTCGCCGCGATTCCGGAGAACCTTCTGGAAGCCGAATTCTTCGGGGTGGCGCCCGGCGCCTACACCGGGGCGGACCGCAAGCACCGGCCCGGCAAGTTCGAACTGGCCAACGGCGGAACCCTGTTCCTGGACGAGATCGGCGATATGCCCATGGCCATCCAGGCCAAATTGCTGCGGGTGCTCCAGGAGCAGGAATTCGAGCCCCTGGGCTCCAACCGGGTCATGCGGGTGGACGTGCGCATCCTGGCGGCCACCAGCCTGGACCTGGAAGCCATGGCCGAAGCCGGCCGGTTCCGCCAGGACCTGTTCTACCGGCTGAACGTGCTGAACATCCCGCTGCCGCCCCTGCGCGAGCGGCTGGACGACCTCGAACTGCTGTGCGAGCACCTCCTGGAGAAATCCGCCTTCCGCCATGGCACCCAGGCCCGCGAGCTCAGCCCCGACGCCATGGACCTGCTGCGCCGCCACGCCTGGCCGGGTAACGTCCGGGAGCTGCGCAACGTCCTGGAGCGGGCGATGATGAACACGGACGCGGGGAGGCTGGAAACCACCGATTTCCCGGGCCTGGCCCGGCTGGGCCCGGCGCCCCGTCCCGCCCCGGCTCCGATGGCCGTGGAAGGCACCTATGCGGAGATCATGGCTGAAACGGAGCGCCGGCTGCTGGCCTCGGCCCTGCAGGCCTGCGGCGGCAAGGTGGTGGATGCCGCGCGCCGGCTCGGCATTGGGCGGGCCACGTTCTACAAGCGGATGGCGGCGCTCAAAAGGGAGTCTCGGAAGTGAGACATGTCTCTGAAGAGAGATCATTGATGTAAATACTAAAATAAGGGTGTTTGACCATCATTGACCGGATTTCGGGCGGGTCCGGGGTGGACCCGGAGGTGTCTCCAAATGGAGACATGGATGGTTCAATCCGGTCATTTTATTTATTAATATATTTATGCTTATTGATTAAATTACGGTTGGCATATCCGTTGCATGGAAGGCTCCACCCCTATTCCCCTGGAGTTCCCATGTCAAGTCCCTCGCCCGCCCAGCCTCCAACCCGGTCTGGCCGCAACAAGATCATGAGCGCCGCGGAGGCCCTGGCCCTGGTCCGGGACGGCGACACCCTGGCCACCTGCGGCTTCGTGGGCATCGGGTTCGCCGAGAACCTGGCCATCGCCCTGGAAAAGCGCTTCCTGGAGACCGCGGCGCCGCGCGGCCTGACCCTCATTTATGCGGCCGGGCAGGGCGACGGCAAGGACCGCGGCCTCAACCACCTCGGCCACGAGGGCCTGGTGCGCCGGGTCATCGGCGGCCACTGGGGACTGGTGCCCAAGCTCCAGGCCCTGGCCCTGGCGGACAAGATCGAGGCCTACAACCTGCCCCAGGGCATCATCGCCCACCTGTTCCGGGATATCGCCGCCGGCAAGCCCGGCACGATCTCCCGGATCGGCCTGGGCACCTTCGTGGATCCGGAATTCGGCGGCGGCCGGATCAACGCCTGCACCACCGAGGAGCTGGTGGAGCACATGACCATCCACGGCAAGGACTACCTCTTCTACAAGGCCATGCCCATCCATATCGGCCTGATCCGCGGCACGACGGCCGACACCGACGGCAACATCACCATGGAGCGCGAGGCCCTGACCCTGGAGGCCCAGGCCGTGGCCATGGCCGTGCACAACAGCGGCGGCAAGGTCATCGTCCAGGTGGAGCGGATCGCCGACCGGGGCACCCTCAACCCCCGCCAGGTGAAGGTCCCCGGCGTGCTGGTGGACTGCGTGGTGGTGGCGGAATGCCCGGAATACCACATGCAGACCTTCGGCGAACAGTACAACGCGGCCTACAGCGGCGAGGTCCGGGTGCCCATGAGCTCCATGGAGGTGCTGGAACTCAACGAGCGCAAGATCATCGCCCGCCGGGCGGCCCTGGAGCTCCGGCCGGACTGCATGGTGAACCTGGGCATCGGCATGCCCGAAGGCATCGCCCTGGTGGCGGTGGAGGAGGGGGCCGAGGCCCTCATGACCCTTTCCACCGAGCCGGGCGTCATCGGCGGCGTGCCCGCCGCCGGCATGAGCTTCGGCGCCGGCTCGAACAGCGCGGCCGTCATCGACCAGCCCGCCCAGTTCGATTTCTACGACGGCGGCGGCCTCGACCTGGCCTTCCTGGGGCTGGCCCAGGCGGACCGCTTCGGCAACCTGAACGTCAGCAAGTTCGGCACCCGCATCGCCGGGGCCGGCGGCTTCATCAACATCTCCCAGTCCGCCAAGACCGTGGTGTTCGTCGGCACCTTCACCGCCGTGGGCCTGAAGATCGCCGCGGAGGGCGGGCATCTGCGCATCCTCAAGGAGGGCTCCAGCCGCAAGTTCGTCAAGGAGGTGGAGCACCGCACCTTCAGCGGCGCCGTGGCCTTCCAGGCCGGCCAGCGGGTGCTCTACATCACCGAGCGCTGCGTGTTCCGGCTGGTCGAGAAGGGCCTGGAACTCATCGAGATCGCCCCGGGCATCGATCTGGACAAGGACATCCTCGCCCTCATGGATTTCACCCCGGCCATCGCCCCGGATCTCCGGCTCATGCCCGAGGCCATTTTCCGGGAGGAACCCATGGGCCTCCTGGACATGCTGCCCAAGGACTGAATCCGGCCGATTCCTTTCTGCCCGCTTGACAGGTATCAGCTTCGCTCGCCACACTTCAGCACAAACCGACCGTTCGTTCGCTTTTAACCATCCGCTTTCCCAAAGGAGGTTCCGTGGCCAACGCCGCTTCACCCGCCATCCCCCAGCAGGGTGCCCCCCCCGCCGTCTCCGACCAGGAATACCGGCAGATCATCAAGGTGGCCCTGGCCAGCCTGATCGGCACCTCCATCGAGTGGTACGACTACTTCCTCTACGGCACCGCCGCGGCCCTGGTGTTCAACAAGCTCTTCTTCCCCAGCTACGACCCCCTCATCGGAACCCTGCTGGCCTTCGCCACCTTCTCGGTGGGCTTCCTGGCCCGCCCCATCGGCGGCATCGTGTTCGGCCACTACGGCGACAAGATCGGCCGCAAGAAGATGCTCTACATCACCCTGGTGATCATGGGCCTGGCCACGGCCTTCATCGGCCTGCTGCCGACCTACTACACGATCGGCATCTGGGCGCCCATCCTCCTGGTCTGCATGCGCCTGCTCCAGGGCTTCGGCCTGGGCGGCGAATGGGGCGGCGCGGTGCTGATGGCCGTCGAGCATGCCCCCGCCAACCGCCGGGGATTCTTCGGCTCCTGGCCGCAGGTGGGCGCCTACATCGGCCTGCTGCTCTCCACGCTGGTCTTCCGGGCCGTCTCCAAGCTCCCCGAGGCCCAGTTCCTCTCCTGGGGCTGGCGCGTGCCCTTCCTGCTCAGCTTCGGCCTGGTCGTCGTGGGCATCTGGATCCGGATGACCATCGCCGAATCGCCCGTCTTCGAGAAGCTGAAAGCGCAGAAGAAGGAAGTCAAGGGGATGCCCATCATCGAGGCCATCGTCAAGCACCCCAAGAACATCCTGATCGCCATGGGCGCCCGGTTCGCCGAGAACGGGCTGTTCTACGTGTTCACGGTGTTCTCCCTCACCTACATCGCGACCCACCTCAAGGTCCCCCGCGTCGTGGGCCTGAACGGCCTGCTCTGGGCCTCGGCCATCGGCATCATCGCCGCGCCGCTCTGGGGCCTGCTCTCCGACGTCATCGGCCGCCGGCCGGTCTACATCTACGGCGCCGTCTTCTGCGGCCTGATGTCCTTCCCCTTCTTCTGGATGCTGGGCACCCGGCAGCCCTGGGTCCTGGCCGTCGCCATCGTCATCCCGGTGGTCTTTGGCCACGCGGCCATGTATGGTCCCCAGGCGAGCATGCTCTCCGAGATGTTCTCGGCCCGGGTGCGCTACTCGGGCGCCTCGCTGGGCTACCAGCTGGCCTCGATCTTCGCCGGCGGGCTGTCGCCCCTGATCGCCACCTGGCTCCTCTCCCTGGGCGTCGCCGCCGGCAAGGGCGCGTCCTACGTCGCCTTCTACATGATCGCCCTGGTGGTGATCACCGCCGTCTCGGTGTCGTTCGCGAAGGAAACGAACAAGGACACCATCCACGAACGTTGAGTCCGGACCGGACAGTTTGATTTATTCAACGGCAGCCCCGCCAGGGGCCTGCCAGCCCACAGGAGGCCTGATATGAGCAAAGCAAGCATCATCGGTGCTTACAACACCGAGTTCGGCGCGTTCGTGAAGAAGGACAAGGCCACCGGCCTGATCACCGACACCCGGACCTACTACGATCTGCTGGTGGAGGCCGGGCGCGGCGCCATCGCCGACGCCGGCCTTTCGGCCCAGGACATCGACGCGATCTACGTCGGCTCCTGCTCCCCGGGCTCCTTCATCAACCAGGAGCACGTCGCGCCCCTGGCGGCGGAGATCGACCCGGCCATGCGCTTCAAGCCGATGACCCGGTGCGAGTGCGCCTGCGCCTCGGGCTCGGTGGCCCTCTACCAGGGCGTCTACGCGCTGGAGGCGGGCCGCGCCAGGCATGTCCTGGTCATCGGCGTGGAGAAGATGAACCTGCTGCCGACCCCGCAGATGACCCATGTGCTGGCCTGCTCCTCCCACTGGCCCAGCGAAGGCTCGAAGGGCATGAGCTTCCCGATGCTCTTCGCGGAGTACGCCAAGGGCTACCAGGCCCACTACAGGATCCCCACCGAGGAGCTGGAGAGGATGCTCTGGACCGCCGGCGCCCTCTGCTACAAGAACGGCGCCGAGAATCCGCTGGCCCACGTGCGCACCGGGCCGGCCAGCCTCGAGGCCATCATGAAGCTCAATGAGGTGGATGCCAAGGGCAAGTGCAAGAACATGATGATCGCGGCGCCGCTGCGCCTGCACGATTGCTCCCTGGTTACCGACGGGGCCGCCGCGGTGGTGCTCACCCTGACCGGCAACGTGACCAACAAGGCCCGCGCCAGCGTGATCGCCGGCATCGGCCATTCGGTGGAGCGGCTGCCCGAGAATGTCCGTCCCAACATGTACGAACTGATGGCCGGCCGGGACGCTGCCGCCAAGGCCTACAAGGAGGCCGGCATCACCGCCGCCGACATCGACCTGGCCGAGGTCCACGACTGCTTCACCATCAACCAGATCATCTCCACCGAGGCGCTCGGCCTCGCCGATGACGGCCGGGCCGGCTACGACTACCTGGACGGGCGCTTCACCCGGGATGACAAGATCGCCATCAACCTCTCCGGCGGCCTGAAATCCAAGGGCCACCCGGTGGGCGCCACCGGCGTCTCCATGCATGCCCTGCTGCACAAGCAGCTGATCGGCGAACCCATCGGCGTGGCGGCCCGCAAGGCCGACGTGGCAGTGAGCTTCAACGTCGGCGGTTCGGCAGTCACCAATTGCGTCACGGTCCTTAAGAAACTCTAGCCACGGGGAGAGGCCGGTCATGCCAACCATCACCTACAACGACATGCAGTTCACGGTCGAACCCCGGGGCGGCCGCTGGGATCTCACCTACGCCAAGCCGGATGGGTCCCAGGCGGTCGCGGGTTCCGGGCTGTTCGCCGGATCGACCGAAGCCGAGGCGGAAGTGCGCGCCCTGGCGCTGATCAAGACCATCTTCCCGGTGGGCATCCGCACGGTGGGTCCGGATGTGACCCACCCGAACACGATTGGAGATCTGAGGATCATCGGTCCGGACGTCACCCACCCCAACTTCATCTACTGGGACAAGGACACGGTTTCCTGCCCCAAGCAGCTTTGATCCGAGCACCTGCTCTCTAGGAGGGAAGAATCATGGAAATCAAGGGAAGCGTGGCCCTGGTGACGGGCGGCGGCAACGGCATCGGCGAGGCGGTGGTCAAGCACCTGGCCAGGCTCGGCGCCCGCGTGGCCATCGTCGACATGGTGCAGAAGAACCTCGACCGGGTGGTCAAGGACGTCAAGGAGATGGGCGGGGAGGCCATCGGCATCCAGGCCAATGTCACCAGCGAAGCGGATACCGCGCGGTTCATCAAGGGGACGATCGAGGCCTTCGGCCAGCTCAACATCGTCGTCTCCTCCGCCGGCATCATCCGCGACGGCATGATGCTCAACCTGGACAAGGAGACCGGCCAGGTCTCCCGCAAGCTGCCCCTGGACAAGTGGCAGGCGGTGATCGACACCAACCTCACCGGGACCTTCCTGACCCTTCGCGACGCCGCGGAAGCGATGGTCAACGGGGGCTGGACCGGCCTGCTGGTGCCGATCTCCTCCGTCAACAAGGTGGGCCAGGTCGGCCAGATCAATTACTCCTCGGCCAAGGTGGCCGATGCCCTGATGCCCAAGATCATCATCGGCGAGTTCCACATGCGCGGGATCCACAACATCCGCTGCGTCGCCATCGCCCCCGGCTACACCGCCACCCCCATGCTCACGGGCATGAACCAGGACGCCCTCAAGGCCATCCTGGAGGACGTGCACCTGGGCCGGCTGGTGGAACCGGAGGAGATCGCCTCGCTGATCGGCTTCTGCGCGCAGAACGAGGCGCTCAACGCCACGACCATCGAGATCACGGGTGGACTCTGCTATCCGAAGGGGATCGCCAAGTAGCGCGTTTGGGGCGTCGCCCGGTTTCAGAACCGGGCGACCGCCCCGAACCCGACGCCGTTCTTGTTGATGTGCAGCGCCGTGCTGGTGTCGATGCTGCCTTCGGGCACGTTGAAGCCCTCGCTCTCGTAGTTGACCCGCAGTCCCAGCCAATCCAAGGGATAGAAGCGCACGTCGGCGCCCTCGCGGTGGTACTTGGCGCCGCTGCGGCTGAGCCAGTTGTAGTAGGCGCGGAAGTCCGCGCGCTTGCCCAGGTGGGCGCCGAAGGAGCCGCCCAGCTGCGGGATGGGCACGGTCACGGCGGCGGAGTCGCTGCGGTACTGGGGCGGATAGCCGGGAGCGGTGCCGACGCCCTGGGCCGCCACCTTCAGGTTCCAGGCGTTGAACCCCAGGTCCAGGCCCAGGTAGGCCATGTCCCAGCGCCAGACCTTGATGGTCCAGTCCAGCTCGTAGTTCCTGAGCTTCACCTGGCTCTTGACCTCGGTGCCGCCAGAATAGGTGGTGTTGTTGATCACCACGTCCTGGCTGGTGACCTTGTCGCCGATGTAGTCCTGGCCGTAGGTGGCCATGTGCAGGAGGAAGCGGCGGCCCTCGTATTCGATCAGCGCGCCGATGCCGGTGGTGTCCTTGCCCAGGCCCAGGTCCTTGTCGGTGTCGTAGCTGGAGCCGCCCACCTTGCTGTAGCTGCCGGAGAAGTCCGGGGCCTGGCGGATGACGCCGAATTCCCAGTGGCCGCCGGGCGGGTTCGAGCGGGGGCCATCCTGGGCCGCCAGGGCCGTCACGGACAAAAGGACGAGGAAGGGGGTCAGACGCATGGGGTGGCTCCGATGGTGGACAAGCCTGGGATGGAAAATTACAACCTACTATAGGAAGGGGCGGCCCATTCGCAAGTTATAATCTTGAAGCTGCTGTTTTTGCATCCTTGGCGGAGCGCGCGGGTCACGGCTAATTTACCAGCCCGGCATGACCTGGACATGCCGGCACGGCCTAATGGTCCAATGGCGAATTCCCTGCTGCTCCCCCCGTTCCCGCTTCCCGGCTTCGCCGAGGCATCTTGGAGGTCGGCCATGCCGCCACGGACCGGATTGGCGGACGGGCCCGAGGAGCTGGGCGCGCTGGCCCGGGATCTCCAGGCGATCCTCGCCGGGGACCGGCTGAAGCCCCAGTTCCAGCCGATCATGGACCTGGCCGCGGGCCGCGTGCACGGGTTCGAGGGGCTCATCCGCGGACCCTCGGATTCGATCCTGCATTCCCCCCAGAACCTGTTCAAGGCGGCGGCGGCGACGGGCCAGCTCCTGGCGACGGAGTTGGCCTGCTGCGCCACCCTGGCCCGGGCTTTTGCGGCCAGCGGGCAACCCCACAAACTGTTCCTCAACCTCAGCCCGGGGTGCCTGCATGAAGCCGCCCAGCATTCCCGCACGCAGCTGAGGGGCCTGGCCGAGCTGGGCCTGCCGCCGGAGCGGATCGTCATCGAGCTCACCGAGGGCCAGGCCGGCTTCCCCTACCCGCTGCTGGTGGAGACGGCGGCCCGCTGCCGGGCGATGGGCTTCGCCCTGGCCATGGACGACCTGGGCGAGGGCTTCTCCAGCCTGCGCCTGTGGTCCGAACTCCGCCCGGAATACGTGAAGATCGACATGCACTTCGTCCAGGGGGTCAGCCGGGATCCGGTCAAGCTGCAGTTCCTGCGCTCGATCCGGGACATCGCCCGGGAGACCGGCGCCCGGATCGTCGCCGAGGGCCTCGAACTGGAGGCGGATCTGGCGGTGGTCCAGGAACTGGGCCTGGATTTCGGCCAGGGCTACCTTCTGGGCCGACCGGTTCCGGTCCCGCAGCCCCCGTCCGTCCCGATGCGGGTGAAGGCCCACGTCGCCGGCCAGGACGCCGGTGCCGGCTCGGCCTGGATCCGGGCCAGCCGCTCCACCGCCGCCCGGCTCATGCAGGAGATCGTCCCCCTGCCGCCGGAAGCCTCCAATCTCCAGGTGGAACGGCGCTTCTCGGAAGACCGGGAGCTGCAGTCGATCCCCATCGTCAAGGACCGGGTCCCGGTGGGGCTGATCAACCGGCACGCGTTCATGGACGTGATGGCGCGCCCCTTCTCCCGCGAGCTCTACGGGAAGAAGGCCTGCGCCACCCAGATGGACGCCTGCATCCTGGTGGCGGACCACCGCACCGGGCTGCATGAACTGAGCCGGCTGATCGTGGAATCGGACCCCCGGCACATCCTGCACGGGTTCATCCTGACCCGGGACGGCGACTATGCCGGCATGGGCAGCGGCCACGACCTCATGCGGGAGATCACCCAGATGCAGATCAATGCCGCCCGCTACGCCAATCCCCTCACCGGCCTGCCCGGGAATGTCCCGATCAGCGAGCACCTGGACGAGCTGCTGGGGCAGGGCCTGCCGTTCGTGGCCTGCTACTGCGATCTCGACCACTTCAAGCCGTTCAACGATGTCCACGGCTACCATCTGGGCGACGAGCTGCTGCACTGGCTGGGCCGGCTCCTGGAAGGCGCCTGCGAACCGGATCTGGATTTCGCCGGCCACATCGGGGGGGACGATTTCATGCTGGTCTTCCGCAGCCCGGATTGGGAGGCCCGCTGCCGGCGCGTGCTGGACGAGGTCCAGCGCGGCCGCCGCCGGTTCTTTTCCCAGGAAGCCTGGGACCGCGGCGGCTACGAGGTCGAGGACCGGCAGGGCCGGGTGGTGTTCCATCCCCTGATCAGCTTGTCGATCGGGGCCGTGGCGGCCCCGGCGGGGGCCTATCCCGGGCACCACGAGCTGTCCGCCGCCACCGCCAGCGCCAAGAAGGAAGCCAAGCGCCAGGAAGGCTGCAGCCTGTTCATCGAGCGCCGGGCCCCGGAGGCGCCGGCCATCGCCAATCCCTCCTGAAGGCGGCTGCGGAGCACCCGGAATCCCTCTAGACTGGAGCCATGAGCCCGACGACCGCCTTCGCCCACCCGCCCACCACCCTGCGCCTGGGGGACCGGGAGGTCCGGCGCCTGGGGTTCGGGGCCATGCGCCTGCCCGGCAAGGACATCTGGGGCATGCCCGAGGACCCTGCCAACGCCGTGGCCGTGGTGCGCCGGGCGGTGGAACTGGGGGTGCAGTTCATCGACACCTCCTGGTACTACGGCCCGCACGTCGCCAACCCGCTGATCGCCGAGGCCCTGCACCCCTATCCCGCCGACCTGGTGATCGCCACCAAGCTGGGCGGCCGGCGCACCCCCGACAAGGGCTGGGCCCCCTTCAACCGCCCCGAGGAGCTCCGCCAGGGCCTCGAACACGATCTGCGCGAACTGCGCGTGGACTGCATCGACCTGGTGCACCTGCGCTGGCTGAACACCGACGTGCCGTTCCTGGAGGGCCTGGATGCGCTCATCCAGCTGCGCGCCGAGGGCAAGCTGCGCCAGATCGGCCTCAGCAACGTCGACGCCGGCCAGGTCGAACAGGCCCTGGCCCGGACCCCGGTGGCCACGGTCCAGAACCTCTACAACATCTCCGGCGGGCTGGGCATGCTGGCCCAGGCCACCCACGCCGTGGTGGAGGATCCCGAGGCCGTGCTGGACCTGTGCACCGCCCGCCAAATCGCCTATCTGCCCTTCTTCCCCCTGGCCGTGGGCGCCCTGGGCCGGCCCCAGCCCGCCCTGGACGCCGTCGCCGCCCGGCACGGGGCGACCCAGGCCCAGATCGCCATCGCCTGGCTCCTGGCGCGCTCCCCGATGATGCTGCCGATCCCCGGCACCGGCAATCTGGCGCACCTGGAGGAAAACTGGGCCGCGCGGAACATCCGGCTGAGCGCCGAGGACGTGGCCGAGATCACTCGCGGGGCGCGGGCCTAGCCGCACCAGCGGTTCAGCACCTGCCACAGGCTGTGGCGGTTGATCGGCTTGCTGACGTAGTCGTCCATCCCGGCCGCCAGGCAGAGGCCCCGGTCGCCCTCCAGGGCGTTGGCGGTCATGGCGATGATCGGCAGGTGGCCACCCCCGGCCCGCTCCCGCTCCCGGATCCGGGCGGTGGCCGTGAAGCCGTCCATGCCGGGCATCTGGCAATCCATGAGCACCAGGTCGAATGGCGCGCCCTCCAGGGCCTGGAGCACCTGGAAGCCATCCTGGGCCAGGGTGGCCTCGGTGCCCAGCCCGGCCAGCATGCGCAGGGCGATCTTCTGGTTCACCCGATTGTCCTCGGCCAGCAGCACCCGGAGGGTGCGGGGCAGGGGGGGCAGCTCCTCCCGGGTGGGGATGGCGGTGGTGACGGTGTGCTGGGTGACCAGGGGCCCCCTGCCGCCGGTTCCGCGGCGCGGGATGACCAGGGCCAGGACATTGGCCAGGGCCAGCTCCCGCAGCGGCTCGGCCAGGTAGGCGTCGAAGCCCGCGGCCTGGGCCCGCTCGCCCTCGCCCCGGCAGCCGATGGCGGTGAGCAGCACCAGCGCCAGGCCGTCCAGGGCCGGGTCGTCCCGGAGGCGGCGGCCCAGTTGTTCGCCGGGTTCTCCCGGCAGGCGCAGATCGAGGATGGCGGCGGCGTGGGGCCGGCCTTTCCGGCGGGCCTCGGCCAGGGCCGCGGGGATCGCCGCGGGGTCCTCGGCCAGCTCAACCACGAGGCCGGCCTCCCGCAGGTTCCGGGCCAGGATGCCCCGGTGCACCGGGTGGCCGATGGCCAGGAGGACCCGGGCGCCGGCCAGAATCGAGGGCGGCGGGCGCAGGCCGGTCCAGGCGGGGTCCACGGGCAGTTCCAGTTCCACCGTGAAGGTGGAGCCCTCGCCCGCGCGGCTCTCCAGCCGGATCTCGCCGCCCATGGCCTCGATGATCCGCCGGCAGAGCACCAGGCCCAGGCCCGAGCCACCGAATTTGCGCGACGTGGATGCATCGGCCTGGCTGAAGGGCTGGAACAGGCGGGCCTGGGCGGCCGGTGGAATGCCGATGCCGGTATCGCGCACCGCCAGCTGGATCCGGGCCCGGCCGTCCTGGCGGGTCACGAGCCGGGTCGACACGAGCACGTGGCCGGCCTGGGTGAACTTGACGGCATTGCTCATGAGGTTGCCCAGCACCTGGCGCAGGCGGCTGGGGTCGCCCACCAGCCGGGACGGGACGGCCGGATCCAGGTCGGCCAGCAGCTCCAGGTCGCCACCGGCCGACTTGGGCCGATGCAGCTCGACCAGGTCGAACACCAGGGTCGGCAGATCGAAGACGATCGCCTCGAAGTTCAATTTCCCGGCCTCGATCTTGGAGAAGTCCAGGATGTCGTTGAGGATCACCAGCAGGCCGTCGCCGCAGCGGGCGATGGATTCCACGTAGTCCTGCTGCTCGGGATTGAGGGGCGTCTCCTTGAGCAGGTCGGCCATGCCCAGGACCCCGTTCATGGGGGTCCGGATCTCGTGGCTCATGTTGGCCAGGAACTCGCTCTTGGACTGGCTGGCCTCGATCGCCCGGGCCTGGGCTTCAAGGGCCTGGCGGGCCGCCTCGCGGGCCTCCTGCATGGCGCCCTGGAGTTCCCGCTGGGTCCCCTGCAGGGCCTCCTCCACGGCCTCCCGCACACGCATCTCCCGGGCCAGGTTCTGGTTCGTCCGCTGCAGCTCCCGGGTGCGCTGGTCGACCTCCTCGGAAATGCCCTGGGCCCGGCCCGAGACCACCACCAGGAACACTCCCAGGAGCCCCACGAACATCAGGGCGCCGGCCTGGACCAGCCAGGGCAGGGCCGACCGGGTCGCGGCCAGGAAGCCCTGGGTCGGCGTGAAGCGCAGGTTCCAGGCCCGCCCGGGCATCGCCAGCGGGTGGACCAGGGTGATCCCGGCTCCGGGTTCCCCTGCGGGATCCGGGGCCGGGCCATGGGCGTGGAGCACCAGCCCGGGGCGGGCATCGGCGTGGTCGAGGAGCTGATAGCGGACGTCATCGGGTCCGGTCTGGGCCAGGGGCCGGTCGATCATCTCGTCGATCCGGAAGACCCCGAGGACGAAGCCCCGGAGCGCCGCCAGGCGGGCCTCGGGGGCGGCCGGCAGCGGGCCTGGGCGGAACACCGGGATGAACACCAGGACCCCCCGGGGACCCTGGGCCAGATCCACGGCCTCGGTGGCGATGGCGGTCCCCGCGTCCAGGGCCTTCTGCATGGCCGCCAGCCGGGGCGGGCTCGAGCCCAGGTCGAAGCCGAAGGCCTTCCGGTTGGGGGCCAGGGGCTCGATGAAATCCACCGGGAAGTATTCGGCGCGGGCGCCGGCCGGGTGCATGGCCCCGTCCGCGGTCCGCTCGATCAGGGTGAACCCGGGGTGCCCCTCGGCGCGAACGCCGGCCTCGAAGGCCGCCCGCTGGCTGGCCGGCACCCGCGGCACCCACTCCAGGGCCAGGAAGCCCGGCTGGCTCTGCAGGGCGCTGTGGGCCAGGAGGCTGAAGCCCTGGCGCCCGGCCTGGGGGGTGGCGTCGAAGTAGGCGCGCACCAGTTCGATGACGGTCAGGTGCCGGTTGATGGCGTCCTGGATGTCCGCGCCGGCGTCCGAGGCCTTGCGGGCGAATTCGCCGGCGACCCGGTTCTGTTCCTGCCGGCGGGCCACCAGGAAGACGCCGATGCCCACCGCCAGGGCGACCATCAGGGGCACCGTCACCTGGAGCCGCCGAGGCCGCCACAACCGGGCCGGCTGGCCGGCCCAGACCAGGGCGAAGGGGGCCAGGATCAGGACGCCCAGGGTGTCGCCCACATACCAGCTGAACCAGTTGAACGGGACGGCGGCCAGGGGCACCATCCGGCTGGCCGCCAGCAGGGCGACGCCCAGGGTGGCATTGATGAGACAGGCCGCCGGGCCGGCCAGGCCGAGGAACCGGAGGGTCTGGCTGGGCCGGAGAAGGGCCGAGGGATAGTCGCCGGTCCTGCGGACCAGGGCCACGGCCGCCAAGGCCTGCAGCACCGCGCCCGCGGCGATGCCCAGGCAGAGCGGCACCAGGTGGAGCAGGTGCGGGCCCCAGCCGGTGGCCTTCCCGGAAATCGCCAGGTTGACCAGGAAGGAACCCAGGAACAGCCCCGGCCACAGCCGCCGACCCTGGAACAGCAACGCCATGAAGCCGATCCCCGCAGCCGGCCAGAAGGCCGAGGCATAGCCCGGCGGGGTGGCCAGGCCGCCCACCGCCAGCCCGGCCAGGACGTAGGCCGCGGCCAGCGCCGGCACGCCCAGCGCCAGGCTGATCGGCCTGGGCGGGGCTGGGCTGCGGCGGGGGGAGGGGGGCATCGGTTCTCCGGAAGGTCCAGGACTTCCCGGTCCTGAATAGGGGAACCGGGCGCCGGAGGAGCAGGAAGCGATGCTTTGGATCATACACCGGCCCCGCCTGGGTAGAATGACCACCCATGCCGCCGGAGCCGACCATGCGCCCTGACCTCGCCGCCCTTCTGGATGAATTGGAAAAGTTCGGCCAAGCCAACGACCGTGCGATTTCCGAGCGGCCCCGGCGGATGCTGAATATCACCCGGGACACCGGGGAATTCCTGGCCGTCCTGGTGGCCGCCACCCGGGCCCGGCGGATCCTGGAGATCGGCACGTCCAACGGCTATTCGACGCTCTGGCTGGCCTGGGCGGCCAAGGAACTGGGCGGGCGGGTGACCACCGTGGAGCTGTCCGAATACAAACGTGAATTGGCGGCCCGCACCTTCGAACGGTCAGGCCTCGCGGACACCATCACCCAGGTCCAGGGCGATGCCGGCGGGATCCTGGCCTGGGGCGAGACCGGGGCCTATGATCTGGTCTTCCTCGATTCCGAGCGCGGCGAATACGTCGACTGGTGGCCGGACCTCAAGCGCGCCCTCCGGCCGGGCGGGCTGCTGGTGGTGGACAACGCCACCTCCCATGCGGCGGAAATGGAGCCGTTCATGGCGCTGGTGCGGGCGGATGGGGCCTTCACCACCTGCCTGGCCACGGTGGGCAACGGGGAGTTCATGGCAACGCGGGCGTCCTGACCAGCGCCTTGAAGAACCCGTCCACCATCGGCATCCGGGCCGGATCGTTGGCCTTGAACCACCACAGGTCCTCGGTGTCGAAGCGGCTGAAGAACATGGAGAAGGTCCCCTGGGACTTGTGCTCGGCGATGGCCCAGTTGCAGATCATCTGGTAGCTGAGGGCGTTCTTGAAACCGAACGGCTGGTTGCGGTCGAAGTGCCACTGGGGGTCGCGGTTGACCTGGGTCTCGGGGTAGCCGTCGAGCTGGGTGAACCTTGTCGGGTTGTCGCTGCGGCCGGAGAGGGAGCCGCCGAGGATGCAGGGGCGGTCGGCCGGGGCGAGGCCCTTGGCCCAGTCCAGGGCGATGAGGGTGGCCGCCTTGTGGTGGCCGTGGGTCTCGGCCGTGGGCAGCAGGCAGAGGATCAGCTGGTAGTGTTCCCGGGTCTGCAGCCGGGTCAGGAAGGTCTTGATCCAGGCCACGTCCCAGAGCTGGTCGAGCGGCTCCCGCGGATCGAGGGTGTAGCGCAGGTCCTGCTGGTCCAGGAAGTGGTAGTTCCGGACGCCGAGGATGCGGCCGGCGTTGAGCAGCTCGCGCTTGCGGATGGCCGGGAGCTCCCGGCGGCCCACCTCCTCGTTGGTCAGGTCCAGGTGGTAGAAGACCCCGCCCAGGGTCGAGTATTTGTAGCCGCCCTCGCCATTGGTGATCACCACCTCGTCGACGGTGCCGCCCAGTTCCTTGCTGGTGCGGTAGATCAGGCCGTAGAAGCAGGAATCGTCGTCGGGGTGCGCCACGACCACGAGGATCTTGGGTGGGTGCGCGGGGGATTCGGGCGCCCGGGCGGCGCCGGCGACGGCCAGACTGGCCAGCAGAAGGAAACCCAGAAGGCTGCGGTACAACTTCCTGACCATGACGACTCCTTCGCCCATCATTATTTGGGGCTGGGCCGGCAATGCAAGGAAATAGCCGCCGGCTGGGCCTTTGCGGGATGATGGGGGATGACCGAATCCGAATTCTGGCCGTTGTTCCAGGACCTGCGCTTCGCCGTCCCCCGCGCGCTGGACGGGGGCGGGCCCTGCTTCGTGGCCGAGGGCCGGATCCTGGTGGAGGATCTGCTGGCCTGGGGCCGGGCCGGGCGGGTGGAGGTGGTGGCGGTGCTGGCCGAGGCCGGCCAGGGCGAGGCCGTGCGGCCGCGGCTGCCCGCGGGCGCGGCGCTCCTGGAGGCTTCCCGGGCCGAACTGGAGGCCCTGACCGGCTTCGCCTTCCACCGGGGGTTGCTGGCCGCGGCCCGGGTGCCGGCGGCGCCCGGGCCGGAGCGGCTGCGGAGTGCCGGCCGGCTGCTGGTGCTGCCCGCCCTGGGCGATCCCGAGAACCTGGGCCAGCTGCTGCGCACCGCCGCCGCCCTGGGGCTGGACGGGGCGCTGCTGGGCCCGGGCCCGGACCCGTTCAGCCGGCGGGTGGTGCGGGTCTCCATGGGCACGGCCTGGAAGCTGCCGCTGTGGCGCTCCGGGGAGGTCTGGGCGGAACTGGAAGCCTGGCGCGGCGCGGACTCGGAAGTGGTGGCCGCGGCCCTGGGGCCGGAGGCCCAGGAGGCGGCGGAATGGCGGCCCGCGGCCCGCACGGCGCTGGTGCTCGGGCCCGAGGGGCCGGGCCTGGCCGCCGGGGACCTGGCCCGGTGCGACCGGCGGGTGCGGATCGCCATGGCGCCGGGGGTGGACAGCCTGAACGTCGCCGCCGCCGGGGCCATCCTCATGCACCGGATGGCGGCCCGGTGAGCCTCAACGCCGGCTTCACCTACCGCGAGCGGATCGCGCGCGCCGGCGCGACCGTCCTGGAGCACCTGGCCCGCCACCATCCCCATTCGGACGCGGCCCAGTGGCGGGCCCGCATCCTCGCCGGGGAGGTCGACCTGGACGGCCGCCGCCCGGATCCGGACCAGCCGCTCGCGGCCGGCCAGGAGCTGGTCTGGCGGCGGCCGCCCTGGGCGGAGCCGGAGGCCGAGCTGGCGGCGCCGGTCCTCTACCAGGACGGGTCCATCCTGGCCGTGCACAAACCGCGCGGGCTGCCCACCCTGCCCGGCGGCGGGTTCCTGGAGCACACCCTGATCGCCCAGGTGCGGCTGGCCTTTCCCGGGGCCAGCCCGATGCACCGGCTGGGCCGGGAGACTTCCGGGCTGGTGCTGTTCGCCCTGACCCCGGCCGCGGGCGCGGCCCTCCAGGCGGACTGGCGCGCGCACCGGGTGGAGAAGGTCTACCGGGCCCTCGGCAGTGGCGTCTGCGCCCCGGACCTGCTGGAGATCGCCGCCCCGATCGGCCCGGTGCCGCATCCCTGGCTGGGCACCCTGTTCGCCGCCAACCCTTCGGGCAAGCCGGCCCGCAGCCGGGCTGAGGTCCTAGAGCGGCGGACGGACACGACCTTGTTCCGCGTGGCCATCGAGACCGGCCGCCCCCATCAGATCCGCATCCACCTGGCCTGGGCCGGCCATCCCCTGGCCGGCGATCCCCTTTATGGCCCGGGCGGCCTGCCCCTGCCGCACCCGGCCCTGCCCGGGGATGGCGGCTACTGGCTGCATGCCGAGCGCCTGGCGTTCCGGCACCCGGACACCGGGCGGCCCATGGAACTGCGGGCCACCCCCCCTCCGGAGTTGCGCATCGCGGGTGAGGACATTGACGGCTCATTAGATTAGAGTCATGGGCGGGAGGCTGGACATGGCGGGCAGGACCTGGTGGGAGAGGGTGCTGGGGCCGTTCCCCGCCCGTTCCGCCGTTCCCCTTGAGGACCGGCTGTTTCCGCGGATCTGCGCGGTGACCGCGTGGATCGGCCTCCTCGTGGTGCCGCCCATCAACGCGCTCCAGCACCTGTCGCCCTGGCTGAACCTGCCGATCATGAGCTTCGGCCTGGCCTCGCTGGCCATCTATCTGGCCGCGCGGCGCGGTCACCCGCTGGTGGACGCCTATTTCCTCCTGGCCTTCCTGACCCTGGATTCCAGCTGGCTGCTGGACGGCGGCTCCACCGGCAGCATCGGCGCCTTTTTCTTCCCGCTCCTGATGGCCCTGATGATCTTCTACAAGGGGCGCGGGCGCGGGTGGATGATCGGCCTGTTCCTGGCCAACAGCGCGGCCCTGCTCTGGGTGGAGCGGCGGTTCCCGGCCCTGGTGGTCCCGTTCGGCGACGCCGGGGACCGGTACTGGGACCTGCAGACCGGCTACGTCGTCTGCACCCTGACCTGCGTGCTGATCCTGGCCCTGGTGCTGGAGGTCTACCACCGGGAGCGGGAGCGACTGCGGGCCGCCAACCTGGAACTCGAGCGCAGCTTCTCGGAGATCCGGACGCTCCAGGGGCTCCTGCCGATCTGCAGCTGGTGCAAGAAGATCCGCGACGACGAAGGGTTCTGGACGCGGATCGAGGACTACCTGGGCCATCACACCGACGCCACCTTCACCCACGGGATGTGCCCGGACTGCCAGAACCAGCACTTTCCCCCCAAGGCCGGACCGGACCCGGGGCCGTGATAGCCTGGGGAACCTCCCGGGAGTGCCCATGCGCCGCGCGATCCTTGCTGCCCTGCTGATTCTCGCCGCACCGCTGGCCTTTGGCCAGACGCCGGCTCCGGCGGTCTACGCGCAGACCGAAGGGTTCGTCGATTCCGGCGGCGTGCTGATCTATTTCAAGGCGGTGGGCCAGGGCGAGCCGCTGTGCATCGTCCACGGCGGGCCGGGGGCGTCCCACGACTACCTGCTGCCCTACCTGCTCCCGCTCATGCGCCGCAACCGGCTGATCTTCATCGATGAGCGCGGCTCCGGGCGGTCGGAGAAGCTGGAGGACCCCAAGGGCTACACCCTGGACGCCATGGTCCAGGATGTCGAGGCGGTCCGCCAGGCCCTCGGCCTGGAGAAGATGGCCCTGCTGGGCCATTCCTTCGGCGGAGTGCTGGCCCAGGCCTATGCGCTCAAGCACCAGGACCGGCTCAGCCGCCTGGTCCTCTGCAGCACCTTCCACAGCACCGCCAAGCTGAATGCCGTGTTCCGCCAGATCAAGGCCGACATGGCCCCGGAGCTGCGGGCGCGGATCGACAAGCTGGAGGCCGCCGGCCTCTACGGCCACGGCCAGACCTGGGAGCGCAACCGCTACACCCCCGAATACATGGCCGCCGCCTGGGGGGAGGGCTACTTCCCCTACCTCTACCAGAACCGCCCGGACGCCAACTACGACCCGGCCGCCAACGGCGTGATGGCCTGGGACCTCTACCGGGAGATGTGGGGCTCCCACGGCGAGTTCGTGGTGGACGGCAACCTGGGGCCGGTGGACTTCACGGAGGCCCTGGGCAGCCTGCGCATCCCGACCCTGATCACCGTGGGCGACCACGACGAGTCGGCGCCCTGGCTGGCCAAGGAGATGCATGAGAAGATCCCCGGCTCCAGGCTGGTGATCCTGCCGAAGAGCGGCCACATGACCTTCGTCGACCAGCCGCGGCAGTGGCTGGCGGCCGTGGACGGGTTTCTGCACCCCTGATACGTCTTGGGACTTGATTGCGGATCGGCATCGATGGTCCTGCAAGCTCCGGCATTACATGGAAACTGATCAAGCACAGAGCGCCACAGAGGCGCAGAGGACACAGAGGAGATTTGGGGGCTGGCCTTCGCATCAACGGGGGCCGGGGCTCGCAGCTCGACCCAACGCAGGCCCTGGCCCGCTGCGCGTGCCAGGCAGCGCTGCGCGCTGCCGGCCAGGGGCCTCCGCTATCTCTTGCCAGCACGCGTCGCTTCGGCCCCTGGCCTTATCGGGCCTTGAGGGTTCGGTTCAACCCGCCCCGTCTCCTCATGACTCGGCCAGGCCTGAGTTTCCTGATGGCAGGCCGGATAGCCCAGTTCGTTGCTTGTGGTCGCGATTTCCTCCTTCGTCATGACGGAATTGGCATCAGGTGGTCCCTCTACGCCTCGGGAGCCGGGGCGTCCATCACCGATCCGCAAAGGCCCGAATAGGCCAGGGGCCGAAGCGGCGCGTGCTGGCAAGGGATAGCGGAGGCCCCTGGCCGGCAGCGCGCAGCGCTGCCTGGCACGCGCAGCGGGCCAGGGCCTGGGTTGGGTCGAACTGCAAGGCCCGGCTCCCGTTGATGGGAAGCCAGCCCCCAAATTTCCTCTGTGTCCTCTGATCCTCTGTGGCGCTCTGTGCTTGTTCAGTTTCTAGGTAATCCCAAAGCACCGGGGACCATCGAGGCCCATCCCTATTCAAGATTCCATCCACCCATTCACACACCCGCCGCCCAAGACGTAACAGGGTGGCGGGGAAAAAGCAGGATCAGGACCGGCCTGCCACTCCCAAGTCAGTGCATTCCCAGCTGGTCCATGAGGAACCCGTAGATGTCGGTGGCCTCGGCGATGGTCTCGTCCAGGGAGGAGCCGATGCCGTGGCCGGCGTTTTCGCTGGTGCGCAGGAACACCGGCCGGCCGGAGCTGCTGGCGGCCTGGAGCCGGGCGCAGAACTTGCGCGATTGCCAGGGCTCCACCCGCGGATCGTTGGCGCCGGTGGTGAGCAGCACCGCCGGGTAGGCGGCGCCGTCGCGCACATGGTGCAGGGGTGAATAGCCGTACAGGGCCCGGAACTGGGCCGGGTCGCGCACCGAGCCGTATTCGAGGACATTGAAGACGCCGTTGGGGGTCAGCTCGTTGCGCAGCATGTCGTAGATGCCCACCTCGCTCACCACCGCCCGGCACAGGTCCGGGTGCTGGGTGAGGACCGCGCCCATGAGCAGGCCGCCGTTGCTGCCGCCCATGATGGCCAGCCGGGCCGGGCTGGTGAAATGGTTATCGATGAGCCAGCGGGCGCAGGCATGGAAATCGTCGAAGCAGTTCTGCTTTTTCAGCAGCCGCCCGGCCTGGTGCCAAGGGTCGCCGAACTCGGCGCCGCCGCGGATGTTGGCCACCGCCCAGAGGCCGCCCCGGTCCAGCCAGATCCGGCGCAGGGGCGAGAATCCGGGCACTTCGCTGACCCCGAAGCCGCCGTAGGCATAGAGCAGCAGCGGGCTCTGGCCGTCCAGGGCGGTGCCGCGCCGCTTCAGGATGGTGACGGGGATGGGCGTGCCGTCCCGGCCCGGCACGGTCCGGCGCAGCACCTCCACGTCGCCGAAGTCGGCCGGCGAGGTGCGGGCCAAGGCGGTGCGGGCCAGGACGCCGGAGCGCAGGGACCAGGTGGCCGCCGGCACCGTGAAGCTGTCGTTGCGGAACAGGAGGTCATCGCCGCCCAGGGGCACCATGGCGCCCGCCCAGGAGACCGGCAGGATCGGCAGGTCCTTGAGCCTGCGGCCCTCCAGGGTGAACACCCGGATCCGCGACGGGCCGCCCAGGACGTCCTGCACGTAGAGCCGGGAAGCGGTGGGCAGGAAGCTTTCGATCGCGCCGTCGGAGGGCGGCACCACGGTCCGGGCCCGGGCCAGGGCCGGGGTACCGGCCAGGTCCAGGCGCAGCAGCCGGCCCCTGGGCGCCTGTTTCAGGGACAGCAGCCAGAGGCTGTCGTCGGTTCCGAACGCCGCCTTGGTGATGCGGTCCCTGAACCCAGAGAGGGGGATCCAGGCGCTGCCCGGCTCGGTGCGCCGGATCCGGAACGCCACCTCGCCGCCGTCGCCGTTCTTGATCTCGGCCAGGACCCAGCGGCCGTCGGCCTTGGTCTGCAGGAGGCACTCGGCCACCTTGGGCAGGCCCGCGCCCAGTTCGCAGGTGTCGGCCTCGGTGGCGGTGCCGATGCGGTGGAACCAGATCTGCTGGTAGAACGCCGCGTCCGCCGCCGGGCGTTCGCCGCCGCGGGGATAGCGGGTGTACCAGAAGCCGGAGGCATCCGCGTTGAAGGCCATGCTGCCCCCGGCCGTGCCGTTCTGCACATGCGGGATGATCTCCCCGACCGGCTGGCCGGAGGCCGCATCGAACAGATGCAGATCGCCGGCTTCACTGCCGCCCCGGGAGAGGGAGACGCCCACGCGACGGCCGTCCGGGCTGACCACGAACCAGTCCATCGCGACCGCGCCGCTGGCGTCCAGGATGTTGGGATCCAGAAGCACCCGTTCGCTGCGGGCGGCGTCGGTGGAGCTGAGGGTGACCAGGGCGGGCTGCTGCTTCCGGGGATCGATCCGATAGGCGAACAGCAGGCCTGCGCGGACGGCCTCCACCTGGTAGTCCACCGATTCCCCCCGGATCAGGCCCTCGATCCGCGCCTTGAGGGCGGCCCGCCCGGGCAGGCCATCCAGGTAGGCCCGGCTGCGGTCGTTCTGGGCGGCGCTCCAGGCCTTGACCGCGGGGTCGCCGGAAGCCTCCAGCCAGCGGTAGTCCTCGCTGACCCGGACGCCCTGGTAGGTGTCGGCCACCGGCCGCCGGGGCGTGTCCGGCAGGGGCGGGGCGGCCAGGAGGGGCAGGGCGGCGAGAAGCAGAAGCGAGCGAAGAGTCGGCACGGGGCACCTGGGGAGGGATGGGCTTCCATCTTTTCACAAAGGCGGCCCTCCGGTGGCTGCGTAGAATGAATGGATCGGACTTTGCCTATGCCCAGCATCATGGTGGTGGATGACAACCCGGGAGCCCGGCAGTTCCTGGCGGCCAGCCTCAAGCCCCTCGGCCTGGAGGTGCGGGTGGTGGAGCCGACCTGCCTGTTCCAGGTGTTCGAGGCGCTGCACGCGCAGCCGCCGGATCTGCTGGTCACCGACCTGGTGATGCCGGGCTGCCCGGGCCAGACCCTGGTCCGGCTGTGCCGGGAGGATCCGCACCTGCGCAATGTGAAGATCATCGTCGTCACCGCCCACGGCAGCGAGGAACTGGGCCGGTACCTCCAGGCCATGGGCAACGTCCACTACCTGGCCAAGCCCGTATCGCCGACCGTCCTGGCCGGTTGCGCCGAGCGCTTCCTGGCCGGCACCCTGGTCCCGGACCCGGGCTGGTCCCTGGCCTGCAGAGGCGTGGTCGCGGTGCTGGACGACAGCCGCCTGAGCCGGGCCTTCCACGGTTCCGTCCTGCGCAAGCACGGGTTCCGGCCGGTGGAGATCGAACCGACCGATCTGGTGGGCACCCGCAAGGCCCTGGAGCAGGCCACCCCGGACCTGATCCTGCTGGATTTCCTCATGCCCAATTTCAACGGGGACGCCTTGCTGCGGGTGATCCAGGCCACCGAAGAGCTGCGCCACGTGCCGGTCCTCATGGTCACGGCCCATCAGAACCAGGACGACGACATCCACCTGGGCATGATGCATGGGGTGGAAGTGCTGATGAAGCCCGTGTCGGCCGACGACCTCATCGCCCGGGTGCGGGTCGTGCTGGGCCTCGCCGACTGAGCCCTCACCCGAACATGGACACCACGGAACTGGAGGAAGTGCCACTGGTGGCACTGCCGTTCAGCGAAGCCAGGAGCGGGTCCTGGGTCTGCGACTGGAGCAGGGCCACCACCTGGGCGCCGCTCATCTGGCCGCTTTGCAGGGACGCCGCCAGGGAGGCGGTGGAGGGCACGCTGCCCGAGGCGGAATAGGTGCTCGCCCCGCCCTGGAGGGTGGCCATGAGGCTGGCCAGCGCCTGGGGGTCGCTGGCGAAATAGGATTTCAGCTGGGCCAGGTCGCTCGAGACACTGGCCTGGGTGGTCATCAGGTCGGTCATGGCCTGGGAAACCGCGGCGGGCGCCTGGGCCAGGCTCTGGGAGGCGGTGGAGACGGTCAGGAGGTCGCTGGCCAAGCCGGATCCGCTGCCCGTGCTCTGCCCGTTGTTGTTGGAACCGGCGGTCAGCGCCTGGAGGATCTCCGCCCCGAGGCTCTGGGAGGTATTGGTGCCGACGCCGATGACGCTCATGGGACTCTCCTGGGCAACCGTTGCAGGTTGTCCCCTGGACGGAGCAAAAATGGGGCCAGTACGGCAAGATGGACTCCAGGAGCGCCGCCCATGTTCGATCCACCCCTCACCCTTCCCGAGCAGCGGGTCCTGGGCTGCCTGATCGAAAAGGGCCTGGCCACCCCCGACTACTACCCGCTCACCCTCAACGCCCTGGTCAACGCCTGCAACCAGAGCACCAGCCGGGACCCGGTGATGAACCTGGACGAGACCGCGGTCATGACGGCCCTGTACGGCCTGCGCGACCAGCAGGCGGTCTGGTTCGTGGGCGCGGCCGGCAGCCGGGTGCAGAAATACCAGCACCGCCTGGCCGAGTCCCTGGGCCTGTCGGTGCAGGAGACCGCCATCGTCGGCGAACTCCTGCTGCGCGGGCCCCAGACCCCCGGGGAGCTGCGCGGCCGCTGCACCCGCATGTATGCCTTCCAGGACCTGCCGGAGGTGGAGGCGGTCCTGGCCCTGATGCTGGAGGCCGAGGACCCCCTGCTGGCCAAGCTGCCCCGCCAGCCCGGCACCAAGGAGACCCGCTACGCCCACCTGCTGGGCGAACCCCCGGAAGCCGCCGCGGCGGTCGTGCCGGCGCCGGCCGGGCCGTCCCGCACGGCCCTGCTGGAGGCCGAGGTGGCGGCCCTGCGCGGGGAGCTGGCGCAGCTGCGGGCGGAGTTCGAGGCCTTCCGGGGGCAGTTCTAGCTAGGACAGATGGCTGGCCAGGAGGAGGCCGCCGGCGACCGGCAAAAGCATCAGGATCAGGATCACCCAGGAGGCCGGCCTTCCGAAATTGAGCGTCCAGCCGATCCCGATCCGTTTGGGCACGAGGATCCGCGGATCATCCGGGTTCATGTAGATCAGCCCCCAGCGGTAGCCTTCCTGGGCGGCCCCGGGCAGGGCGCCGAAGGCCCGGGCCGTCTGGAAGATGCCCAGGCCCAGGAGGGCGAACAGGGCGCCCACGCCCCAGAGCACCACCTTGGGCCCCCGGGCCGGGGCCAGGAGGGAGCTGCCCACCACCAGGACGAGGCCGAGGCCGAGCAGGCCGCGCAGGGGGTACATCGCGAAGGCCTCGGCCCGGGCCGGATCGGCCTGGCTGCGGGAGGCGAAGATGGCGGCGACGGTGGTGGCGCCCCAGACCAGGGCCGGGACCCCGAACAACCCATAGGGCAGGTCCGCCTTGGCGGTCCAGCCGTTGGCGTGGCCCAGGGCGTTGAAGTGGGTGGGGACCGGGTCGGGGAGGCTGGGCAGCATCTGCAGGTAGAACACCCAGAGGCCGGCGAAGCCGGCCAGGGCCAGGAAGTCCCAGAGGGAGATGAGCGGGGGGCGGGATGGGGAATCCATGCTTCGATTTTGGGGTCATCCAGGACCCCGGAAATGGGAATATTTGCAAATTCATAAGAAAATCAAGGCCGTCCGCCGAACGAATTTATTTGCTTTATTCTGCCAGTCATTATCTTGTATAAAAGAATTCACCATCGGAGGACGAAATGGCGGAGCATCAGGCGCGGATCAGCTGGTCCCGGGGCGATGCGCCCTTCGTGGATTCCCGCTACAGCCGGGCCCACGCCTGGAGCTTCGACGGGGGACTGACGGTGCCGGCCTCCTCCTCGCCCTTTGTGGTCCGGCCGCCCCTTTCCGACCCCGCCCGGGTGGACCCGGAAGAGGCCCTGGTGGCCTCGGCCTCCAGCTGCCACATGCTCTGGTTCCTGTCCATCGCCGCCGGCCAGGGGTTCGTGGTGGACAGCTACGTGGATGACGCGACCGGCACCATGGGCCGCAACGCCAAGGGCCGGGTGGCCATGACCCGGATCGTCCTGAACCCCCGGATCGCCTTTTCCGGCCAGGCCCCGACGGCGGTGCAGCTCAAGGACCTCCACGAGGCGTCCCACGAGTGCTGCATGATCGCCAACTCCCTGATCACCGAGATCGTGGTGGCGGACCCGGAGCCGCAAGGCTGAACTTGCGGCCGATCCAGGTGGCCGCCAGGGGGCTCTCCAGCCGGCCCGCGCGCAGGTCGCCCAGGTTGTAGAGCGCCAGGTCCAGGACCGGGGTGCCCGGGTCGAGGGTGCCGTTCTCCAGGGCCGCTTCCAGATCCGGCTTGCCGATCGCCCGCAGGAAGCCGTTCACCCGGGCCAGGATGGTGCTGGCGGGATCGATCAGCCCCAGGCCGAGTTCTCCGGCCAGGCGGGTGACCTTGCGGAGCATGCCGTCGATGGCGCAGCCCGAGGGGTTGGCGGCCAGGGAGGGCTCGGCCACCGCCAGGATCCGGCCTTCCAGCAGGGCGAAATCACCCAGATAGGCCTGGCCCTTGTGGCGCCATTGGCCGAGGATGGCGGCCAATCCCTCCGCCAGCCGGGTCCGGGTCGCCGGATCCGGGTCGGCATCCAGGGCCAGGAGCCAGAGCCGGGCGGAGTCGGGAAGGGTGGGGAAGGGATCGGGGGTCATGGGCGGCCTCGGGAACAGTGTACCTGAGAATGGGTCGCAGATGCACGAACGCACGGAGTGATCTTGCTTGTTTGAATAAAAAATTTATATTGAAAGTTCGTTCCAAACCCCCCGTGCTCGGGGCCGCCGCCCGCCCCTCAGGAAACGTCCATGCGCCCGTTCCCGCTTTCCCTTTTCGCAACGCCCCGCCGCCCCCGCCGGGGCCCCGCGCTCCGCCCGCCGGCCCTGGAGTGGCGGCTGGCCGCGGGAATCCTGGGGGCCATCCTGGGCGGATGCCTGGCCAAGCTCAGCTATGCGCCCGACGCCGCCCACCGGGTGGTGGGGCTTCCCCTGCCGGTGTTCCGCCTGGTCAACGTGGCCGGCACCTGGACCGAGCAGACCGGGGCCGGGGTCCTGCCCAGCCTGCTGGGGGACATCGCCCTGGGTGCGCTGCTGGGTACCTGGCTGCTGGGGCTGGCCTGGGCGGCCCGCCCTCGACGCGCCCGGTCGCCTCGCGGCCTGGAACCTGGAGCCTGACACCGAACGGCGGTAGCATGGGCCACCAGTCCGGGAGGGCCCCATGGCTACGGCGCGCGTCAAGGAAATCCTTTCGTGGTACGGCTCGGATAATCCCGGGGTCAAGGCCAACCTGGCGCGGCTGATGAACACCGGCCGGCTGGCCGGGACCGGCAAATTCGTGATCCTGCCGGTCGACCAGGGCTTCGAGCACGGTCCGGCCCGCAGCTTCGCCCCCAACGCCCCCGGCTACGACCCCCGCTACCACGTGGAGCTGGCCATCGAGGCCGGCTGCAACGCCTACGCGGCGCCCCTGGGCTTCCTGGAGGCGGTGGCCGGCGACCATGCCGGCGATATCCCCCTGATCCTCAAGCTCAACAACAGCGATAGCCTCTCGAAGCTGGACGAGCCCTGCTCGGCCGTCACGGGTTCCGTGGAGGACGCCCTGCGCCTGGGCTGCGCGGCCATCGGCTACACCATCTACCCCGGCAGCGGCGAGCGCAATTACCAGCTGGAGACCCTGCGCGAGCTGATCCTCGAGGCCAAGGCGGTGGGCCTGCCCACGGTGGTCTGGGCCTACCCCCGGGGCGGCGGGGTCTCCAAGGAGGGCGAGACCGCCCTGGACGTGGTCGCCTACGCGGCCCAGATCTCGGCCCAGATGGGCGCCCACATCATCAAGGTCAAGCCGCCCAAGAATTTCCTGGAGCAGGCCGAGGCCAAGAAGGTCTACGAGAAATTCGCCATTCCCGCCGCCACCCTCACCGAGCGCGTCCGCCACGTGGTCCAGTCCGCCTTCAACGGCCGCCGGATCGTGATCTTCTCCGGCGGCGAAGCCAAGGGCACCGACGCGGTCCTGGCCGAGGTCAAGGAGATCGCCGCCGGCGGCGGCTTCGGCAGCATCATGGGCCGCAACGCCTTCCAGCGCCCCAAGGCCGAGGCGCTGGAGTTGCTGCATGCCGTGATGGAAATCCACGCCAAAGCTGCCCAGCAGGCCTGACCTTTTTGGGTTCTTCACTCAAATCCGTGAAGAACCCTTTTTTATCCTTTTTTATCCCCGTTCATCCCCTTCATCCCCGGCAAAAAAAACCAATGATGTTGCCGATACGCCTGTACTAGGCAGCTTGGCAACATCATTGGCTTTCTTTGCCGGGGATGAAGGGGATGAACGGGGATGAAAAAGGATGAAAATCCCTATTGAACCTTGGCCTGCCTGAATCAGAGCGCTCCGAGGGTCCGCCCGGCGCTGCGGAGGTCCTGGCAGGCGCGGACCACGCGGTCGGCCATGCTCTGTTCGGCCTTCTTCATGTAGGGGCGTGGGTCGTAGGCCTTCTTGTCGCCCACTTCGCCGTCGACCTTGAGCACGCCGTCGTAGTTCTTGAACATGTGGCCGGCGATGGCGCGGGTGAAGGCGTACTGGGTGTCGGTATCGACGTTCATCTTGACCACGCCGGAATCGAGGGTGGCGTGGATCTCCTCGAGGCTCGAACCCGAGCCGCCGTGGAACACCAGCCGGCTGCGGGCGCCGGCGCAGGCGGCGGCGATGGCGGCCTGGCCGTCATGGAGGATCTCGGGGCGCAGGACGACGTTGCCAGGCTTGTAGACGCCGTGGACGTTGCCGAAGGTGGCGGCCAGGAGGTAGGGGCCGATCGGATCCAGGGCCCGGTGCGCGGCCACCATGTCCTCGGGGGTCGTGTAGAGCTTGTCCTTGGGGGTGCCGCTGGTGTCGTGGCCGTCCTCCTCGCCGCCGACCACGCCGATCTCCACTTCCAGGACGATCTCGCTCTTGGCGCAGCGGGCGAGCAGTTCCGCCGAGCGCCGCAGGTTCTCGTCCAGGGCCAGCTCGGAGCCGTCGAACATGTGGGCGTTGAACACGTTGCCCTGGCCCAGGGCGCGCCGGCGCTCGGTCTCGGCGATCAGGGGCAGGACGAAGGTCTCGAGGTACTTCGGGTGGCAGTGGTCGGTGTGCAGGGCGACGTTCACCTCGTAGTGCTGGGCCATGAAGCGGACGTAGTCGGCCAGGGCGATCGCGCCCAGGGCCATGCTCTTGACGCCCAGGCCGGAGATGAACTCGGCGCCGCCGGTGGAGACCTGGATGATGCCGTCGGCCTTGGCGGTCTTGAGGCCGAGCAGGACCGCGTTGGCGGTCTCGGTGGAGGTGACGTTGAAGGCGGCGTAGGCGTACTTCCCCTGCGTCGCCTGGTCCAGCATGGTGCGGTATTGGGCGGGAGTGACTACCGGCATGGTCGCGGTCCTCTTGAGGTTCGATCGCTCCAGTCTGACACCGGGCCGGGGCCCGGGCAAATCAGAACACCGCCGTGGCGCCGCCGTCGACCGGGATCACCGCGCCGGTGGTCCAGCGGCTGTCGGGCCCCAGGAGATGGGCGGCCAGGGCCGCCACCTCCTCCTCCCGGCCCAGCCGGCCCAGGGGATTGACCTTGGCCAGCGCCGCCAGGGCCGCGGCCGGATCGGGCTGGGCCTGGATCCGCGTCTCCACCATGGCGGTGTGCACCGGACCGGGGGCAATGGCGTTGCAGCGGATCGCCCGGCCGGCCCACTCCAGGGCCAGCACCCGGGCCAGCATGTGCACGCCGGCCTTGGCCACGCAGTAGGCGGCGCTGTCGGGGATCGCCCGGATCCCCACGTTGGAGCCCAGCAGCACCACGCTCGCGCCGTCCCGCAGGCGCGGCCCGAGGTGGTGGCAGAGCAGCCAGGGGCCGCGCAGGTTGGCGCCGATCATCCGCTCGAAGGCCTCGGCTCCGGTGGCCTCGACGCTGCCCGTCTCCAGCGCCCCGGCGCACAGGACCATGCCGTCCAGTTCCGGGCAGCTCCGGGCGAAGGCGGCCACCGCGGCGTCGTCGGCGTGGTCGAGGACGACCGGGACGGCGTCGGCCAGGGTCTCCCGCAGGGCCGCCTCGCGGCGGCCCAGGAGCAGCAGGTCGGCGCCCAGCTCCCGCAGGCGGCGGGCGCAGGCCCGGCCGATGCCCGAGCCGGCCCCGGAGACCAGCAGACGCCGGCCGGCCAGCGGGCCCGCGGGATTCACGGCAGCTTCCCGGGGCCGGGGGGCGTCACCACGCCGCCCGAGATGGCCCAGGTGAGGGCCTGCTCGGGGCCGATGTCCAGGGGCCTGACCTTGTCGGCCTCCACCAGGATCACGTAGCCCGAGGTGGGGTTGGGCGAGGTGGGCACGTAGACCGCGATCATCGTCCCGCTTTCGAAGCCGGCCCAGGCGCAGTCCCGGTGGGCCACGAAGCCCAGGGTCCAGGAACCGGGGCGGGGCCACTCCACCACCACCACCTCCTTGAAGGAGCCGCCCTGGCCGCTCTGGATGGCGCTCATGAGCTGCTTGGTGGCGCCGTAGATGCCCTTGGCCACGGGGATGTGCATGATCAACTCATCCAGCCACTCCAGCACCTGGCGGCCGACGAAATTGCCCACGAGGGCCCCGGCCAGGGACAGCAGCGCCAGGGTGGCGGCCGCCGAGATCAGCGCCAGGCCCCAGAAGGGCGGCTCGGGCAGATGGAACATGTTGGCCACCACGGACGAGGGGCCGCGGAAGATGTCCACCAGGGAATTGAAGATGGCCCTTAGGATCCAGAAGGTCACCACCGAGGGGAGCAGGGTGAAGAAACCCGCTAGGAGGTACTTCCTGAACATTTATGCCTCATGACCTGGGGTCGTGCGTTTCCGGCCGGGACAGCCGTCCCTGGCCGGTCAGGATGCTGGGGCCCAGCAACTGCCAGAACTTGCGGAAATAGGATACCGCGCTGAGAATCGCCAGGACCATGGCGGCCCACAGCAACAGCACCCCCATGCCCCAGAAGAAGCTGTAGGGCTTGGGGAACTTGATGAAGAACCGGAAGATGTCCCAGTGGGTCCAGAGGTAGAACCAGGAATCCACCTTGCGCCCCACCAGCAGGCAGGAGATGGCCGCGATCTGGGCGCCCAGCTTCCACTTGCCCAGGCGCTCGGCGGCGATGGTGACGCCCTCCTCGCTGGCGATCCCGCGCAGGCCGGTGATGGCGATCTCCCGGCCGAGGATGATGAAGGTCATCCAGGCGGGGGCGTAGCCCATCTCCACCAGGCTGATCAGCGCGCCCGAGATCAGCAGCTTGTCGGCCAGCGGGTCGAGGAGCTTCCCCAGGGTCGTCACCTGGCTCCATTTGCGGGCCAGGTAGCCATCCAGGAGATCGGTGATGGAGGCGATCCAGAACAGCAGGACGCCGATGATCTCGTGGTTCGTGACCCGCGTGAGGAGCACCACCACGAGGATGGGCACCATGAGGATCCTGGCGAGGGTCAGATAGTTCGGAACAGTCATAGGTCCTTGGGGGCGTGCGGGGATGTCCGTAGAGACCCGGATGGTCCACTCAGGTTGAAGCACCAGTCTAGCGGCTCAAGGGGGCCTTCAAGCAATGGAAGGGTCTTGTTTGAACAATTTATATTATGGTCAGGTCGCCTTTGCCCGCCAGCCTCTGCCAGAGGGAATCCTCGATGAGCTCGAAGGCGCCGGCGGGGTCGTCGGGAAACAGCAGGCTCTCCCGGGAAACCCGGATCCGGGTGCCGCGGGCCTGGAGGGAGGCCAGCAGCGTCGCGGCCTCGGGATCCTCCAGCAGTTCGGTGGCTTCCAGGGCCAGGCCGACCCAGGGCACCCCCGGATCGAGCTCGCGCAGCACGCCCAGGAGCAGGCGCCGGCCCGCCCCGGGATTGCCGCTGCCCAGGGCCGCGCGGGTGAGCAGCAGGGGCCTCATGGCGGCGGGTTCCGGCGGCGGGGCCGGCAGGGCCGGCGCCAGGCCCGGGCGCAGGGTGGGCGGAGGCGGCGCGGGGCGCGGCGCCGGGGCGGGATCCGATCCCCCCAGGAGGGTCGCGTCGATGCGCCAGTGGCCCTGCTCGCGGACCGGCTTGGCCGAGCGCCCGGCACGTTCCAGGTAGCGCTGGAGGTTGTGCAGCAGCATCTCGTCCCCGCCGGTGAGGATGCGCAACGGCAGGCCGGGGTGGTCGGCCAGCACGCGGCTGATTTCCCGCAGGGCCTCCGAGACCGTGACGTCGTACAGTTCAAGGGTGAGAATATCCATGAATGGAGTTTAAGACCTTTGCCAGCCGAGACCCCGGAAAGCTTCAAGGAATGGTTGCGCCGGACGGCGCTGGACCAGGGTTTCGGCCGCGTCGGGTTCGCCGGCTGCGAGCCGTTCGGGAGCGCCGGGCTGCGGACCTGGTTCGCCCAGGGCCGGGGCCGGCTGCTGCCCTACCTGCAGGAGGCGGCCATGGCCGATCCAGGCCAGGTGCTGCCCGGGGCCCGCACCGCCCTGGTCGGGTTCTTCCCCTACGCCCGGCCCGGGGCCGTGCCCGGCCCGGACGGCGCCCTCAAGCTCAGCCGCTACCTCTGGGGCCGGGACTACCACCAGATCCTGAAACCAAGGCTGGCGGCCCTCCTGGCGGCGGCCCAGGCCCGCTGGCCGGGCCTTTCGGGCCGGGTCTGCGTGGACACCGCGCCGGTCCTGGAGCGGCAACTGGCGGCGCGGGCCGGCCTGGGCTGGAAGGGCAAGCACACCCTGCTGATCGCCGGCAAGGGCGGCTCCTGGGGCTTCCTGGGGGTGCTGCTGCTGGACCTGGAACTGCCCCCGGACCGGCCCTGGCCGAAGGACCACTGCGGAGCCTGCACCCGCTGCCTGGAGGCCTGCCCCACCGGCGCCCTGGAGCCGTTCCTGCTGGACCCGGCGCGCTGCCTGACCACCTACACGGTGGAGACCGAAGCCCCGCCGCCGCCGGAGGTGGCCCGGGCCCTGGCCCGGACCGGCTGGGCGGCGGGCTGCGACATCTGCCAGGAGGTCTGCCCCTGGAACCGGGCCCCGCTCTGGGGCGACCCGGAGCTCTGGGGCGGCCCCAGCCCGCTGCACACCCAGCCGGCGGCCCTGGCCCGCATGGGCGCCGGCCGCTGGCAGTCCCTCACCCGGAGAACCGCGCTGCGGCGGGTCCGGCACCGCCACTGGCTGGCCACGGTGGCGCGGATCCTGGAACCGGAGGCGCCCTGAGCCCTTTTACTGGTTTATTCTCCTGGCGTTTTTCTATAACGTGGCTGGAAGGGGATAACTTCGGGAGAGCACCTAGATGGCGATAAAGAACTTCACGGTCCAGGACGCAATGGCCATGTATGGCGTCAAGGAATGGGGCTACGGGTTCTTCGGCATCAACAGCAAGGGCCACCTGGTGGTGCACCCGACCCGGGACGAGAACCTCTCCTGCGATGTCCACGAGATCATCCAGCACCTGCGCAAGAAGGGCGTCAACACCCCGCTGGTGCTGCGCTTCCCGCAGATACTCGCGGCCCGGGTGACCGAGCTGAACGAGGCCTTCCACAAGGCCATGAAGGAATACGACTACGCCGGCGGCTACCAGGGGGTCTACCCGGTCAAGTGCAACCAGATCAAGGAGGTGGTCGACCAGATCGTGAAGGCGGGGTACAAGTACCGCTACGGCCTGGAGGCCGGCTCCAAGCCCGAGCTCATGATCGCCCTGTCCATGAACCTCCACCCGGAGGCCCTGGTAACCTGCAACGGTTACAAGGACGAGACCTTCATGCGGATGGCGCTGCTGGCGCGCAAGGCCGGCCGGAACGTCCTGATCACCGTCGAGAAGATGACCGAACTGCCGCTCATCCTGAAGGTCGCCCGGGAGCTCAAGGTCGAGCCCCTGCTGGGCCTGCGCTTCAAGCTCAACGCCATGGGCAGCGGCAAGTGGGAGAGTTCGGCCGGCGACCACTCCAAGTTCGGCCTCAACACCCAGGAGCTGCTGGAGGCGGTGGAGACCCTCGAGCGCAAGGGCCTGCTCGATTCCGTGGTTGAGCTGCACTTCCACATCGGCAGCCAGATCACCGACATCCGCCGGGTCAAGACCGCCATGAAGGAGGCCACCCGGATGTACGCCAAGCTCTACAAGCGCGGCGTGCCCCTGAAGTACCTGAACGTCGGCGGCGGCCTGGGCGTGGACTACGACGGCTCCCGCACCACCTTCAGTTCCTCCATGAACTACACGATCGAGGAGTACGCCTCGGACGTGGTCTACACCACCCAGGATGTCTGCACCCAGGAGCAGGTGCCGGTGCCCAACCTCCTGTCGGAATCCGGCCGCGCCGTGGCGGCCTTCCACGAGGTGGTGGTGGTCGACATCATCGGCCTGATCGACACCACCCACACGAAGTACAAGGTGGAGCTCAACGGCAGCGAGGCCCAGGTGCTCAAGGAGCTGGCCTACACCCGGGACAACCTGTCGGTGAAGAACTTCGCCGAGATGTACCACGACGCCATCACCCAGAAGGACGAGCTGATCACCCTGTTCAACCTGGGCTACCTGTCCCTGGACGACCGGGCCAAGGGCGAGATCCTGTTCTGGGAGGTCTGCCGCAAGCTTTCGCGGATCTTCAGCTACAAGAGCCTGAAGTACATCCCCGAGGAGTTCCAGGACCTCAGCAAGTCCCTGGCCGACAAGCTCATCGCCAACTTCAGCCTGTTCCAGTCGATGCCCGACCACTGGGCCATCGACCAGCTGTTCCCGGTGATGCCGGTGCACCGGCTCAAGGAGCGTCCGACCATTTCCGCGACCCTCTGCGACATCACCTGCGACAGCGACGGCAAGATGGAGAAGTTCATCGACCTCAAGGACGTCAAGGACGAGATCCCGCTGCACGAGCCCAAGAGCGGCGAGCCTTACTACCTGGCGTTCTTCCTCACCGGCGCCTACCAGGACATCCTGGGCATGCGCCACAACCTGTTCGGGGCGCCCACCGAGGCCCACGTGGTGGTCAACGAGGACGAGGACTTCAAGATCCAGCAGATCATTCCCGGCGACACCATGGACGCGGTGCTGCGCAGCGTCCACTACGACCCGGACGAGCTGGTGGAAGGGCCCTCCCGCCGGCGGCAGAACAAGAGCGACGCGGGCGAGGCGCTGAAGGCGCTGCTCACCCAGCAGCGCAGCCTGCCGACCTATCTGGAGATGACCTGATCAGCTGGGAAACAGGACCTTGACCCGTTCGGCGTGCTGGCCCATCTCCCGGTAGAGCAGGTGTGCGCCGCGGCGCACCAGGCGCATGGCCGCGAGGCTCTGGCGGGTCTCGTCCAGGCGCCTGGCATCGCTGGGGTCCTTCACCAGCCGGTGGATTCCGGAGACCATGCGCAGGATGTGCAGGTCCATGTGGTCCGGGTCGGCGGGGACCTCCGGGTCGTGGTGGTGCAGGCAGATCCCGCCCAGGTGCGCGGGCAGGCCCCACAGCTCGTGGAGGGCGCAGCCGATCTCCACATGGACCCGCTCGAGCACCTCGTCCACCACCGGCGCCGGCAGCTCCGGGGATACCTCGCCGGCGATGACCAGGGCGGCCAGGGTCCGCAGGGCCAGGGATTTGCCCATATCGTGGAACATCCCGGCCAGGAACGCGTGGTCGGGGCGGCCCACGTGCTGCTCGAAGGCGAACTGGCTGGCCCCGAAAGCCACGGCCATGGTGTCCAGGAACAGGTCGTGCCAGCGCTCGCCGAAGACCTCGTACTCCACGCGCAGGCCGACGTCGAACAGGCTTCTCCCGGCCACGCCCGCGGCGATCTCGCCCACCCCCCGCAGGCCGATGCGCATGACCGCCATGCGCATCTCGTTGACGTCCGTGCCCCGGCTGTAGAGCACGGAATTGGCCACGCGCAGGACGTTGATGGAGATCGCCGGGTCCGGGGTGATGGCCTTGAGCAGGCGGTTCATGTCCACATCGGGCTCGTTGAGCAGGTCGATGATCTGCACCGCCAGGGCCGGAAAGGAGGTGGGGGAGGGATGGTTCTTCGAGAAATGTCCCATGACCATCGGCGCCAGCTGCTCCACCCGATCCTGGAATTCCGCGGGCAGGGCCGGGGCCGGCCCGGCCGCGGCGCCGGAGAGCAGGGCCCAGGGCCCCTCGAAGCCATCCAGGGCGGGGGCTTCCGGGGCCTTCGCCGGGGCCGCGGTCGCGGCTGGCGCGGCCATGGGCGGGGCCGGGGAGGCGGGCCGCTTGGACCGGAACAGGTTGCGTATCAGATTGATCACAGATCCATGGTAGTGAAAGTCGGCTGTTCCGCCAAATTGGAGTTTCATACCGGTCCCCGGCGGGTTCCGCCGGTTCCCGGTTCCTGGTAATCTGCCCTTCCTCGATCTTCCCCAGGAGTGGCACCCGCAAACCCATGGCCGCAACGACCACGACCTCCGTACCAAGCCTTCGCCACCGACTGGAGTATGGCCTCTTCCTCTTCCTGGATGGCGTCCTGGGGCGCCTGCCCTGGGCGACGGTCCAGGCCCTGGGCGAAGCGGCAGGCTCGCTCTTCTACCTGGTCGATCCCCGGCACCGGCGCGTCGTGCGGGAGAACCTGCGCTTCGCCAAGCTGGGTCTGGATGAGGCCGGGACCCGGGCCATGGCCAAGGCCTGCTTCCGGCATTTCGGCGCCTTCTTCGTCAGCCTGCTCCGCCTGCGCCACGCCTCCGAGGAGGAACTGGCCCGCTGGATCAAGGTGGAGGGGCTGGAACACTTCGACGCCGCCCAGGGCTCGGGCCGGGGCTTCATCCAGCTCACCGGCCACTACGGCAACTGGGAGGCCATCGCCCTGGTGCAGAGCCTGCGGGGCCGGTCCATGGACGCCATCGGGCGGGCGATGAAGAACCCGCTCCTGGAGCCCATCTCCCTGGGCTTCCGCACCCGGTTCGGCAACCGCGTCATCCTCAAGGACGGCGCGATGCGCGAGACCATGAAGGCCCTCAAGGCGGGCCGCGGCGTGGGCTTCCTCCTCGACCAGGACGCGCTGCAGATGGGCGTGCTCACCCGGTTCCTGGGGCAGTGGGCCTCCACCTTCTCCACCGCCGGGGCCCTGGCCACCCGCTACCGGCTGCCGGTCCTGCCCGTGTTCAGCTGGCCCAACGGTGACGGCACCTACACGGTCCGCTTCGAGCCGCCCTTCGAGGTGCCCGTCACGGGCGACGCCGCCCGGGACGTGTGGACCGCCACCCAGCTCATGACCCGCCGCATCGAGGCGCAGATCCGCAAGGACCCGCGCTGGTGGTTCTGGATGCACCGGCGCTTCAAGACCCGCCCCGAGACCCCGGGCATGGTCCTGCCGCCGGAGGACTGGCAGCGTGCCTTCGAAGCCGCCTACGGGCCTCTGGATGGAAGGGCCTGACGGCGAGGTTCAGGCGCCGGGCGATGGCTGGCCAGGCCCATCCAGATACTTGTCCATGCCATTGGCGATCCGGACGGTGCCCTTGGTGATGACGTCATTGTGGAGCTTGTCGTTCAAGTCGAAACGATCCCTGGAATTGATCGGGTGGTCGATGTGGTACACGATGCCTGCATATTTCAATCTTTTTGCTTTCACGCCACCGTTCCCCATCCGGATGACCAGATCGGAATCCTCCCGCCCCCAGCCCTCGTAGTCTTCATTGTAGCCATTGATGGCCAGCAAATCCTGGTACCAGAAGGAGGCGTTGCAACCCCTGAAGCGATCGGAAAACCCCTTCTTCGGGCGATAGAAATTTGAAATAAATGGAATGTGAAGATTCCTTGTCTTGTTTTTGATTTTTTTGGAATAAACATTGAATTCAGTCTGTTGATTGGCCAGGACATCCGCCACATGGTCCGGCAGGATATCGACCCGCGGACCAAAAAGGTAGACGCCCTTCTGCGCGCTGGCCATGTGGTCCTGCACGAAATAGGGATGCATGATGCAATCGCCATCAATCTGGATGACATACTCCGAAGAGCACTTGGCCAATGCTTTGTTTAATATCTGGGATTTCCGGAAGCCGATGTCCTCCTGCCAGAAATGATGGATGGGAACAGGGCTTATCTGCTTGAAACGGTCAATCAGCTGCCTGGTTTCTTCCTTGGAGCCATCGTCCGCCAACAGGATCTCGCTGGGCAGGCGCGTCTGGAAAAGAGCGCTCTTCAGGGCCAGATTCAAGGCCTGGGGCCAATTATATGTTGATATAAGCAGGGAGCAGTTTGCCAATCGCACGGTCGGTCCTTCCTTGGAATACCTTCATCGCATCCCGGGTCGGGAATTCCCGCAGGAACGGCGCCGCAAGGGGGAATTCCATTGGGGCTGAGGGCATTGTTTCATGTCCTTGGCCGATTTCAACTGGACGGGGGGGAGCACCCGCTTCAAAAGGGCCCCGCCGCATGACCACCGCCACGATCCCCGGCCGAGGCTAGTCCCAGGTCTTGCGCCCACGCTCCCGCTTGACCGCGCCCGTGCGCTTCTTGCCTTCCAGCCGGACGAACTTGCTGGACCGGGTGGGGCGGGTGGGCCGGCGCGGCACGGGCGCCTTGAGGGCGGCTCCGATCACCTGGGCGATCTTCTCCCGGGCATCCGCCAGGTTCGCCAGCTGGTCCCGGGTGCGGGAACTGGTGACGATCCACCGGCCTTCGGCATCCGTCTGGTTCGCCACCCGCTGGCGCAGCCGGTCCAGGGCGTCCGGCTCCAGCCCCTCGATCAGGGCCAGATCCACCCGCACTTCGATCTTGGAGGCGACCTTGTTGACGTTCTGGCCGCCGGGACCGCCGGCCCGGACCGCCTTGACCTGGAAGGCGGCCTCGGGAACCCGGACCGTGTCGGAGATGCGCAGCGCGTCCATCAGTTGGTGATCTGGAAAAGCCTCTCGAACTGCACGACTTCCAGCAGGGTCACGACCGCCGCGGAGGGCCGGTGCAGGATCACCGTGACCTGCTTGGATTCCGCGGCCTCGCGCAGGAGCAGGATCATCCCCAGCGAACTGGCGTCCAGGTAGGTGACCTTTTCCATGTCCAGGACGATCCGCTCCAGCTGGGCCGTCTCCAGGGCCTCCCGGGTGCGGGCCTTGAAGCCCGGGTGAGCCTCGAAGGTGAACCTGCCGTCGAGCGCGATCGTGGCCGTATGGTCGTCGATCCGGCTCGTGAATTCCATGGTCTCTCCCTAGGCGTCCAGGCCATGATAACCAGCGCCGCCCAACTTGGCTATTTCTGGCGCCCGGGGGGGAACCCTCGCACAATGGGGGCATGTCCCTCGCCCTTCCGTTCTCTCCCGGCCAGCTCGTGGTGGTGATCCTCCGGGAGCCGCGGGAACGCATGTGGGGCCGGCTCCTGGGCCTCGAAAATTCCGGCGTCGTCCTGCGCGGCCTGGATCTGCGCGCCTGGGAGGAGACCCTGGCCCTGGCCCGGCGCGGCGAGCAGGACCAGGTGGCCCTGGGCACGCGCTTCTTCCCGATGCACCGGGTCGAATCCCTCTACCTGGACGAGCCCAGCTCCGGCGTCCCCAGCCTGGCCGCCGACTTCCTCCAGCGCACCGGGATGGATCCGCAGACCTTCCTGCAGGATCTCTGATATGCCCGTGGGGGGACCGCGCGCTCGCGTGGCTCGACGATTGCAACAGATAGCGTATACGCTATCTGTTGCAATCGCGTCCCCCCACACCCCCACTTCATTCCCAGGCGGAGCCTGGGCATGAAGTCAAGGCCTCTGGTCTGTGGGAGAATGGGGCATGAAATCCCTGGCCCTGTTCATCTCCGGCACCGGCGGCAACGCCCTCAACCTGGTGGAAGCCTGCCGCTCCGGCCAGGTTCCGGCCAGGCCGGTGCTGGGCCTCTCCTCCAGCGCCAAGGCCGCCGGCGTGGAACGCCTGGCGGGGCAGGGCCTGGACGTGGCCGTGCTGCTGCGTTCGGCCTTCCCGGACGATGAGGCCTACTCCGACGCCTGCTTCGCCCGCGCCGAAGCGGCCGGCGCCGACCTGGTCGCCCTCTGCGGCTGGCTCAAGAAGCTCGTCATCCCGCCCCGCTGGGAGGGCCGGGTGCTCAACATCCACCCCGGCCTCCTCCCTGAGTTCGGCGGCCACGGCATGTACGGCATGCACGTGCACCGGGCCGTGCTGGCCGCCGGGGTGGCGGAATCGGGCTGCACCATCCACCTGGTGGACAACCTCTACGACCACGGCCGCATCCTCGCCCAGGCCCGGGTCCCGGTCGAACCCGGGGACACCCCCGAAACGCTGCAGAAGCGCGTCTACGAACAGGAGATGGCCCTCTACCCCAGGGCCCTGGCCGAATTCCTGACGGGGCTGCCGGACTAGGCTAGGCTGGAACCATCGCTTTGTTGAGGAGATCCCATGTCCAAACTGCGCGTGGCCGTCGTCGGAGTCGGCAGCCTGGGCCAGCACCACGCCCGGATCGCCGCGGCCTCGGAGGCCGCCGAGCTGGTGGCCGTCGTCGATCCCGGGGAGGCCCGGGGCCGGGAGATCGCCGACAAGTTCGGGGCCCCCTGGGTGGCCACCATGGCCGAAGTGCTCGATCGCGTGGACGCCGTGCAGATCGCCGCCCCCACCGGGTTCCACCACGCCCTGGGGCTGGAGGTATTGAAGGCCGGCAAGCACGTGATCATGGAAAAGCCCCTGGCCGCGACCCAGGCCGAGGGCGCGGCCCTGCTGGAAGCGCTGGCGGCCGCCCGGGTGCTCCACCCCGGCCTGGTGGCGGCGGTCGGGCACCTGGAGCGGTTCAATCCGGCGGTGACCGCCCTGCGCGCCATGGGCATCAAGCCGCACTTCGCCGAGGCCATCCGGGTCTCGCCCTTCCCCATGCGCTCCATGGAAGTGGACGTGATCATGGACGTGATGATCCATGATCTGGACCTGCTGCTGGCGCTCATCGGCCGGCCGGTGGTGTCGGTGGAGGCCGTGGGGGTGCCGGTGCTCACCAAATATGCCGACCTGGTCAACGCCCGCCTGAAGTTCGAGGGCGGCGCCTTCGCCACCGTCACGGCCAGCCGGGTGGCCCGCAAGAAGGAGCGGGTGCTCCGCGCCTTCGGCTCCCAGGCCTATGCCAGCCTGGATTTCGCCGCCCAGAAGCTGGAGGTGCTGCGCCTGGCCATCGGTCCCGACGGCACCCCGCAGGTGCGCCCGGAGGTGGTGGACATCGTCGAGGGCGAACCGCTCAAGCTGGAGCTGGAGGCGTTCTACACCGCCTGCCTGGGCCTGGGCGCGGACCTGGTGCCCTGGCATGATGCCTTCGAGGCCATGAAGGTGGCCGAGATGGTCCAGCAATCGGTGGCGGAATCCCTGGCCAATCTCAAGACCGACTGATGTTCTTCGATCTGGCCTCGCTGGCCAAGCCCCTGGTGACGGCGCCCCTGGCGCTCCGGCACCTGGACCTGGACGCCGACCGGCGCGGCCAGCTGGATTTTCGGACGCGGGCCGAACCGCTGACGGTCCGCCAGTTGCTCAGTCATTCCGCCGGGCTGCCGCCCTGGCTGCCATACACCGGGGAATCCCTGGCCGCGCAGCTCCGCCGTGGCTGCCCGGCCGGCATGCCGGCCAAACTGGCGGCCGGAACCGTGGGCGTCAGCCTCTACTCCGACCTGGGTTACCGGCTCCTGGCCGAACTGCTGGAAGCGGAGACCGGTGTGCCCTTCGCCACGCTGGGGGCGCGGGCCAGCGGCCTGGAGCCGGCTCCATGGGGACAGGCCCCCGTGTTCGTGCCCCAGGGGCCCGATCAGGCCTGGTGGGCCCTGGCGGAACCGGCGCGGGCCTTCCCCGTCCGGGCGCCCGGCCTACCCAACGACGCCAACGCCCGGGCCGGCATGCGCGGCCATGCCGGCTTCGGGACCGACCCGGAAGGGTTGCGCCGCTGCCTCCAGCGTTGGCTGGGGTCCGGCGCGCCGGCCGCCATGGCCAGGGACACGGCCGTGGGCGCGGACGGCACGCGCTGGGGCCTGGGCCTGCAGCGGGCGCTCACCGGCGCCGGCCGTTTCGGATCGCTCCTGGATGGCATCCCGCTTGGCCGGGGAGGGCTCGAGGTGCTGGTGGACGACGCCACCGCCCTGCGCCCACCGATCCCCGATCCGCAGTCGCCCCCTGGGCCGCCCTCGGGGTTCTGGTATCACCTGGGGTTCACCGGGCCCGCCCTGTTCTGGCGACCCGAGGACGGCCTCTGCCTGGCGATCCTGGCCCACCGGGCCGGGCCCCAGGGTGAACTGCTGGATGCGGGCCAATTGCAGGCCCGCCGTTGGGCCGTGCTGGAAGCCTGGTTGGACGGCCAGCCCAAGGGCTGAGCGGAAGGCCACCTCGCCCGCCTTCGGGCCGGTTCCATCCGGGTCCCGGTATTGAATTACCCAATGTTCGAAAAATCCATAAAATGCGATTATCCGGAAGTCGCTGTAAAAAAAGCCTTGCGAGAGCCCCATGACTGCGCAAATTTCTGGGGCATGGGGAGGTAGCGCGTCCATAAAATTCCCTTTGTCGTAGGCATGCAGGACGGATCTCCCTGGCCGGGTTTCGCCGGCCCTGGGGGAGGTCCTGGCGGCCGGGTTGCATTCTGGGAGGGCCGGAGGCTTGGCGGAGAGCGGCGGGATCGGACGTGGGCAGGCCCCGGACTGGCGGGCTCAGGCGGTGATCCTCATCCACTTCGGGGATCCCGCCCTCACCCGGCGCTGCCTGGCCAGCCTGGCCGACCGGGAGACCTGCCCGCACCGGGTGATCCTCGTGGATCATGGGCCGCGCGGCGGCCTGGCCGAGGCGCTGGCGGGACTCCACCCGCACCTCACCCTCCTTCCGGATCCCGCCAATCCGGGCTATGGCCCGGGCTGCAACCGCGGGGCCGCCCTGGCCCTGGCCGAGGGCGCCCAGGGGCTCTGGTTCATCAACAACGATGTCACGCTCACCGGTCCGGTCCTGGCCCCACTGGCGGGGCTGGCCCGCAGCCACCCGGACGTGGCCCTCTGGGGCACGCACCTGAGGGATGGCCGGACCCTGCGCGGGGTGGACCGGCAGTCCTTCGCCTGGGCGGAGGGGGCCGCCCTGGCCGTTCCGCGACTGGCCGGCGACTGCCGGGTCCTGGGCCCGCAGGAGACCCTGTGCGGCGCTTCCATCTACCTGTCCCGCAAGGCCTGGGAACGGCTCGGTCCGTGGCCGGAGGACTACTTCCTGTACCTGGAGGACACCGCCTGGTGCATGCGGGCCCATCGGGCCGGGCTGCCCATGGCGATCACCGGGCTGGTGGTGGATCATGCCCGGTCCAGCACCGTGGGGATCCGTTCCCGGCTCGCCATCTTCTACGGGGTGCGCAACCAGCTCCGCCTGCACCGGGAGCTCCGGCCCCTGGCCGGACCCAGGCGGCTGCTCCGGGCCATGCACCTGCTCCAGAAGAGGTTCTTCCAGGGCCGCTGGGGCCTGCTGGCGCCCACCCTGCTCGGGCTGGCGGCGGCCTTCATGGGGAGGACCGGGCGGGACCCCAGGTTTTGAACCAGGCCCGCAGCTGCCGCCGCCAGCGCTTGAACCCGCCCAGATGACGGTCCAAACGCCGCAGTCCCGCCTGGAAGGCGGCCAGGGTCTCGTCCCGGCCGGGACCCGACGCCAGCAGGGCGGGGCGCCGGTCCTCGTAGCGGCGCAGGCGGTCCGCCAGGGCGGCATCCGGGCGGCCTTCCAGGACATGCTCGACCGCCTGCAGGATGGCCTGGGGCTCGACCTGGGCCATGCAGGCGAGATCGCCCCGGGCGCAGCCGGACAGGGCCTCGGCGCCGGGGGCGCCCTGGTGGTGGCAGCCCAGGCAGGCAAGGTCGCTCTGCAGGACCACCTGGAGCCGATCCGGGCGGGTCGCCCGGAGCTCCGGCAGGGTGCAGCCGAACACCGCCACCGTGGGGACGCCCAGGGCCTGGGCGAGGTGGAAGGGGCCGGAATCGACCGTGATGAAGGCGTCCATCCGGGCCAGCAACGCGCCCAGGCGGCCCATGCTGGCCACCCGGCCGGTGAGGTCCAGGGCGCCGCCGGCTTCCAGGGGCGCCAGCCCGGTCAGGACGACGGTGGCCCCCAGCCGGGCCCGGAGGCCCTGGACCAGGGCGGGAACCAGGCCCGGGGGGAGCGACCGGGTGGCGGTTCCGGACGCAGGGTGGAGGCCGATCACCGGGCCCTTGGAATCAGGGAGCACGCTCCCGGCCCAAAGGGCGTCCGGGGGCTGGAGCGTCCAGTCCAGGGTCCGGTCCGCCAGGTCCAGCCCCGAGGTCTGCTGGTAGGCGTCCAGGATGTGCAGGTGGGGGGTGTGCTCATAGGAGAAGACGTGGGTTCGGGGGTAGTCGTCATTAATAATTTTTGCCAAGGACAGGATCTTCATGTCAAGGACCCGGCCCGCCCCGGGCGGCCAGGCCTGGCCATGGAGCGTGTAGAGGTCGATGCTGCAATCGGGCTCGCGTTCCAGCAGCCGGCGGCGGAAGGGCGTGGTGAGCAGCACGTCTCCGAATGCGGCTGGGCGGATGAACAGGACCCTCGGACCCGCCATGGCACCTCCGGACGAGGCCTCAATCTAGCGCAGACCTTCCGGATTTCCAACGACGGGGTTGTGCCATGGGGAAAATGATTAATAATTTAATCATGAATATTCTGATGTGCGGCCTCCTGCTGCTGGCCGGTCCCCTCTCGGCCCAATTGCCCCCGGGCTGGTTCCAGCGCGAACCCCTGGGACAGGCCGGTGCCTGGGCCTGGTGGGGCGGCGGTCCGTGGGCGGCGGCGGGGCAGGGGCCGCCGGCCACCCTGGTGGATTCCCTGGGCCTGGGCAACGCCGTCACCGGCGCGGGGATCCACCTGGAGGGCGGCTTCCGGATCGGCCACTGGGACTTCGCGGGCGAGGCCCTTGGTGTCCGCGAGGACGGCGCCAGCTATCTGACCCTCTACCGGAGCCACGCCTGGTGGCACGGCGAGCGCGGCTGGCAGGGCGGGTTCGAGCAGGAGCCGCTGGTCTGGGGCTACGGCCTGAACGGCGGCTACACGCTGGGCGAGGCGGCCCGGCCGTTTCCGCGGCTGCGTCTCGAATCCCGGGAGCGGCACCTGTCCCTGTTCCGGGTGCCGCTGGGCACCTGGAGCTTCCAGACCTTCCTGGGCCGGCTGGACAACCACCGGGAGCTGCCGGCAGCCATCCAGGACGCCGCCTGGCGCCAGGCCGCCATCGCCCGCCAGGGGGATCCCCAGGCGCCGCTGCTGTCCGGCTACCGGGTCCAGGCCCGGTTCGGCGAACACTTCACCTACTACCTGAACTGGCTGAACCTGTGGAGCGGCACCCGGAACGGGGCCGGCATGACCCAGGGCTACAACGCCGGCGAGTACCTCACGGCCATGCTCGGCCTGAAGGACACCCTGACCGAGGCCAACAAGGACCCAGCCGGCGGCTTCGCCAACCCGGGCCCGGTGAACGGGGCCCAGAGCGCCTCCGAGATCGACTGGGGCCTGCGCATGGAGGCCCCGAGGCTGGCCCGGGTGTTCGGTGCGGACCACGGCTGGCTGTGGGTGAGCCGGGGGTCCAAATCCATGGGCTGGCCGATCGGGGTGTTCCTGCGCAATCCGCCCAGGTATTTCCTGAAGGACCTGGGCGCCATCGGCCGCAACCTCACCACCGGCAGGTTCGGCTTCAACTGGAACTACGACGCCTTCTACACCGTTCCCAGCGAGCTGACCCCCAACGACAACGTCGGCCTGCTCCTGGCCTGGCCCCGGGTCCGCCTGGGCGTGGAGTACCTGGACACCAGCAACAATGCCGACCAGGGCCACCGGACCTTCGCCCACGGCATCTACCTGACCGGCTTCTATTACCACGGCGATCCGCTGGGCAACGCCCTGGCCGGCGAGACCCGGGCCACCACCGCCCGGCTGGAGGTGGATGCCTCCGCCAAGCTGGCCCTGGTGTCCTGGGCGGACTGGGGGATCCGCCCGTTCCGGGACGACCCGGCGCTCTGGCGGGACGCCCACCCCGGTGCCCAGCCCTGGGGCGACCGGATCTTCGGCGTCCAGCAGACCCTGCGCTGGCGGATCCGCCCCGGCCTGACCCTGGACACCGGCACCGCCTGGCAGCGCCACGGGGCCGTGGAGTACATGGCCGGCCGCACCGGCAACGGCTTGCGCTGGTTCACCGACCTGGGTTGGCGCTGGCCAGGAAGGTGACTATTTCGCGTAGAGCCGGATCACGCTCGCGATTGCGGCCTGGCAGGCCGCGCAGAAGGGCACGTCGTCGCGGGTGAACATGATGCAGTCCTCCTGGGCCCGGTAGTAGCCGGTGGACTCGTAGTTGGCGCCCTCGAACGCGCCCACCGCATGGCCGTGGGCATCGCCGCCCAGGAGGGCGGTCTCGAAGGTCTTCTGCTCCTCGAACAGGGCGTTGATCTCGGCCTCGGGGCGGTTGTGGGCGCGCAGCTCCCGGCGCCGGGCCTGGATCTTGTGGCTGGCGTCCTCGAAGGGCTGCTTCTGCCAGGGGGTGGGCAGCGGCGTGCCGGGGGTGACCAGGGCGCCCCATTTGGGCTTGTGCGGATCGGCGGTGGCGTTGGGTTCCCAGGGTTCGGGGCGGTCCTTGGGGCTGCCGTAGGCGACGTCGGACGTGTAGTATTCGTCGGCCAGGCCGGCGAAGTGGTGGCCGAACTCGTGCACGAACACGTAGGGCGCATACTTGTTGGAGGCCGCCACCGTGCTGAACTGGCCGAAGATCCCCGCGCCGCCGTAGGTCTCGCCGTTGACCAGCACCTCCAGGAACTCGTAGGGGGCGAAGCTGGCCGCGTCGCGCAGGGCGCGGTTCTCGAAGGTCAGGATGTAGCGCTCGCTGCCGAAGGCGTCGTAGGCGGTGCCCAGGGGGGTGCGGCGGTGGACCCCGGTGGAGGGCCGGGAGATGCCGGATTGCTGGGCCGGCGGGCAAAGGGCCCAGACGTTGAAGTCCTGGCGGTGCTCCTTGTACGGGGAATGGGCGAACAGCGCCTCGGTGAGGCGCCGGGCCTCCATCTCGAACTTCGGCCGCTCGGCCTCGGTATAGCCGTCGCCGAGGATCAGGAAATCCACCTTGTCGGCGGGGTCCCCGGCCTTCTGGATGACCAGGAGCGGGCCGGGGGAGGGGGGCAGGCTGGGGTCGATGGCCGGGTCCCTGGGATCCAGGGTGAACGACCACACCTCCCGGAAGGCGTTGCCGGCGTCGCGCTTTTTCAGGTTGATCTGGACGGGGCCGTCGGGGCGGGGGAAGCGCAGGGATTCCGAGAAGGTCCGGGCCGCAGCCTTGGCCTCGCCGGTGGTCTCCCATTCCCCGTAGACCGAACAGAAACCACGGGAATAAATGACCTTATTGCTGGCACGGTCGACCACTTCGAAGAAATACTTGCCCAGGTTGGTGGGATCCAGGGCCCGGTCCGGGCTGCCGGGCCAGGGCAGGGGCTCGACCACGGTGCGGTCCAGGGCGAAGGTCTCCGAGGCCGCGGTGCCGGTATGGTAGTAGTCCACCCGGAGCGTGGGGGGGGCGGCCGCCGCGGCGAAGGTGGCGGCGAGCGCCAGGAAAAGGGAGGTTGGTTTCTGTTTCAATGCAAGCCCCATGGATACTTCTATACTAGGACATCCCAGGATTTCCGCAGGATCCGGATCATCACCGAGGCGCCCATGCTCACCCCCCGTCAACGCCAGTTCCTGAAGGCCCAGGCCCACCCGCTCAAGGCCAACGTCCATATCGGCAAGGCCGGGCTCACCGAGCCCCTGGCCCTGGAACTGGACGCCATGCTCGACAGCGTCGAGCTCATGAAGATCCGCCTGAACCAGAACACCTCCGAAGACCGCGACGCGGTGGCCGCGACCCTCCCGGCCAGGGTCCCCGGCCTCGAGGTCGTCCGGGTCCTGGGCCATACGGTCCTGGTCTTCCGGGCCAGCCGGACCCGGCCCACCGCCTACCCCCTTCCCTGATCGGAGCCTCCCGTGCCCTTCCTGTCCTGGAACGAAGGCGGGGTCTTCCGCCGCCATGAGGTGGCCGACGCGATCAGCCTCGGCCGCGACCCGGTGCAGTGCCCGGTGGCCAGGCCCGGGGACCCGAGCATCTCCCGCACCCACGCCCTGCTCTCCCAGGCCGAGGGCCACTGGTGGCTGCGCGACCTGGGTTCCCGCAACGGCACCTTCCTGAACGGCCTGCCGGTGTCCACCCCGATGGGCAGCGCGCTGCAGGACGGTGACGAAATCGGCCTGGGCGACTGGACCCTGCGCTTTTCCGAACAGTATCCGGGCCTGGACGGGGTGAACTTCATCGAGGGGGTGGGCGACCTGTTCACCGAGGCCAGGCCCGAAGCGGGCCAGGCCCTGATCCTGCTCCGGGCCCTGGAGCTGCTGCACCGTTCCACCGAGAGCCTGCTGATGGAGGGCAGCTCGTACAGCATGTTCCGGAGCATCCTGGCCGAGGCGGTCAAGCTCATGGGCGCGGACCGGGGCTTCGTGGTGATGATCAACCCGGATGGCAGTTGGCACAGCCTGCATAGGGTCGGGGACGTGGATGACCGGCTGGGGCTCAGCCACACCGTGGTCTCCTATGTCCTGGCCCGGCGCATGGCGGTGCTCAGCAACGCCCCCCTGATGGATCCCCGGTTCGGCGGAGAAAGCCTCCTGGACCTGCGCTGCGGCGCCATCATGTGCGCGCCCATGGACGTGGCCGGGGAAATCCAGGGCGTGCTCTACCTGGACCGGGCCCTGGGCGGGCGCCCGTTCACCCGATTCGATCTGGCTCTGCTCCAGGCCTTCGTGCGCCAGGGGGCGGTGGCCCTGAGGCATACGGAACTGGTGCGCAAGGCCTTGGGCCAGGCCGAGATCCAGGGCGAGTATCTGCGCCTGCGCACGCTCCACCAGCGGCTCGTGAAACGGGTCGGCGAGCTGCTCGGCGCCATGAATTCCAGCCTGCGCTGGATCCAGAGCTATGCCGAAAGCGGCTACGGCGACCTCGCCGCGGTCCTGCGCAACCAGACGGCCCGGATCCAGTTCCTGGTCGAATCCGGCCTCCAGGAGACCTTCCTGGAAGTCCCGCGGGAGACGCCGGTCTCCACCAGCCTGCAGGCTCTCCAGGAAGTCCTGGAGCCCGCCTGGCGGGTCCTGCTGGCGGTCCGGAGCATCCCCCTGGCCATGGAGCCGGTGCTGTCGGGCACGGTCTGGGTCGCGGGCGATCTGGCCACCCAGGCCCTCATGGGCCTGGTGGAGCCCATGCTCATGCGGGCCCCGGAAGGGAGCTCGGTGTCCTGCCGGTGGCAGGACCAGGGGCCGGACTGGACCCTGAAGATCACCTTCTCCTCGGGCCTCGGCCTGCCCACGCCGGACTCCTGGACCATCCGGACCCTGGCGGAAACCTGCATCCAGTGGCACTGGAACGACCAGACCCTGACGATCGAGTTCCCCATGGACCTCCACAACACCCCCGATCCCCGGGCCCGGCCGCTGCTCGGCCTGGTCACGGAGGAGATGGAGCTGATGGACCTGTTCCAGAGCGTCGCCCAGGCCGAGGACCTGAACCTGCAGCACCTGGAGGCCGATCCGCCGCGCACCCCGATCGCCGGGTTCAAGTACCTGGTGATCGACGCCAAGGGCACCGCGGATCCGGTGGCCTGCGTCGACGCCTACCGCCGGCACGCCAGCTTCGCCACCGTGCCGATCCTGGTGGTCCGGGCCCCGGACGAGCAGTTCCCGGAACTGCTGGCTTCGGGCACCACCGACTGCCTGCCGGAAGGCTTCCGCTGGGAGACCTTGCACCACCGCCTGCAGGTCCTCAAGGGCCACGTCGAACTCCAGCGCAAGGCGAGGGCCGCCGAACGCCTGGATTCCCTCCGGCAGATGGCTGGCACCCTGAAGCACGAGATCAACAACCCCCTGGCCGTGATCTCCATGCAGACCGAGCTGCTGGCGAGGAAATATCCCGACGAACCGAAACTGCAGAAGGTCATGGAGATGGTCGACCGCATCCAGGTCCTGGTGCAGGTCCTCCAGCGCATGCGCGAGGCCTCGGTCGAGGACTACCCCGGCGGCGAGAGCATCTTCAAGCTGGGCTAGGCGTAGACCGTATACAGGTTGTCCCGTTCCAGAGGCTCGAAGCCGGCTTCGGTGATCAGGCGCTGCAGTTCGCCCTTGGTCAGCGCCTGCGGCGTCTTCGCCCCGGCGAGGTGGGCGATGGATTCCTCGATGATGGTGCCGTCCAGGTCGTCGGCGCCGTAGGTGAGGCCCACCTGGGCCAGGCCCTCGCCGATCATCACCCAGTAGGCCTTGATGTGCGGCACGTTGTCCAGGAGCAGGCGGGCCACGGCGACCTCCCGGAGATCCTGGTGGCCGGTGGTTTCGTGGATCACGTTCGAGCGGCCCAGTTCGTTGTCCTCGATCTGGTAGGCCAGCGGGATGTAGGCCAGGAACCCGCCGGTGCGATCCTGGAGGTCCCGCAGGCGCAGCAGGTGGTCGACCCGGTGGCGGGCCTCCTCGATGTGCCCGTAGAGCATGGTGCAGTTGGTGGGCAGGCCCTTGCGGTGGCAGAGCTCGGCGACGTCCAGCCAGACCCTGGCGTCCTTCTTGCCCACGCAGATCCGCTCGCGGATCGCCTCGTCGAAGATCTCCGCGCCGCCGCCGGGGCAGCTCTCCAGGCCCGCGGCCATGCAGCGGTCCAGGAATTCCGCCACGGGGATCCCCGAGGCCCGGGCGTAGTAGTCGATCTCCACCATGGTGAAGACCTTCAGGTGCAGTTCGGGGAACCTGGCCTTGAGCCGGCGGAACAGATCCTCGAAGTAGCCGATCTTCAGCTTGGGGTAGTGGCCCGCCACCATGTGCAGCTCGCGCACGCCGAGGTTCTCGGGCTTCTCCATCTCCTTGAGGATGTCGTCGGCCGAAAGCACGTAGCCCCGCGGGTCGCCGGGCCGGGCCTGGAAGGCGCAGAACTGGCAGTGGGTCACGCAGATGTTGGTGTACGACAGGCGCCGGCTTACCACGTAGTAGGTCTTGCGGCCGTGCAGCTTCAGGCGCACGTGGTGGGCCATGGCGCCGATCCCGGTGAGGTCGGGGCTTTCGTAGAGCAGGAGGCCGTCTTCGAAGGTGAGCCGCTCGCCGGCCTCCACCTTGGCGGCGATGGCCAGGAGGCGTGGATCGGAGATGTAGGATTTCAGGTCGAGACTCAGACTGTGCATGAACCGCTCCATCCATCAGTCTACCGGGGCGCGGCCGGGTCTGCCCGGGGCTCCGGTGACGGCATGAATTGTTAAGTTGAAACCTATCTGTTCAGGCGGGCGGCGAATCCATCATTGGCCGACCCGGTTCGAAAAAAGAACTATGTTGACTCATGAAGTCGCGGACTGCGGATTCTGGATGGTGCTTTTCTCAATAGGATATGCAATGAAAAATTCAACCGTGCCGTGGCTGCTCGCGCTGTTCGCCCTGGGCGTCAACGCCTTCCTGATGCTCCAGGGCTAGACAAGGAAAGACCCCCTCGCGGGGGTCTTCCGGACGGCGTCGGGCGGCTACTCGACCGAGATGGGGATCTCGGTGGTGTAGTCCAGGGTGATCACTTCCGGCTCCTCGAAGGCGATGCGGCCCTCCTCGACCTCCTTGATCGCCACCTGGGCCCAAAACGAGGCGAGCCGGGGCGCTTCCTGGGGCTGGCCGAGCTTGTTCATGGGGACCGTGACCTCGACCTTGGGGTAGGCGCCGCGCTGGAGCTGCTCGCAGCGCTTTCCGGTGATCACCACGAACCGGTACTTGTTGGCGATTTCTTCCGGAATATGGACTACGGTGCGCTGGGTCATGGACTTCCCTCAAAGAGTCGGATTGTCTCACACATCCCCTGGGGGGGATACCGAGAAGAGTCCCAAGTGTATCAAGGAAATGAGGAGATTTCCAGCGTTAGGATAGACGGGGAGGCTTTCATGAACATCCTGCTGGGCATCACCGGGGGCATCGCCGCATACCGGGCCGCCGAACTGGCAAGGGCCCTCACCCGCCAGGGGCACGTGGTCCGCTGCTGCCTGACCGAGGCCGGGGCCCGGTTCATCACCCCGCTGACGCTCGCCTCCCTGACCGGCCAGCCCTGTTTCGGGGCCAACCCGGACGGCCACGCGTGGCGGGCCAACCCGGTCGTGGAGCACATCGACCTGGCCCGCTGGGCCGACGTGGTGGCGGTGGTGCCGGCCACCGCCGATATCCTGGGCAAGACCGCCAACGGCCTGGCCGACGACCTGCTGAGCACCGTGCTGCTGGCCGCCCGCTGCCCGGTCCTGTGGGCCCCGGCCATGAACACCTTCATGTGGGCGCATCCGGCGGTCCAGGCCAACGTCGCCACCCTCAGGCGCTTCGGCCACACCCTGGTGGAACCGGTGGAAGGGCTGCTGGCCTGCGGCGAGGAGGGCCCGGGCAAACTGGCGGAGATCGAAGACATCGCCGACGCCATCGCCGCCCTGGCCGGCCCCCAGCACCCCAGCCTCCTGGGCCGGCGGGTCCTGATCACTGCCGGGCCGACCCGGGAGGACCTGGATCCGGTGCGGACCCTCACCAACCGTTCCAGCGGCGCCATGGGCGTGGAGCTGGCCCGGGCCTTCCGCAACCTCGGCGCCCGGGTGGATCTTGTGCTGGGCGGTGACCTGTCGGCCCCATGGGGGGTTCGGACCACGCGCGTGCGCAGCGCCCAGGACATGCTGGAAGCCTGCCAGGCCCTCTGGCCGGACATGGACGGCCTGGTGGCCGCCGCCGCCGTCGCCGACCAGCGGCCCAGTGTCTGTGCCCCCGACAAGGTCAAGAAGGGCGAGGGGGACGAGGCCCTCATCCTGGTCCGCACCCCCGATATCCTGGCCACCCTGTCCGCCGGGAAGGCCCCCGGCCAGTGGCTGCTCGGCTTCGCCGCCGAAAGCCAGCAGCACGTCCCCAACGCCACCGTCAAGCTGCAGAGGAAGCACCTCGACGGCGTCCTGGTGAACGACGTGGGCGACGGCAAGGCCTTCGGCCACCAGGCCAACACCCTCCTCCCGATCACCGCCGCCGGCCCGGCCGAGCCCCTGGGGCCGCTGCCCAAAGACCAGCTGGCGATGGCGGTGGCCCGCTGGTGGGCCGGCTGGCTTGCCTTGAACGGGGTGTAAGCCTCGAACTGGATTGGTCCTAACCGATGAGCGGATCCAGCCAGGCCATCGGCTCGGTGGGCGCGCCGATGACATTGCCGACCCGCAGGGCCGCCACCACGATCCAGCCGGCGGGGCGGCCGATCTGGCGCATGTCCATCTTCACCACGCCGCCGGGGCCGGGCAGGTCGGGGCGGCTGCGTTCCAGCACCACCTCGCCGTGGGCGAGGACCTCCTGGGCCGTGGGCCGGACCGCGCCCAGGGGCAGGTAGAACACCCGGATCTTTTCGACGCCCACCAGTTTCCCGCCCCGGGCGTCCTGGGTGGGCAGATGCACCTCCAGCACCCGGAAGGCCGCCCAGCGGATGCTGCAGGTGGCGGGCGCGGCGCGGACCCGGGGGATCGGGTCGCCCTTGCGGCCGCAGCCCCCCAAGGCGAGGACCGTGAGCGCCAAAATTAGGGGTCTGCCAGTCGTGTTTGGTAGTCTGGGGGTTCGCACTATTCTATGATGCCCCAGTTTCCTTCCAGTCGCCGGGGCCATCCTTGAGGATCAGGCCATGCCCGTTACCAAACTTCTGATCGCCAACCGGGGGGAGATTGCCTGCCGGATCATGCGCACCTGCCGGGAGATCGATATTCCCACGGTGGCCGTTTATTCCGATTCGGACCGCGGCTCCATGCACGTGCGCCTGGCCATCGAGTCGGTGCCCATCGGTCCGACCCCCGCCCGGGAGAGCTACCTGCGGGTGGACAAGCTGATCGAGGCCTGCCGGAAGACCGGCGCGGACGCCGTCCACCCGGGCTATGGGTTCCTGGCGGAGGACCCCGGGGCGGTGCGGAAGATCCAGGAGGCCGGGATCACCTGGCTGGGCCCCAGCGCCGATGTGCTGGACCTGATGGACAACAAGATCGCCGCCCGGGACCTGGCCCGGAGCGTGGGCTGCCCGGTGCTGCCGGGCATCCAGGAGACCCTGAACGACGAGGACCTGCTGGACGAGGCGCGCAAGCTGGGCTACCCGCTGATGGTCAAGCCGGTGCTCGGCCGGGACGGCAAGGGCATGCGCCTGGTGAAGACCGCCGGGGACCTTCGCCGGGCCCTGCCCAGGGTCAAGGGCGAGGCCATCTTCTCGTTCTGGGACGAGCGGGTCTACCTGGAGAAGGCGCTGATCCATCCGCGCTACCTCGAGGTCCAGATCGCCGGGGACGTGTTCGGCAACGTCGTGCACCTGTGGGAGCGGGACGGCTCGGTGCAGCGCCGGTTCCAGCAGATCTGCGAGGAGGCCCCGGCCCCGGGGATCAGCCCGGAACTGCGCCAGACCCTGTGCCGGCAGGCGGTGGCCATCGCCAAGGCCGTGGGCTATGTGGGCATCGGCACCGTCGAGTTCCTCCTGGACGGCGAGGGCAACTACTATTTCCTGGAGATGACCTGCCGGATCCAGGGCGGCCACGCGGTCACCGAATGGATCACCGGCCAGGACCTGGTGAAGTGGCAGATCGAGATCGCCCAGGGCAAGCCGCTGCCCCTGACCCAGGAGCAGATCCCGCTGTGGGGCCACGCCATCCAGTGCCGGATCAACGCCGAGGACCCGGACCGGGATTTCGCCCCCAGCTCCGGCAAGATCCAGTACCTCCGCTCGCCCCAGGGGCACAACATGCGCAACGACAGCGGCGTCTATTTCGGCTGGGAGCTCTCGCCGTTCTACGCCCCGCTGCTGGCCAAGGTCTCCACCTGGGGCCAGAACCGGACCGAGGCCGTGCAGCGGATGCACTCGGCCCTGATGGAGTTCCGGCTGGGCGGGGTGCGCAACAACGTCGCCTTCTTCCGCCTGCTGCTGGAGCACAAGGCGTTCCTTCAAGGGGATCTGCATACCGGGATTCTGGACCACGCCTGGTGGAAGAAGCGGAAGATCGGGCCCAACCTCAAGTTCGTGGTGGCCGCGGCCCTGTTCGACGAGCTGGAGATGGAGGAACGCCGCGCCCAGCAGCCCCGGGTCAACCCGGAGGGCGAGGCCAGCCCCGCGGCCTGGAAGTCCGTCGCCAAGTTCAACCGGATTTGAGGATCGAATATGAAACGCACCCTGGTCATCGCCGATGAGACGCACGAACTGGAAATCCGCCGCCGCCGCGGCATCACCGTCATGACCTGGGACGGCGAGGAGATCCCCCTGGACATCTGCAAGGTCGAGCGGGCCAGTTATTCCATCATCCTGAACGACCTGTCCGTGGGCGTGAACCTGGACCGGATCCGCAACCCCGACCCGGACCTGCACGGCTTCCGGGGCACCACCTACGACGGCGTCTACGAGTTCACCCTCCAGGATCCCCGCAAGATCCTCCTGGCCGAGGCCATGGCCCGGAGCAAGCGGAGCGAGTGCAGCCTGATCCGGGCGCTGATGCCGGGCAAGGTGCTCAAGCTCCTGGTCGCCCCCGGGGAGGCGGTGGAGGAGGGCCAGCCACTGCTCATCCTGGAAGCGATGAAGATGCAGAACGAGTACACGGCCCCCACCGCGGCCCGGGTGGCCCAGGTGCACGTGGAGGAAGGGGTCAACCTGGAGATCCACGCGCCGATGATCACCCTGGAGGCGCTGGAAGCGGACGGCACCCCGAAGCCGTAGGGGCTCAGGGCACCGGCGCCGCCGTGAAGGTCACCCACGGCTGCGACGGCCGGGTCGGGAGGTAGTCCCTGAGCCATTCGAACTGGGGATGGGCGGACAGGAACCTGGGCGCGTCGAAGGCCGTGCCGCAGGCGGCGCCGAAGCGGCCGGCGAAGGACATCCGCCGGGCCATGGCCGAATCCAGGACCTTGCCGTCGGTGGTGCCGGCGGGTTCGTAGGGGCCGTCCCAGAGCGGCTCGGGCTCCAGGTCGAAGTGGCCGCAGAGGCTGCGGCCGCCGGGGCGCTCCTGGCCGCGGGCGACGTCCCAGTGGTCGGCCTCGAAGGCCTTGGCCAGCGCCAGGTCGATGCGGCCCCGGTTGGCCTCCATGAGCTGGCGCCAGCGCAGCCGCCGCGCCACCTTCGAGGCGGTGATGTCGGTGTCCTTGCTGGTGGTCTCCAGGCGCAGGATGCGGACGTCCTCGGCGATGTTGGAGCCGGTGAAACAGCCGTCGGCCTTGCGCTCGAAGCCAACGTAGCGCAGGCCCAGCTCGAGCCGGGCGATCTCGTTCCGGCGCACGTCGCCCAGCAGCCAGGCGTTGGCGTAGCCGCCGTTGTTGCCCTTCTTCAGGATCGCGCACCAGTCGTCGATGCCGGCGGCGTCCTGGGTGGCCCGGCGCATGCGGGCGAACTCGGGGATCCCGCCCGGATCGTAGGGCTGGAAATCGCCGAGGGTGGTCTCGCAGCCCACCAGGCCGGCATCGGTGACGAAGAAGTCGGTGCCGCTGTGGATCCAGCCCGGGATGCCCTGCATGAGGATACGGTGGCCGTGCTCGGGCACCAGATCGATCACCAGGTTGGTCTGGGGGTCGATGTAGCTGCTCATGTTGTTGTGGCCCATGACGATCCCGCCGCCCGCGGTGTAGCTGCCCACGGCGATGAAGGCGCTGCAGCCCTCCCGCACGTGGTGGGGCAGGGGCTCATTGCGCAGGCGGTTCAGTTCCTGGGGCCACCAGTAGTCGGAAAGTTCGGAGTAGCCGTTGTACACCGCCAGTTCGTCCCGTCCCGCCGCCACCCCCGCCGCCGCCAGTCCCTCGGCCATGCCGGCCAGTTCCTGCAGGTTCTCCGGGTCCACCGCCGGCACGAAGAAGACCGCCGCCTTGGCCACAAGGTCGGCCCAGGGCGTGCCCGTCCGGTGTTCCCAGGAGGCGCGGGTGGCCTTCAGTCCCTGGCGGATCTCGGGGGCCAGCAGGTAGCCGTGCTGGAAGCCCCGGGCCCGGGGGCCGCCCTCCAGGTGCAGCTCGATCCAGCCGGCCTGCTCGTGGCGGGCGCCCTTGGCGCAGAGGGCGGCCTGCTCGGGGCCGAGCGGCGCGGCTGCGCCGGCGGGCGCCGCCAGGGCCAGCGCAAGGGTGATGGTCCATGCCTTCATGGGGCCTCCTGAGACACCATCATAGGGAATCCGGAGGGCCTTCGAGGTCCCCCACCGCCGCGACCAGGCGGGTCCAGAGTTCGCCCCCCCGGGTGCCGTTGGTGAAGATGACCAGGCCCGTGCCCCGGGCCGGCGAGAACTGCGAGAAGCACCGGAAGCCCGTGCGGTTGGAGCCGCTGTGGTGGGCGATCAGGCCCTGCCCGGTGGCGTTGAGGGACCAGCCCAGGCCCCAGTAGACCTCGGTGCCGCGGGCGCGGCCCGGGCGCTCGATGGGCTCCCGGGCGTCCAGGCGGACCTGGCGGGCAACGGCCGCCCGGGCCGAGCTTCGGGACAGGAGCCGCGACTCCCCTCGGACCGCCCGCAGGACTTCCACCAGGATCCGGGCATAGTCCTCGGCGCTGCTGTAGAGGGTATAGGCGGCGTTGGCGTGGAGGTAGCGGGAGCGCTCCAGAGGCTGGCCGTCGTCCCCATGCCCGGTGGCCTGCAGGTCGCCCAGCTCCGGGGTCCACTGGTAGCCCGTGGCTGCCAGGCCCAGGGGCCGGAACAGGGCGCGGTCCGCCCAGGGCGCCAGCGGCGTTCCGGTGATCCGCTCCAGGGCCCGCTGCAGGAAGAACACGCCTTCGCCGGAATAGCTGAACCGGGCGCCCGGCCGGAACAGCTGGGGGATCGGCCCTTCCCGTTCCTCACCGCCCGGGCGCCAGTTGGGCAGACCCGTCGTGTGGGACAGGGCCATCCGGGCCGTGATCCGGGTCCGTTCCGGCAGCTCGGGCAGGATCCCCTCCCGGCCGCGGGCGTCCAGGGGCCGGTCCAGGTCCATCCGCCCGCGCTCCACCAGCTGCAGGGCCAGGATGGCCAGCACCGGCTTGCTCATGGAGGCGGCCTCGAACACGCTTCCGGGTGTGACCGGCGCCGGATCGCCGGCGCGGCGGACCCCGAAGCCCTGGGACCAGGCCAGGCGGCGGTTCCGGATCAGGGCGATCGCCACGCCGGGGACGTGCAGCTCGGCCATGAGCCCGGGCACCAGCCGGCCGATCTCCGCCGCCAGGGCGGCCGTGCCGCGGGGGCGTGCCGTGCCCCTGGGATCCATCGCCCGCAGGGCCGTGGCGGCGGCTTCCCGCACCGTCTCGTCGGGGTCGCCCAGGAGCCGGGTCAGGATCGGGGCCTGGTCCCGGGCCGCGGCTCCGAACCCGCCCAGGGCCACCGCCGCCCCCTGGCGGACCTCGGCACTGGGATCCTGGAGGGCCCGGACCAGGGCCGGCCCGGCCGCGAGGGCGGCGGCCCCGGCCCTTCCCAGGGCGATCACGGCCGATCTGCGCAGGTCCGGGTCGGGCTGTTCGAGGGCCTGGACCAGGGCCGGCACCGCCGGTCCGCCGATCCGGCCCAGGGCCAGGGCGGCGGCCCCGCAAAGGTACGGATCCGGGCTGCCCAGTGCGGCCACGAGGGCCGGGATCACCCCCGGGTCCCGGGCCGCGGCGCCCGTCCATTCCGCCAGCGCGGCCGCGCGCACCCGCGGGTCGGGATCCGCGAGCGCCTGCACCGGGACCGCCGGGCCCGCGGCCCCCGCCGCGAGGGCCGCGGCCAGGAGGAACGGGCGCAGCAGCCTGGACATAGGGTCCCCTTTCATGCGCGGGCTTTAGAGGATCCGCCGGTATTCCAGGGTGTAGCGGGCCAGGCGTTCCGGGTCCACCCGGACCCCGGTGCCCGGCCCCGGCGGGAGGTCGATGAAGCCGTCGGGCCTGAGCACCACGGGCGGATCGACGATGTCCTCGCGGAAGTAGCGGCGGGTCTCGGAGGTGTCCCCGGGGATCACGAAATTGTCGGCGGTCTGCAGGTGCAGGTTCACCGCCCGGCCCAGGCCGGTCTCGTCCATCCCCCCGGACCACACCGGCACCCCCCGGGTCGCGCAGAACCGGGCGATGCGGATCGCCTCCAGCAGCCCCCCGACCCGGCCCTGCTTGATGTTCACCACCCGGCAGGCGCCCAGGTCCAGGGCCGCTTCGGCGTCCTCCAGGCTGTGGATGGATTCGTCCAGGCAGAGCGGCGTCCCGAGCAGGGGCTGCAGCCTGGAGTGCTGGTGGATGTCGTCGTGGCCCAGCGGCTGCTCGATCATGGTGAGGTGGAACCGGTCCAGCTCCTGGAGCAGGGGCAGGTGCTCCAGCCGGTAGGCGGAATTGGCGTCCACCATGAGGGGCAGGTCGGGGAACCGCTCCCGGACCGCGGCGACCCAGGCCACGTCCTTGCCGGGCATGATCTTCATCTTGACCCGGTGGTAGCCCTGCTCGACGGCCTCGGCGACCTTGGCCAGGAGCACGGGCAGCGAATCCTGGATGCCGATGCTGATGCCGGAGAGGACCGGCCTGGCCTCGAAGCCGAGGAGGGCATGCAGGGGCAGGCCCTTGCGCCTTGCGAAGAGGTCCAGGAGGGCATTCTCCACCGTGGCCTTGGCCATGGGGTTGCCGCGCACCCGCCGGAACCGCGCCAGCACGTCCCCCAGGGTGCGCCCGGGCAGCAGCTCGGGGAGCAGGAATTCCAGGATGATGTGCCGGGCGGTCCCGTTGGTCTCGGGATCATAGAAGGGATCGGGATCGGAGACGCACTCGCCCCAGCCCCAGGCCTCCCCCTGGCCGAGCCGGAGCAGGATGGCCTCCTTGGCGTCCCAGCTGGCCACGCTGATGCCGAACGGCTCCAGGTACGGCAGGCGCACCAGGTGGAGGTCGATCCGGTCCACCGGCCCGATGGTTTCCTGGAGCAGGCTCGCAAGGGCGTCGGCCATGTCAGGGCCCCCAGCGGAAGAACAGGGTGGGCGGCACCAGCAGGAGGCAGGCCAGGACCATGAGCATCAGCATCAGCGGCAGGAACCACCGGGCCCATCGGTCCCAGGGCAGGTGGGCCGCCCCCAGCACGCCCATGGTGACCGCGCTGGTGGGCAGGACCGGGTTGATGAGCTCGCTCAGGGTGAAGCTGTAGACGCAGGTCTGGCGGGTGACCCCGACCAGGTCGGAGAGGGGGGCCATCACCGGCATGGTCAGGGCGGCCTGGGCCGTGCCGGAGTGGATGAAGAAGTTGATGACGCACTGGACCAGGAACATGACCTGGGCGGTCAGGCCCCGGGGCAGCACCTGGATGGCCCGGGCCCCCGCCAGCAGCAGCGTGTCCATGATCCGGGCGTCGGTGGCGATGACCAGCAGCGCCCGGGCGCAGGCGACGATCAGGACCACCCCGACCATGTCCTTGGCCCCGGCCACGAAGCTCTGGGCGATCCGGCTGGGCCCCATGCCCGCGACCAGGCCGATGACCACGCCCGTGCCCAGGAACAGGGCGGCGATGGCCTCCATGTACCAGTGGTATTCCAGCACCCCGAACACCAGCAGGCCCAGGGCGGCCAGGAACACGCAGAGCACCAGGGCCCGGCGCCCGCCCAGGACCGGGACCTCCCCGCCCGTCTCCACATGGGGCCGGGCCAGGTCCAGGTCCCGCACGGGGCTGGACTCGGGATCCCGCCGGACCTTGCGGGCGTAGCGCATCACGTAGGCGATGACGGCGGTCATCACCACCGCCCAGCACACCACCCGGTAGGCCAGGCCGGAATACAGGGGCACCGCGGCGATGCCCTGGGCGATGCCGACCGTGAACGGGTTGAAGAAGGCGCAGGCGAAACCGGTGGCGGCGCCCAGGAACGGGATGGCCACGCCGACGATGGAGTCGTAGCCCAGGCCCCGGGCCAGGGTGATCGAGATCGCCACGAACGGGATCAGCTCCTCGGCCATGCCGAACACCGCGCCGGCCAGGGAGAACACGATCATCAGCACCGGGATGATCAGCCCCTCCAGGGCCGGCTTCCGGCGCAGCGCGGCCACCAGGCGCTGGATGCCGATATCCACGGCCCCGGTCTCCTGGAAGATCTGGAAGGTGCCGCCGATGATCAGCAGGAAGGCGATCAGGCCGCCGCCCTCCAGGAAGCCCCGGATCGGCGCCAGCAGGATGCTCTGCAGGCCCAGGTAGACCTTGGGCAGCACGCTGTAGGTGCCCGGGATGGGCACCCGCACATGGTTGCCCCCGGCCAGGATCCGGTCGGCCCGCTGGAACTCCCCGGACGGCACCAGCCAGGACAGGACGAGGATGATGAGGATCAGGGAGCCGACCACCACCAGGGTGTGCGGCATCCGGAAGCGGGGGGCGGGGGCGGCCGCGGTCACTCGAAGGTCCCCTTGACCAGGACCTTCCCGGCCTTCATCAGCAGCCGGCCCTTGGCCACCACCGAATGGATGGAGAGGTCCTTGGGGTCGAGCAGGACCAGATCGGCGTCCTGGCCCTCGGCCAGGCCGCCCTTGCCGCGCAGCTTATACAGATGGGCGGGGTTGCGGGTGATGACCTGGAGCGCGGTGGCCAGGGGCACGCCCTCGCGCAGCACCGCCTCGCGCACTTCGGCGAACAGGCTGGTGACCCGGCCCACCCCGACCGCCCGGATCCGGCCGCCCTCGTCGAATTCCGGCAGGCTGCCCTGGCCGTCGGAGGTGAAGGTGATGTGCCCGGGGTCGACGCCGGCCTCGAGCATCCGGCGCAGGCCCGCGGAGGGCCGGATCTCCCCGGCCGCGATGAAGGCGGGGACGGTGGAGGTGGTGAAGTCCACGTAGCCGCCGGCCAGGGCGTAGTCGGTGCCCTCCAGGAACAGGTCGGGGTTGCGGTTGATGTGGGTGGGGAGGAACTGGTGGGGCGGGATCTCCCCCTCCGCCACCAGCCGGCGCAGGTAGTCCAGGCCCCGGGGGCCGTCGCCCATGTGGATGTTGACCAGACCGGCCTTGCCCGAGAGGATGCCGCCCCGCCGGGTCTCCCCGGCCACCCGGGCGAAGGCCTCGTAGCTGGGCTGGGAGGACCGGTGGTCCGAGAGGGCGATCTCGCCGACCCCGACCACCTTGTCGATGTAGAGCAGGTCCTCCTCGATGCTGGAGGTGAGGGGGCGCACCGGGACGGCATAGTGGCCGGTGACGATGAAGGTGCTGAGGCCCTCGATCTCCAGGCCCTGGGCCTTGGCCAGCAGGCCGCCCATGGTGCGGGTGTAGCCGTCGGTGCCCAGGCATCCGACCAGGGTCGTGATCCCGCCCAGGACGGCGTCGGAAAAGGCCAGCTCGGGGGTGCGGGTGGCCGGGCCGCCTTCGCCGCCGCCGCCCATGATGTGCACGTGGCCGTCGATGAAGCCCGGCACGGCGATGAGATTGCGGGCGTCCAGCACCTGGCACCAGCCCCTGGGCACACGCAGGCCCGGGGCCATCTTCAGGATCCTGCCGCCGCCCGCCAGGATGTCGCAACGGCCCTGGGAATCGGGTGAATGGATTTCGGCGTTCTTGATGAGGAACATCGGGCGACTCCGGTTGCCGGTCAGGGCAGACGCCAGACGGGCAGGGTGCCGTCGGGCTGGGCAAGAACGCTGAACTCAGTGTAGCTGTAGAGGCCGTAGATCAGGCAGGGCTCGAGCACCCCGACCGCGGTCCGGGCCAGGGGCTGGTCCAGGGGGACCACCAGGGACCCCTCCGGGAAGGTGTGGGCGGCGGCCTCGTCCCGGGCCACGATCTGGCGGTTGCCGTAGCGCTCGTACAGGTCATCGTAGGGAGCCTCCACCCGCAGCAGGCGGCAGCGTTCGGCCGGGCGGGTCGAGGCGGACGCAAGGACTTCGTAGCGCAGGCCCTGCCGGTCCAGGAGGGCCCTGAACGGGGTGGCGGCGGCCGCGTCGATGAGGTAGCCCGAGGGGGTCGGCACGCTGCGCTTGACCACCAGGTCGGTCATGACATTGGCCGTGGGAATGTCCAGGGCGCGGCCGGAGGCGCGTTCCACCACCCTTACCGTGCGGACCTTGCCGCCCAGGTTGGCCCAGAAGAAATTGGTGGCCAGGAAGGGCGGCAGGGGCTCGCGCCGGGCCCGGGCGCACAGGGCCGCCACCCGCTTCCGGGAGGCCGGCGTGCCCAGGAGATGCCGGTAGAGCCGGGTGTAGGCCGCGGCCCGCCGGCCCAGGTCGGCGGGCGCCCCGGGGCCGCGCCGAACCCCGGCCTCGATGATGAAGGAGAGGGCGCCCAGGCTGCCCAGGCTGTTGCGGCCGTCGTCCACCTCGGAGGTGGAGGGCCGGATCTCGTCCAGCGGCGGCAGGCCGCCGACGGTGTAGCGGGTGTAGGGGAATCCGGCCCGGGCCATCACCGGGCGGGCCGATTCCACGAAGGCCAGGGCCTCGCGCCGGAGCGCCTCGGGCTGCCAGGGCACGTTGAGGGCGTCCATGGTGATCAGCGGCCAGCAGTCCCAGCCCCGGGCGTCCCAGTCCCGGCCGTCCCGGGTGAACTCGTGGCTGTCCACCGCCAGGTGCGGCAGGATCCGCCGGGCGACCCGGTGCAGGGCCTGGGTCTCCGGCTGGAACAGGGTGATGTGGTCCCGGTTCAGGTCCTTGTCGGCGCCGTTGCGGCGGTGCCCGGCCTCGGCTCCGTCGGGGTTGACCATCGGCATGAGGTAGAGGTCCACGTCCCCGGGCAGCAGACTCGGGTTTCCGGCGATCGCCTGGGCCATGCAGAGCAGCGCGTCCTTGCCGGAGACCTCGTCGCCGTGCTGCTGGGCGTAGAACAGCACCTTGAAGCGGGCGCCGGGCCGGGCCAGGCGCACCAGGTAGATGGCCCGCCCCTCGTGGCTGCGGCCCTCCTCGCTGACCGTGATGAAGCCCGGCCGGGCGATCCCCTTGAGGAAGGCCTCCATTTCCGGATAACCGATGGTGGCCGCCAGGGTGGCGGGATCGGCGGGAACGGCCCCGGCGGGTGCCGCCAGGAGCAGCATGGACAGCAGGAGCCCGGCCCGGGCGATCACGGCAGCCGGACCTTCCAGGTGGCCAGGTCGATGGTGCCGCCCTTGCGCAGGAAATGGACGGCCAGGCCGGTGAACCCGCCCTCGGCCAGCTTCATGCCGGAAGGATCGAACACCATCACCCCGCTCTCGCCGCGGACCGTGGCCAGGCCGTCCTTGACGATGAGGGCGGTGGTCTCGTCCACGCCCAGCCCCAGGTGGTCCGGGAAGGTCATCGCCATGCTGAGGAGCCGGTTCTGGCGGTTGCGCTTGATGAAGTGCTGGTCGATGATCACGTGGGCCGGCAGGAAGCCCATGCCCTCGCGGGTGCGGTAGCCGCCGACGCCCATCTCCTTCAGGGCCTCCTCGCCGTTGCGGTCGTCGCCGGTGAGCATGACCCTGGACATGATCGCCGCGCCCGCGCTGGTGCCGCCGACCACGGCCCCGGCCTCGTACCGGTCCACGATCACCTTCTGCAGCGGCGTCCCGACGATCTTGTCGCCGACCCGGGCCTGGTCGCCGCCGGAGAACCAGAAGCCGGTGCATCGGCCCGCCGCGGCCAGCATGGCCGGGTCCGAGGACTGTTCGCGCTTGCGCACGTCCAGGGGCACCAGCTCGATCCCGGCCTTGGCCAGGTCCGGCTGCCAGTCCTTGAGCTCGCCCTCGGGATCCTCGGTGGCGGTGGGGATGATGCCGATGCGGCCGCCCCGGCCCCCGGCGCCCTGGAGGAAGGCCTCCAGGATGTCCGGCGTCATGCCGTGGCCGCCGACGATGACCAGGGTGCCCCTGGGCCCGGCGCAGAGGCTGCAGGTGATCAGGAGGTAGGCGAGGCGGCGGAGCATGGCTTCCTTTCGGCAGGGCCGGGGCGGCAGGTCGCGCGACCCGCCGCCGCCGGCTCCATTCTGGACTAGAAGTTGTAGCGCATGCCGATCTGGAGGCGGCGGCCCTGTTCGACGCTGCTGGGGATCTGGTAGGAGCTGGAATTGATCCGCTCGGAGGCGTAGGCCAGCGTGGTCCCCGTGTTGAGGACGTTGTAGACCTGGAGGAACACCTCCATGTTGGACTTCGCGGAGAACTTGAAACCCTCGCTCAGGCGCATGTCGAGGAGATCCTCGCTGGGGTATTTCTCGGATCCCCGCGGCTCGACGAAGACGTAGCTGCGCACGCCCTGGTAGTCGCGGGCGGTGCGCGCATACGGCGTGTAGCGCTGGCCGCTCAGGTAGGTGAAGTTGCCGGAGAGCTTGAGGCCCAGAGGCAGCTTGACCGCGCCGTGGATCTTGCCCTCGTAGTCGTTGTAGCCCGGCAGGAGGCCGTAGGAGTTGATCAGGAAGTTGGGGCTCTCGTAGGGCGCCCAGGAATCGTAGCCGTCGGATTCGCCGATGTTGCCGTAGCGCCGGGCGCGGGTGAAGCTGGCGTTCAGGCTCCAGTCGTCCATCCACTTGCGCTCGATCACGATGGACCCGGCCACGTAGTTGCGCTTGGCGGTGGGCTCGGAAGTGACCAGCCAGTTGGTCCCGTTGCCGTTGTTGGGGTCGACGTTGCTGTTCCACCAGGTGAAGTTGTGGGTCACTCCCTGCCAGGTGTAGGAACCGGTGTTGTCCCAGTTGCCGGTGTTCGGATCCGCCGGGTTGTCCGCCATGTCCTTGCGGACCAGGATGTCCTTCTGCTGGCGGTAGACCCAGGTGGCCGTGGCGCTCCAGGGACCCTTGAACTTGTGCTCATACGCCAGGGTGGTCTCGTCGGTGAAGGGCTGGCGGGCGTTGGGGGAGACCGGGGAGATGCCGTTGGAGGTGTAGGAGAGGTTGCCGGGGGTGAGGTCGGCGGCGGGATACTGGCTGGGCGGCGTGGTGACCGGGTTGAAGTCGTTGCCGGACCAGTAGTATTCCGACATGGTCGGGATCCAGCGCTGGTAGGCGCGGTCGACGAACCAGGAGGAGAAGGCGGCGTAGTAGCGGCCCCAATGGAACTTGAGCACATTGGCCTGGTCCTTGGTGAGGGCAATCGAGCCGCCGAGGCGCGGCGCGACCACCTTCTTGTCCCAGATGTTGCTGGTCTCCCCGTAGCCGCGGGCGGTGTACTGCTCGAAGCGGACGCCGGGGCGCAGGGTGAGGCGGTCGTTCAGGGTCCAGGTGTCCTGGAGGTACAGGGCCGTGCGGTTGCTGTGCATCTTGATGAGGTAGCCGCCGCCCACGTCGACCACGTCGGGGGTCACGAGGCCGGGGGTGTCGCCTTCATACCCGTAGAACTGCATGCCGCCGGTGGGCAGCTTGGTGTCCTCGTTGGAGGCCTGGGCCTGTTCGAAGCCGGCCTTGAAGGCATGGGAATCGCCGTCCACGATGAGGTTGGTGCGGAAGTAGTCGAGGGTGACGACGCCCTCGATGCGGGCCCGGTAGTTGTTCCGGTACCACTGGTTGTTGCCGAAGTAGTCGAGAGTGGTGGCGTTGCCCGGATCCAGGCTGGTGGTGGTCAGCGAGCCTTCGGCGTTGAGGCTGGGCTGGTTGCCGTTGTTGGGCCGCCCCTCGTAGTTGCCGGAATAGCCTGAGACCTTGGCCGTCAGCACCATGCTCGAGGTCAGGGTCTGGGTCCAGATGGTGTTGAAGAGCCGGTCCGGGGCGACCTGTTTGTGCGAGGCGATCGGCATCACGGTGTTGTCGATGCCCTTGTTGGTCTCGGGCAGGCTGTCGTACTCGAGCAGCATTTCCAGGGTGGCGTTGGGCGTGGCCTGCCAGGTGACCTTGCCCAGGAAGTTCTGGTAGCTGCGCTTGTCGGTGTCCAGGGCGCCGATGGGCGTGGTCTGGGTCTGCCGGGCCCAGGCGGAGGCGAAGAACCAGAGCTTGTCCTTGATCACCGGGCCGCCGAAGTTCACGGCCGCGTCGTAGCTCTTGCCGGGCAGGACGGTGCGGTCCAGGCCCGGATAGCGGTTGGTGCTCCGGGATTCCCACTTGGAATCCATGTAGTAGACGTTGAACGATCCCTCGAATTCATTGCCGCCGCGCTTCACCAGGGCGTTGCTGTAGGCGCCATTGAAGTTGCCGTATTCCGCCGGGGCGCCGATGCCGCCCACCTGCACTTCGCTGAACCAGTCGGGATTGGCGAACAGCCACTGGCTGCCGCCGGAGACGTCGCCGATGTTCATGCCGTCCATCAGCCAGCCGTTCTCGGAGGAGTCGCCGCCCCAGGCATAGCCGGTGTTCACGCCGGGGGTCAGGCTCATGATGGCGGTCATGGACCGTTCCACCGGGAGGTTGGCCAGGTCCTCCGTGCTGTAGTTCTGGGTGAGCCCGACCGGGGTGGCGTCCAGGGCCGCCGCCTCGCCCACCACCTCGACGGTGGCGCTGCCGACGGCCGGGAACTTCCAGTTCACGGTGGAGGTGCGGCTCAATTCCAGGGTCTCGTGGCCGGTAAGGGTCGTCCTGCCCTTGGCCTCGACCACGACCTTGTACTTGCCCGGCGGCAGCCCGGGGATGCGATAGACCCCGTTCTGGGCCGTGACCGTGGTCTTCTCCCCGCCGATGAGGGACGGGGAGGAAACCCGCACGACCGCGCCGGCCAGCGGGGCGCCGCCGGCGTCCTTGACGACCCCGGTGATCGCGGAGGTGGTGTTGCTCTGGGCTGAAAGCGTGGCGGGCAGCGCCACCAGTCCCAGTGCGATGCCGCAAAGCGGCGCGAAACCACGGTAGCCGGCCATAGATCCCCCCCAGTGATGTGAATTTGATAAAAAAATATTCTCTCACCGGGTTGCTGTCAATTTTTTTTTCAGAGGGGGCTGCCCATGCCCCCCATCGGCCCCGAAAGGCTTCTAGCTTTTGGACCACTTTGGCTTGGCGATCCGCTCGGTCTCCCGCATCTTCGCCAGGGAGGCTTCCGGGTGCTCCCGGGCGATGGCCGTGGCCAGGGCGTGGGCCAGGGCGCCGAAGGCCGCGGTGCTGTGGGAGAACAGGAGGTTCTTGCCCGGGATGGGCAGGGCGAGGTCCGCGGCCTTGGCCAGGGGCGATTGCCGGCCGTCGGTGAAGGCCAGGACCGGGATGCCCAGGGTCCGGGCGTAGGCGGCGGCGTCCAGCGTCTCCCGGGTGTAGGGGGAGATGCTGATGGCGATCAGCAGGTCGCTGGAGTCGAGGGAGGCTACCTGGGTCGCGAAATCCATCGGATTGCCCTCCATGGTGGGCAGGCCGGTGGCGATGAGCAGGTAGGCCAGGTGGCGGGCCATGAGCGAGGACACCCCGTCGCCCAGGACCAGGCGCAGCCGGCTGCCCTTGAGGAGGTCCACGGCGCGCTGGAGGCTGGCCTGGTCCACGGCCTTGGCCACCTGCTCGATGCTGCGGATGTCGTTGCGGGCGACCTCCACCAGGATGGCGGCGGCGTTGGCCGGGGCTCCGAGCAGCTGGTCGCCGCGCTGCCGACCGTTGCGGGCGGAACTCACCAGCCCCTTGCGCATCTCCAGGTAGCCGGAGAACCCGAGTTTCTTGGCGAACCGGACCACGGTGGCCACGCAGGTCCCGCTTTCCCGGGCCAGGTCCTCGACCCCCCAGAGGGGCGCCTCCTCCAGATTGGTCCGCAGGCAGCCCGCCACCCGCCGCTGGGTGGGGGAGAGATCCGCCGCCTGATCGAGACGTTCCAGAAGGGTCGGTTTGCCGGGGGTCATGTCCCCAGGGTAGAGGGATCCTGCAGGTTTGCGCAATCCGGGGCGGCGGATTGGCCCACAATGGCAGTTCCCCCGGGAAGGCGCCATGACCGAGATCGGCCGATTCAACGAGCTCACCATCCTCCGGCTGGAGCCCCGGGGCGCCGTCCTCGACGGCGCCGGCCTGGGGGAGCTGCTCCTGCCCGCGGGGGATCTGCCGCCGGCGGTACGGGCCGGCCAGGTGGTCAAGGTCTTCGTGTATCTGGGCCTCGAGGACCGGCCGGTGGCCACCCGGGCGATCCCGGCCGCCCAGGTGGGGGAGGTGGCCTACCTCAAGATCGTGGCCGTCAACGACGCCGGCGCCTTCCTGGCCTGGGGCCTGCCCAAGGACCTGCTGCTGCCCTGGGCCGAACTCAAGTTCGAGCAGAAGAAGATGGCGGTGGAGGGCCGCCGGATCCTGGTGTGCGTGTTCCAGGCCGAGGACGGCCGGATCGCCGCCTCGGCCCGGCTGGACGATTTCCTGAAGGATTCGGCCGAGGGCTACCGCGAGGGCGACCCGGTCCATCTGCGGGTGGCCGAGCCGACCGACCTGGGCCTGCGGGTGATCGTCGACCACCGCTACTGGGGCCTGGTCCACAAGAGCGACCTGTTCCGGACCCTCGCGCGGGGCCAGCAGGTCACCGGCTACGTCAAGGCCCTGCGCGGGGACGGCAAGCTCAACCTCGCCCTGGCCCCGCCCGGCTACGCCAAGGTGGACGCGGTGGCCGGCGCGATCCTGGCCGAGCTGAAGCGGAGCGGCGGCTTCCTGGCGGTCACCGACAAGACCGCGCCCGAGCGCATCTATGCCTTGTTCGGCGTAAGCAAGAAAGCCTATAAGTCGAGCCTGGGGGCACTTTATAAAAACCGCAAGATCGTCCTGGAACCGGACGGGATCCGCCTCGCCCCGGCGGATGGGGTGGGATAGGAACGGGCGGGCGCCCCACCCGCCGGCTCCGCTCCCCCACCGGCAAGGGAAACCCCCGGAACCTGATGGTGACGGGGGTTGGGATTGGAGCGGGCGATCGGGATCGAACCGACGACGTTCAGCTTGGGAAGCTGACATTCTGCCACTGAATTACGCCCGCGGCGAACGTGGTCAACGTATCACGGGGCACATTCGGGGTCAACCGCGGGGGATCGTTGCTAATCTAAGGCCCTTGAAGTCATTGCATCCTGGAGGACCCATGAAGCCCATCCTCGCCCTTCCGGCGGCCCTGGTCGCGACCTGCGCGGCCCTGGCCGGTTCGTCCCACCGCACCACCTGGGAACTCCGGAACTTCACCTGGGTGAAGCTGGCGCGCCAGGAGAAGGGCGCCGAGCCCAACGACCATCCCGCCCTGGTCGACAAGGAGGCGCTGCAGCGGGCCCTGGCCGGGATCCGGTTCGGGGACGAGGCGCTGTTCGAGGCCGCGGAGCTCAAGATGCTGGCCCGGCCGCTGGCCGAAGCCCTGGCCGAGGCCCGGCCGGATGAGGACCTGAACCTGCTCAGCACCAACCGGCGCGGGGGCGGGATGATGGCGCCGGAGCTGGGGCTCATGGCCAGGCTGTTCGTGCGCGACGGCCGGCTGAACGTCATCGTCCACGAGACCCGCTCGGGCTTCATGGACCGGATCCAGGCCCGGGACTGGACCCCCGCCTTCACCTACGGCTCCCGCACCGAGGCCGGGAGCGTGGCCCTGACCGGCGCGGCGCGTCACGGGGCCCGGGCCGACTGGGTGGAGATCCCCTTGGCGGGGATGCAGCCGGTGCCCGCGCAGCTTCCCGTGATCGTGGCCGCTCCGGCCCCGGCCGCGCCGGCGGTGGCGCCCGCGCCGTCCGCGGCCGCGCCGGCCCCCGCGGCGGTGGAGGAGGACCAGGAGAAGCGCCTGCGCAAGCTCAAGCACCTGCGCGAGGAGAACCTGATCACCGAGGAGGAGTACCAGAAGAAGCGCAAGGAGATCCTGGACCGCCTCTGAGCTGCCCGGAGAGCCATTCCACCAGCGCTTCGGCGCCCGCCACCCGCTGCTCGGCGACCCACAGGGGCAGGGCCGGGGCGTGCCGGGACGGATCCAGCTTGACCGCGTCCTTCTCGGTGCAGACCAGCCCCCCGGCGCCGGCATCGCGGGCCTCGGCGGCCAGTTCCGGCAGGCAGGGGCCCAGGGCCTGGTGATCCCGGAAGGACCGGGTGCCGACCCAGGGGGCGCCGGCCACCAGTAGGTCGGCGAAGAAGGCCTCGGGGTGCCCAAGGGCGCAGAACGCGAACAGCGGGCCCAGGCCGGGGCGGGGCAGCTCGGCCCGCTCTCCGGTGTCGAAGCGGCGCAGGGCGGTGATGGTGAAATCCAGCCAGAACACCGGGCCGCCCGAGCCATGGCGGTCCCACCAGGCCAGGACCTGCTCGCGCGGCGCCCGGCTGCCCCGGGTCACCACCAGGGCCGAGGCCCGGGCCGCGCCGGCCTGCGGTTCCCGCAGGTCGCCCAGGGGCAGCATGCGGCCGTTGCCCCAGCGGCGCACCCCGTCCAGCAGCAGCAGGTCCAGGTCCCGGTGCAGGCCCCGGTGCTGGAAGCCGTCGTCCATGATCAGCAGGTCCGGGCTGGGCTCCAGGGCGAGCGCCCGCAGGGCGGCGGCGTGGCGCCGGCGACCCACCACCACCCGGCCCGGCCCCAGCCGGCGGGCCATCATCAGGGGCTCGTCGCCGGTCTGGGCGGGGTCGCTTCCGGGCTCCACCGCCATGGGGTCCAGCGCGCGCCGGCCGCCGTAGCCCCGGGAGACGATCGCCGGGCGCCAGCCGTCCCGGCCCAGGGCCTCGGCCAGGTGCAGGGTGACCGGGGTCTTGCCGGTGCCGCCGGTGCTCAGGTTGCCCACCGAGACCACCGGGACCGGCACCCGGGCGGCCCGTTCCGGGTGCTGGTCGAAGGCCCGGTTCCGGAAACGCACGGCCGCGCCGTAGAGGGGGGCCAGGGGCGCGAGGAGCCAGCGGAGTCGATGCATTCTCCAAGGATAAGGGGAAAAATCGCCGCCTTGTAAAGTTCCCAAGGTGGCCCTGGGCAGGTTATCTTTAGGTCCACCTCCGGTTCTCCATGTCCGATTCGAGTTTCATTGGCCAGAGCAAGCTCACCTTCAAGGAAGGCGAGATCGTCTACCGCAAGGGCGACCTGGCCCAGCAGATGTACGTGATCCTCACGGGCAAGGTGCGGATGTACCTGGGCCCGGAGCCCGAGGGCGACTGGTCGGAGGAGCTGGCCAAGGGCGATTTCTTCGGCGAGGGCAGCCTGCTCGAGCCGATCCCCCGGCATCACACCGTGGTGGCCCTGGAGGACACCGACGTGGTGGCGATCGCCCGCGGCACCTTCCTGCGCATGATCCGGCAGAATCCGGAAGTCTCGGTGAAGATGATGCAGCGCCTGGCCCAGCGCAACCGGGAGCTGTCCGGCCGCACCGACACGGAAGGCTCCAAGGGCGTGAAGATCAAGCCGGCGCCCACGGCGGTGGCGCTCGTCTCGGTGATCTCCGGGCGCAAGTTCAACATCCTCGCCCACGGCGCCCTGGTGGGCCGCTACGACCCCAACACCGGCATCCACCCCGACATCGACCTCACCGAGGAGGACCCGCAGCTCAGCGTGTCCCGCCGCCACGCCCGCATCCTCTGCGAGCACAACCGCTATTTCCTGGTCGAGGAGCACGGGGTGGCCAACGGCACCTACATCAAGGGCGAGCGCCTGCCCCCCGGCGACGCCCGGGAGCTCAAGGCCGGGGACCGGGTGGGCTTCGGCATGGTGGTGCTGTTCTTCGAGAAGCCGGCTTGATCAAGGTCGAAGTCTGGCGCGACGAGCACGGCGTCACCTGGGAGCTGGTGCAGCTCGGCCTGGATGAGACCGGCGGCATGTGCATCATCCGCGAGGGCTATAACAGCCTGGACCGGGCCGACGGCGACGTCCGCGAAGGCGTGGAGGTCATCGCCCGCTTCGGCGACGTGGAAGACGCCAGGGCCTTCCTGGAATCCGAGGGCTTCGAACCCTGCTAGCGTGCTGGGCATAATGGCAGCCAAGATTTTTTTATCCTTTTCCATCCCCGTCCATCCCCGTTCATCCCCGGCAAATAAAAGCCAATGATGTTGTCGTTCTGCAGAGTCGATGCATATCGGCAACATCCTTGGCTTTTATTTGCCGGGGATGAACGGGGATGGACGGGGATAAAAAGGATGGAAATGCCAAAATCTGGTCGGCAGTCCTATGCTATTTTCCCAGTCCCATGGCCTTGGCGGCCTTGGTGAGTTCGGGGACGACTTCGAACAGGTCGCCGACGATGCCGTAGGTGGCCAGCTTGAAGATCGGCGCCTCGGGGTCCTTGTTGATGGCCACGATCACCTTGGAGCCGCTCATCCCGGCCACGTGCTGGATCGCGCCGCTGATCCCGCAGGCGATGTAGAGGGTGGGGCTCACGACCTTGCCGGTCTGGCCGATCTGCATGCTGTGGGGCAGGCCCCAGCCGGCGTCGACCGCGGCGCGGGAGGCGCCGACGACGCCGCCCAGGGCCTCGGCCAGCTCCTCGAGCACCTTGAAGTTGGCGCCGTCCTTCATGCCGCGGCCGCCGGCCACGATCACGTCGGCCTCGGCGATGTCCACATGGCCGGTGCCCTTGGCCAGGATCTCCTTGACCACGGCCAGGAACCCGCCGGCGGGGGCGGGCAGGGCCTCGACCGCCCCGGCCTTGGCGCAGGGGGTGGCGACGAAGACATTGGGACGGGTGGTGGCGACCTGGATGGCCGTCTCGAAGGAGGTGGTGGCGACGGCCTTGCCTGCGTAGACCGGGCGCGAGACCTGGAGCCTGCCGTCGGCCATGGCCAGGGCGGTCACGTCGGAGGCGTAGCCCGCGCCGAGGCGGGCCGCGACCCGCGGGGCCACGTCGCGGCCGAGCGAGGTCGCCGCGGCCAGGAGCACCGTGGCGCCCTTCGCCTGGACGGCGTCCGCGACCGCCTGGGCGTAGCCGTCGCTGCTGTAGGCGGCGAGGCTGGGGGCCTCGATCTTGAGGATGGCGTCGGCGCCGTACTGGGCGGCCTCTTCGGCCCCGGCGCAGGAGGCGCCCACCAGCAGGGCGCCCAGCACCTTGCCGGACTCGTCGGCCAGGCGGCGGGCTTCGGACAGGGCTTCCAGCGAGGGCTTGCGGATCCGGCCGTCCCTGGTCTCACAGAAAACTAGAATCATTTCGACCTCTCGGGAATGGTTTCAGATGACCTTGGCTTCGTCGCGGAGCAGGCCGAGGAGGGCGGCGGCCTGGGCGGCGGCATCCCCTTCGAGCTTGCGCCCTTCGGGGCGGGAGGCGGGCAGGTCGAGGCTGACGGTGGTGACGGCCAGGGCCACCGGGGCGGCCTCCACCTCCTCGATCGTCTTCTTCTTGGCGGCCATGATGCCCTTGAGGTTGGCGTAGCGGGGCTCGTTCAGGCCGCGCTGGGCGGTGATCACCGCCGGCAGGGAGCCCTCGAGCACTTCGCTGTCGGTGTCGCCCTCGCGCTCGGCCACGAAGCGGCCGCCGGCCACTTCCAGCCGGGTCACCACGTTGGCCTGGGCCACGCCCATGAGCTCGGCCAGCATGGGGCCCACCGAGGCGTTGTCGCCGCCGAAACCCTTGTTGCCCAGGAACACCAGGTCGAAACCCTTGCCTTCGGCGAAGGCGGCCAGGATCCGGGCGATGGCCAGCGGATCCCCGGTCTGCTCGGAGCGCACCAGCACGGCCGTGTCGACGCCCAGGGCCAGGGCGTTGCGGAGCACGTCCTTGGCCTTGTCGCCGCCCACGGAGACCGCGGTCACCTCGGCGCCGGCGGATTCCCGGAGGCGCAGGGCCTCTTCGAGGGCATACTCGTCGTAGGGGCTGACGATCCACTTGACGTCGCTGCCGTCCAGGGACTTGCCGTCGGCCGCGACCTTGATCTTGGTCTCGGTGTCGGGCACCTGTTTCAGGGCCACCAGAATCTTCATGCCATCTCCCGGACAAAAGCTCGGCCGCCCTTTTGGAGCGGCACGATCCGAAATACTACCAGGGAATCGCCAATTTGCGCCCTCCGAAGGTATCCTCTCCGTTATGGACGGGATGATTTTCAGCGGGAGCCTGGTCTTCACCGGCGGCGGGACCGGGGGGCACTTCTTCCCGGCCGTGGCCCTGGCCGAGGGCGCCCGGGACCGCTGGGACCGGCCCGTGGCCTTCGTGGGCGCGGCCCGCGGGATCGAGGCCCGGCTGCTGCCCGCCAGCGGCTGGCCGCACCTGCTGCTGGACGTGGAAGGGGTGGTGGGGCGGTCCCTGCTGAAGACGGCCCGGTCCCTCTGGAAGCTGGCCTGGGCCCGGCGGGCCCTGATCCGGCTCTGGCGGCGGGACCGGCCCTGGGCGGTGGTGGGCACCGGCGGCTACGGCGCCGCCCCGGCCCTGCTCGCGGCCCGGGCCCTGGGGATCCCCTACTTCCTGCACGAATCCAACGCCCGGCCGGGGCTCCTGGTCAAGCTCCTGGCCCGGGGCGCCGCCGGGGTCTGGTGCGGCATGGCCGCCGGGGCCGCCGGGATGGGCGGGGCGCGCTGCGTGGTGGCCGGGACCCCGGTGCGGGCGGCGTTCTTCCGGGACTTCCAGCCCCTGGAGGCGCTGCGCCCGCCCTACCGGCTCCTGGTCCTGGGCGGCAGCGGCGGGGCCCGGGCCCTGAACGAGGCCCTGTTCCAGGCGGCCCCGGCCCTGCTGGAGCGGTTCCCGGACTGGGACATCCTGCACCAGACCGGCCCCGGCCCCTACCCGGAACTGTCCGCCCGGGCCCGGCACCCCCGGCACAAGCTGGCCCCCTTCCTGGAATTCATGGACCGCCAGCTGGAGGCCGCCGCCCTGGTGGTGACCCGGTCCGGCGCCAGCACCTGCGCCGAGCTGGTGGCGACCGGCCGTCCGTCCGTGATGGTCCCGCTGCCGGGCAGCGCCGGGGGCCACCAGGAGGCCAACGCCCGGGCCATGGAAGCGGCGGGGCGGGCCAGGGTGGTCCTGCAGGGCCCGGAACTCGGCGAGGCCCTCCGGGCCGAGGCGACCCGGCTCATGGCCGATCCCGAAGGGCTCGCCGCGCTGGCGCGGCCCGAACCCAACCGGGCCGTGGCCTGCTGCCTGGATGATCTCGCCGCCTGGATGGAATTGGGCATACACTAGGGAATGCACCAGCGCACCTGGCTCTCCCTGGTTACCCTGCCCCTGGTGGCGGCCTTCACCTACCCGGTGGTCTTCCACCCGGTCCAGGAGGCGCCGCGGAGGGAACTCAAGGCGGTCGGCCAGGATCCCCTGGCCGGGCTGTCCGACATCCAGGACGTGCTCCAGCTCATCAAGGAGAACTACGTCGACGTCCCGGACATGGAGAAGGTGATCTCCGGCGGCATCCAGGCCGCCCTGGAGCGGGCCCACCCGCTCAACGCCTACCTCACGCCGGAGGATCTGCGCCTGCCCGATCCCGGCCCGGCCGGCATCGGCATCCAGGTGCTCAAGCGCCAGATCTACGCCCAGGTCGTGGCGGTGGTGGCCGGCGGCCCGGCCGCCAAGGCCGGGATCCAGCCCGGCGACGTGATCCGCAAGCTCGACGGCGACTCCATCGGCCCCATGAGCAGCTGGACCCTGGATCGGCGCCTGCGCGGGGCGGCCGGCACGGAGCTGTCCCTGCTGCGCTATGCCGCGGCCAATGGCGAGCTCAAGAAGCTCACCCTGACCCGGGCCCTGGTCGTCCCGCCTCCGGTCAGCGTCCGCAAGGAGGCCAAGGCCACCGTGCTGGGCCTCGAGGACATGGGCCCGGGCCGCGCCGCCGAGCTCAAGGCCCTGCTCCCCGGGCTGGACCACAAGCTGCCGCTGGTGCTGGACCTGCGCCGCTGCAGCGGCGGCACCCTGGCCGAGGCCGCCCTGGTGGCCGGGCTGTTCGCCGGCCCGGGTCCCCTGGCCCGGATCCAGGAGACCGGCAAGGCCGAGACCGCCGTCGAGGTGGTGCCCGCGTCCCTGCCGCCCTTCGCCCGGCTGGCGGTGCTCCAGGGCCCCTGGACCATGGGCGCCGGCGAGGCCTTCGCCTCGGCCCTCAAGAAGCAGGCCGTGCCGGTGTTCGGGGAGCGGACCATGGGCATGGGGGTGGAGCGGAGCCGGTTCCTCCTGCGCCAGGGCGGCGCCGCCGAGGTCGTGAACCGGCGCTGGCTCGGGGCCAACGGGGAATTTCTCGGCACCGGCGGCGAGAAGCCCGAGGTGGTGGCCAAGTCCGGCCCGGCCCATCCCGGCGAGGCGCCGCGGGCGGGCGAAGCGGTGCCGGCCGGCGTCATCCCCGACCATGTGTTCAAGAACCTCAAGCCCGACGAGGACCCGCTGCCCCGGATCCTGGCGATCCTCGAGGAGAAGGGCAAGGCCGCCGAGCTGCAGGCGGCCCCGGCCCGGGTCCGGGAGCCGCGGGTGGGGAGCCTGAGGCCGGTGTTCCGCCAGGATCCGGAACTGGCCTGAAGCCATGGTCAACCGCAAAGGGGGCCGGACCTCCACGACCCGCCTGGCCGTGCTGGCCGCCCTCATGTTCGCCTTCGGGCTGGGCCTGGGCCTGCTGCTGACCAGCCAGTCCTGCTCGCGCAAGGGCCGCCTGCCCGGGGACGAGGAGCAGGCCCCGGCGAAACCCCGGCCCGCGCCCGCGAAACCTCCGGCCAGGCCCACCCCCGGCAGGCCCGAGCCCGCCCCGGCCAGGCCCGCGCCTGCCTCCGGCCTGCCGCGGCTGGCCCTGGTCATCGATGACCTCGGCTACGCCCCCCCCGAGCTGGTGACCCGCCTCTGCGCCCAGACCGTGGCCTTCTCCGTGGCCGTGCTGCCCTACCAGGAGCACACCCGGGAAAGCGCCCAGATCGCCCACGACCGGGGCAAGGAGGTGATGCTGCACCTGCCCATGGAGCCCCAGGGCTATCCGGCCCCCGGCAAGGATCCCGGGCCGGACGCGGTGATGTTCGACCTCAAGGAGGCCGAGATCCGGGCCCGGGTGCGCAAGGCCCTGGCCGACGTCCCCTACCGCAAGGGGGTGAACAACCACATGGGCTCGCGCATCACCCCCGACCGCGCCCGCATGGGCTGGGTCCTGCAGGAGATCCGGGCCAGCAGGTGCTTTTTCGTGGACAGCCGCACCGAGAAGGAATCCGTGGCCTTCGACGTCGCCCAGGATCTGGGCGTGCCCACCGTCCAGCGCAAGGTCTTCCTGGACGACGACAAGAGCTATGCCGAGATGAGCAAGCAATGGCAGCGGGCCCTGGGCATCGCCAAGAAGGAAGGCCAGGTGCTGATGATCGGCCACATCTATCCGGAGACCGTGGCGGCGCTGGAGAAGCTGATCCCGGCGGCGAAGGGGCAGGTGGAATTCGTGCGGGCCGGGGAACTGGTCAAATAACCGGGGTCAGAATCTCACGGTGATGTTCTCGCCCTCGTTGACGTGGACCGTGTCGATGAACCGCACCAGCCGCGGCTGGCGGTTCAGGATCAGGGAGGCGGTGCGCACCCCGTCGCCGAAGAAATGGACGCCGTCCAGGAGGTTGCCGCGGGTGACGCCGGTGGCGGCGAAGACGATGTGCTCGCCGGGCGCCAGGTCGTCGGTGAAGTAGATCCGGTTGAAATCCACCCCCATGCCCTCGGCCTTCTCCCGGCTGGCGGTGTTGGTGTCCACCACCAGGCGGCCCTGGATCTCGCCGCCCAGGCACTTGAGCGCAGCCGCCGAGAGCACGCCCTCCGGGGCCCCGCCGATGCCCATCACGGCGTGGATGCCGGTGCCCGACACCGCCGCGGAGATGGCGGCGGACAGGTCGCCGTCGCCGATCAGCTGGATCCGCGCGCCGGCCACCCGGATGGCCTCGATGAGGTCGTAGTGGCGGGGCCGGTCCAGCACCACGACGGTGAGCTCGCCGACCTTGCGGTGCAGGGCGGCGGCGATGATCTTCAGGTTCTCGGCCGGGGAGGCGTCCAGGTGCACCTTGCCCTTGGCCGCGGCGCCCACGCACAGCTTCTGCATGTAGAGGTCGGGGGCGTGCAGCAGGCCGCCCTTTTCCGAGGCGGCCAGCACGGTGATGGAATTGGGCGCGCCGGTGGCGCAGAGGTTGGTGCCTTCCAGCGGGTCCACGGCGATGTCGATGGCCGGGTGGCCGGCGCCAAGGCCCAGCTTCTCGCCCACGTAGAGCATGGGGGCCTCGTCCCGCTCGCCCTCGCCGATGACGATGGTGCCGTCCATGGGCAGCGTCTCCATGCACCGGCGCATGGAATCGACGGCCAGCCAGTCGCTGTGCTTGCGGTCGCCGTTGCCGATGCTGCCGGCCGATGCGATGGCCGCCTGCTCGACCACCCTTAGGAATTCACCGCTGAGGGACATCTCCATGCCAACGCTCCGTGAGAATGTTTTCAGCTCTCCCGGGTGACCGCTTCTTCGAGCCAATCCCGGAAGCTCTCCGAACAGGCCTCGACGGGGAGCATGAGGATTTCCGGCACTTCGTAGGTGTGGAGCTCCTGGATGAGCTGGGAGACCGCCCCGAACCGCTCGCGGGTGGTCTTGATCATCAGCATGACTTCCTCGTCCAGGTGGGTTCCGCCCTTGTAGTAGTAATAACTTTTAATAGAGGGAAGGATGTTGACGCAGGCGGCCAGGCCCTGGTCCACCACGGCCGCGGCGATGGTGAGTGCGGTCTCTTCGCTGCCACAGGTGGTGAAGATCGTCACGGCGTTGATCATGAGTATTCGAGGCTCCCGACCCGTTCATGGCCCGAGCCTTGAGTTTGCCATGGGGGGGCGGCCCGCCCAAGGGAACTCTCATAGAAGTGATCATTTCCCGTGGGCCTGGGTGGACCCGTGGTGCCCCGGTGGAGAAGGCCCGGGCCATTGGCCTCGTATGGCAAGGTATCGGGCCGCGCGGTCCCGTTCAGAAAATTTATCCAAGCCCAACTCAACGGGTTGGTTCCGGACTGCGTCTAAACTTCAAGATGGGGGCCAGGACCTTCGGCTCCCAATGCGTCCATGAAGGAGCCGATATGCACTCACGATTCGCGCAACGTCTTCGCCTGGGCGGGCTGGTGGCCGGGGGGCTGGCCCTGGCCCTGGCCCAGATCGCCTGCAGTGGTGACAACTATTACTATAACAACAATAATGGCGCCTACCCGGTGACCACCGTAGCCGTCGGCGACCTGAACGGCGATGGCCGGATCGACATTGTCGATTCCATCTATTTCACCGGCGACTCCGCCCCGGACCCGGGTTGGGTCTCGACCCGGATCCAGAGCGCCACGACCCTCGGACATTATGATGACCCGGTCCAGAATGCCGCCGGCCTCAACCCGGCCAATCTGGTGGTGGCCCGGCTCTCGGCCACCGGGAACCCGGGCGTGGTGGTGGCCAATCTCCAATTGGCCCCTGCGGTCGCCCCCGCCAACACGGTGTCCGTGCTCTTCCCGGATCCGTCCATGGCCGGCGCCTTCAAGACGCCCGTCAGCCTGCCCCTGGGCGCCCGCAATCCTTCGGGCGTGGCGGTGGCCGATCTGACCGGCGATGGCCTGCCCGATGTGCTGGTGGCCGCCGACGGGGCCAACACGGTGCTGCTGTTCGCCCAGCAGACCCCGGGGGGCACGTTCGCCGCCCCGGTGCCCCTGACGGTGGGCGGCGTGCCCTCGGCGGTCGCCATCGGCGACGTGGACGGCGACGGCCTGGCCGACATCGTGGTGGCCACCGGCGCCAACACGGTCTCCGTGCTGATCCAGAATCCGGGCGCGCCGGGCACCTTCAAGCCCTTCGTGGACTACCCGGTGGGTTCCAACCCGGTGGCGGTGTCCCTGGCCGACCTGGGGGACGGCCACCTCTCCATTTTGACCGCCAATTACGGCACCGGCCTCAACCCCACCACCAAGGGGCTCAGCATCCTCATGCAGGCCGAGAGCGCCGGCACCTTCCTGGCCGCGACCACCCTGGACACCGGCGACGCCTACACGTCCGGGCTGGCCGTGGGCGACCTGCTGGGCCAGGGCCGGCAGGACATCGCCGTGGCCAACCAGGGCCTGCCCGGCAACCCGGGCAGCGTCTCGGTGTTCCTGCACGCCACCGCCCCGGGCGCCTTCCAGGCCCCGGTCGGCTACATGGGGGTGTTCGGTCCCGGTTCGGTCGCCATCGGCGACATCGACGGCGACGGGAAACCCGACCTGGTCATCGGCGACGGCGGATTGTTCGTGCGCTATCAGAGTGGAACCACGGCGGGGACTTTTGGGCTACCCTACCAGTTCCGGCAGTGAATTTAACGGCATCCCAGCCTGGGCATTCCGGCCGGCAGCATGAGGTGGACCATGGGCAAGGACTGGCGTGAGCAGGCGAAGACCGGCTCCCTGACATTGCTGGGCGGGCTGCTCGCGGGGCTCCTGCTGGCGGGCTGCGGCGGCGGTTCCTCCTCCTCCCCGGCGAAGCTGAGCCTCTCCACCGCGGGCTCGATCACCCTGCCGGTGCCCCTGGCGACGGCCCAATCCAATAATCCCGCCCCCTACTCCGGGACCACCACGATCACCGTGAACCGGGCCGCCTCGGTGACCGGCAACGTGACCTTCTCGGTCTCCGGGGTTCCGGCGGGCGTGAAGGCCGCCTTTTCCCTCCCCTCCACCGCCGGCACTTCGACGGAACTGACGATCCAGGCCGGCTACCCCGACCCGGCCGATCCGACCTTCGCCAAGCAGATCTACCCCCAGCTCAAGGACACCGACCTGACCATCACGGCCACCGATTCCGGGGGCGACCATGCCACGGCCACCCTCACCCTCAAGCTGGTGCAGGAGCCGGCGGCATGGGACCTGTCCTTCCTGGATTCCACCGATACCTATCTCCAGGGGAACACGATCCTGACCGTCACCGGGACCACCCCCGTGTCGGAGGATCTGGCCGCCTATGATGTGAACTACACCTCCGAGACCCCGGGAACCCCCGTGACCCTCGCGGTGAGCGGGGCTCCCGCCGGCCTGGACGTGGTCTTCGACACCACCACCGTGGCCATCGACTACATCCACACGGTGACCTTCACGGCCCAGCCGGGCCTGGCGGCCGGACTCTACGGGTTCGACCTCACGGCCACCTACCTGGGGGTCACCCGCACCCTGCCGGTCGTGATCGACTACAGCCCGGATGCCTTCTTCATCAGCCCCCTCAACCATGGGGTCCAGGTGGCCGCGGGCGGCACGGTCACCCTCCCCCTGTATCTCAGCCATGCGGACGCCTACTTCAGTTCCACCCAGAGCAATACGGAAGGCGACCCCCTCTACGTCGGCCAGACCCTGCTCAGCGCCGTGGCGCCCGCCGGCCTCCAGGTCGGTTTCGCGGACACCAACCCCATCGGCCTGGCCCAAGTGCCCATGACCATCACGGCGGGATCCTCGGTCGCCGACGGCACCTACCAGGTCACCCTGCAGGCGACCCGGACCGGCATGGCGGCCTTCAGCCTGCCGGTCACGGTCAGCCACCAGGCCTCGAGCGTCCCCTGGGTCCAGACCATCGAATGGGGCCAGACCGTGCTCGCGCCGGACCTGCCGCTGGTGGCCGGCAAGCCGGCCCTGATCTGCGTCCAGCTGCTGGCGGAGACCGCCGGGATGGCCGCCCCGAGCCCCTTCACGGTCACCCTCGGGGCCACCACCTACCCGCTTGCGGGCCCGGCCACCGTGCCCATGTCCGTGACCGACGGCGATCTGGCCAACTGCTACACGGCGGTGCTGCCCGGCGCCGGCGTCACCCAGGGCATGGCCCCCATCCTCCACGTGGGCGCCGGCGCGCCGCAGACCCTGGCGCCCAAGGTATACGCCGCCACCACCATGGACCTGACCCTGGTGCCGATCATCCATGCGGGCATCACCCCCGACCTGCCCACGGACGCGAGCATCACCCAGGGCCTGGTCGACTTCTGGCCCGTGCAGGCGGTCAACCTGACCCACCGCGCGCCCTACACCACCTCCACCGTGATCCCCAATCCCCCGGCTTCGGGCTCCTCGGCCACGGACTACAGCAGTGACGGCTGGGGCCAGCTCCTCTACGAACTGGCCTCCCTGCGCATCGTGGACGGAAGCCGCGGCTATTACTACGGCATGTTCGACCCGGCTTTCGCCGCGAGCTTCCAGGGCAGTTCCGTCGTCGGCCTGTCGCTCCTGGGTGATGGGGTCGGGCTCGGCATCGACGAGACGGTCGGGGCGGAATTCCAGAACCCCGACTACCTCAAGGGCAGCAATGTCCTGAACCGGGACAATGCGGTGATGATCCTCGTCCATGAGGAGGGCCACGCCCTCAATCTGAACCATGCCCCCGCCGGCGGCGCCGGCGCGCCCCAGCTCAACTACCCCTATGCCGGGGCCGCCATCGGCACCTGGGGCTACGATCCCCATGCCCTGGACCCCAAGGACCCGACCGTCTACTACGACATCATGAGCTACGCCAACAACCCGCACTGGGTCTCGGACTGGAACTACCTGGCGGCCCTGGGCTGGCTGGAGGGCCGCACCGCGTCGGGCTCGAGCATGGCGACCTCGGCCTCGGTGCGCAGCGTCTCCGACCAGTGGGTGGTGGGGGGCCTGATCGACCCCGCCGGCCAGGTCCACCTGGCGCCGATGATCCGGGTCTCCTGCCCGACCCGGCCGCCCTTGGGTGGTTCCCACCTGCTGCGGATCACCGGCTCCGCCGGCACCCGGGAGATCCGCTTCGGCGCCGCCGAGGTGCCGGACCTTCCCGGCTACCGGCACTTCGCCTTCGCCGTGCCCGCGGCCGGGACGGTGGCCAGCATGGAGATCCAGGACGCGGGTGGGGCCCGGCTGCTGCGCCGCGCCGCCGTACGGCCCCTGGTCGAGCGCGAGTCCGCCCTGACCGCCGCCGCCGCCGCCGGGACCCTGGTGGCCCGCGAGCAGAACGGCCGGCTGCACCTGGAGTGGGACGCCGCGGCCCATCCCTTCGTCAACGTCATCCACGAAGGCACCTCCCGCACCACCCTGGCCCTGCACCTCACCGGCGGCAAGGCCGACCTGCCTCTGGATGGCCTCGAGGCCGGGGGCCGGTTCCAGATCCATTATTCCGACGGCCTCAATGCCGTGGTGCGCGTCCTGGAGCGGTAGGCCCCGCTCAGCCGCGGACGGCCCCCTCCGTTCGGCGGAGGGGGCTGCCGGCGTCGAGTTGGGGCTTGTCGGAAGGGGCGTCCCGGGGGGACCATGGGGGATGCCCGCAAAGGATGGTGAACCATGACCTGGATCGAAGATTATCCCCAGACATACCAGGACTGCGTATGGCTGGACTTCGCGTTTCTCGAGAACTTCATGAAGGACGCGCTGGTCGCGGCCGGGGTGCCGGCGGCGGACGCCGCGATCGTCGCGGACGTGCTCATCGAGTCCGACAAGCGGGGCATCGATTCCCATGGCATCGGGCGCCTCAAGCCGATCTACATCGACCGGATCCGCGACGGGATCCTGAACCCGGTGACCCACGTGCAGGTGGTCCGGGACCGCAAGACCGCCACCGTGCTGGACGGCCAGAACGGCATGGGCCACGTGGTCGCCAAGCAGGCCATGGAGATGGCCATCGCCAAGGCCAAGGCCCACGGCATGGGCATGTCGGTGGTGCGCAACTCCACCCACTACGGCATCGCCGGCTACTATGCGCTGATGGCCATCAAGGCCGGGATGATCGGCATCACCGGCACCAACGCCCGGCCCTCCATCGCCCCGACCTTCGGGGTGGAGAACATGCTGGGCACCAACCCCCTGACCGTGGGCCTGCCCACCGACGAAGAGTTCCCGTTCGTCCTGGACTGCGCCACCTCGGTCACCCAGCGTGGCAAGATCGAGCACTACGAGCGCATCGGCAAGATCCTGCCGCCGGGCTGGGTGATCGACGAGGCCGGCGGGACCTGCACGGACGCCGCCCAGGTGCTGAAGGACCTGAACAAGGGCAAGGCGGCCCTGGCGCCGCTGGGCGGGATCGGGGAGGAGACGGCGGGCTTCAAGGGCTTCGGCTACGCCACGGTGGTCGAGGTGCTCAGCGCCGCCCTCCAGGACAACCCCTACCTCAAGATGCTCAACGGCCTGGACGCCAGCGGCGGGAAGATCCCGATCCCGATCGGCCACTTCTTCATCGCCATCGACATCGAGGAGTTCATCGAACTGGACCGGTTCAAGGCGATCAGCGGCGGCATCATGCGCGAACTGCGGGCCAGCCGCAAGGCGCCGGGGGAGGAGCAGATCTTCACGGCCGGGGAGAAGGAGCACCTGGCCTGGCAGGTCCGCAAGGTGAAGGGCTGCCCGGTGCCCGGGGCCCTGCGCAAGGACATGGAGACCCTGAGGACCTGGTACGGGCTGCCGCACCGGTTCCCCTGGGACGCCTGAGGACCCGGTTCAGGAAGCCCCGGGGGGGGCCTTGAGCCGCGCCATGGCCTGCGCCAGGGTCGCTTCGCCCCGGCGCTGGTCCTCGGCGGAGGGCAGCTCCCGGAACAGCCCGGGCAGGGCCTGGAGTTCCCGGTGGAAGATCCGGCAGGGTCGGCAGCCCAGAAAGTGAAGGTGGACCTGGACGGCCTGGACCAGGGGCAGGGCACCCTCCTCCAGAAGACCGAGCAGCGGAATGCTGGCCTGGCATGACAAAAGCAGAGGCATCGGTGCCTCCCGGACCCGGTTGGGAAAGGCCCCCGGGCCACCCGCATCGCGCGGGGGCCGAACCGGGTGCGGGGATCCCGTCCAGACCGGAGCCCACATCGGGGCGCCCATGCCGGAAGTTTTGACCGCATATGAAACGTACGTCAAATTGTGAAAAAAGCAAATGGGGACAGTAAAATGCAAGTCATGGGGACATGGCCCTTGAAGGGAACCGCAACCATGGCAGGGGCTTTGGCGGTCAGCTTCAGCGTTGAAAAAAGCCAACCGCGGATCCCTCCGCGGTTGGCTTCGCCCAGGGAGGTAGGCCGAACTAGCTGCAGCCCGTCGTGGCCCCGCAGGTCTGGCACTTTAGGCAGGCGCCGTTGCGGACCAGCGTCAGGTGGCCGCATTCGGGGCAGGGATCGCCGGTGTAGCCTTTCTGCCGGGCCGACTGGAAGGCGGTGGAGGCGGCGGATTTGGGGCCGGGGGCGTGGCCGGCGTGGGCCGGCACCGGCTGGGGCGGCGCCGGGGCGGTCTCGGCTTCCGGGAACAGCGGGGTCATGCCGCCGACGGCGGCGGAGGCCAGGGCCTGGCTCTCGGGCTTGCGGTGGTCACCGCCGGTCATCTGCATGAGCTGCTCGGGCTCCACCTGGGCCAGCTCGTAGCGGCCCAGGTAGCTGATGGCCAGCTCCCGGAACACGAAATCGATGAGGCTGGTGGAGAACTTCACGGTGTCGCTGCCCTGGACCATGCCATTGGGCTCGAACCGGGTGAACAGGAAGGCGTCGCAGAACTCCTCGAGCGGCACGCCGTGCTGGAGGCCCATGGAGACGGCGATGGCGAAGCAGTTGAGCACGGCCCGGAAGCCCGCCCCCTCCCGGTGGATGTCCAGGAAGATCTCGCCGAGGGTGCCGTCCTCGTATTCCCCGGTGCGCAGGTAGAGCTTGGTCCCGCCGATGGTGGCGGCCTGGGTGTAGCCGCCGCGCCGGTTGGGCAGCTTCTTGCGGTAGGTGCGCACCACCTGCTGGGCCACGGCCTGGCTCAGGGCGGCGACCTTCTCGGGCTTGGAGGCCTCGTCGTCGACCAGGGTGTCGATGCCCTCCAGCAGGTCCAGGTTGGTGGCGATGGCCTGGCTCATCTTGCTGCCGTCCCGGTAGAGCGCCACGGCCTTGAGCATGAACTGCCAGGAGGCCTGGTAGATCCCGCCGATCTCGGCGACGGTGGCTTCGGGGGGGAGGTTGATGGTCTTGCTGATGGCTCCGGACAGGAACGGCTGGGCCGCGCCCATCATGCGGATGTGGCCCATGGGCGCGATGTAGCGCTGGCCCTTGCGGCCGCAGCGGTTGGCGCAGTCGAAGATCGGCAGGTGCTCGGCCTTCAGGTGCGGCGCGTTCTCCACGGTCATGCTGCCGGCCAGGGCGTCCAGGAAGATGGCGGTGGCCGCGTCCCCGAAGTCCTTCTTGAGCCGGTCCACCGGCACCACGTAGGCCGGATCGAAGGCGGTGGGGAGCTTGTCCTCGATGGCCTTGAGCTCCTCGGCGGTCCAGCCCTTGGCGAGGAACTGGGACCGCGGGATGCCCGGGGTCTCCTCGGCGAGCTCCAGCCAGCCCACCACGTAGCGCTCGATGTCGCGGATCTGGGTGGGGTTGTAGCCCAGGCGCATGAGCGCTTCGGGGATCGCCCGGTTCACCAGCTTGAAGTAGCCGCCGCCGGCCAGCTTCTTGAACTTGACCAGGGCGAAGTCCGGCTCGACCCCGGTGGTGTCGCAATCCATGAGCAGGCCGATGGTCCCCGTGGGGGCCAGCACCGTCACCTGGGCGTTGCGGTAGCCGTGACTTTCGCCCAGGGCCAGCGCGCGGTCCCAGCTTTCCCGGGCGGCGTCCAGGATGGACCGGGGCAGGAGGTCGCCCTTGAGCCCCTGGGGCACGATGGAGAGCTGCTCGTACTCGCCGGCCGGGGCGTTGTAGGCGGCCCGCCGGTGGTTGCGGACCACCCGCAGCATGCCCTCGCGGTTGCGCGGATAGCCGGGGAAGGGGCCCAGCTCGCCGGCCATCTCGGCGCTGGCGGCGTAGGCGTCGCCGGTGAGGATGGCGGTGAGGCCGGCGCACCACTGGATGCCGGCCGGGCTGTCGTAGGGGATGCCCAGGCGCATGAGCATGGCGCCCAGGTTGGCGTAGCCCAGGCCCAGGGTGCGGAACTCATAGGACTGCTGGGCGATGCGCTCGGAAGGGAACTGCGCCATGAGCACCGAGATCTCAAGGACCATGGTCCAGAGGCGGATGCCGTGGCGGTAGCCGGCCAGGTCGAAGCCGCCGTCGGGGGTCAGGAAGGCGCACAGGTTCAGGGACGCCAGGTTGCAGGCGGTGTCGTCCAGGAACATGTATTCGGAGCAGGGGTTGCTGGCGTTGATGGGGCCGTCGCCCGGGCAGGTGTGCCAGTCGTTGATGGTGGTGTCGAACTGCACCCCGGGATCGGCGCAGGCCCATGCGGCGTAGTTGATCTTGCCCCACAGGTCGCGGGCCTTGATGGTCTTGTGGACCTTGCCGTCGGTGCGCCGCTCGAGGTACCAGTCGCCGTCCTTTTCGAGCGCCCGCATGAAGGCGTCGGGCACGCGCACGGAGTTGTTGGAGTTCATGCCGCCCACGGTGGCGTAGGCCTCGCCGTCCCAGGTGGTGTCGTAGGTCTTGAGGTCGCGGCTGAAATCGCCCGCGGCCAGCCGGCTCATCGACTGGGACAGGAAGGCGGAGGCCACGCCCTCGGCCTTGGCCTTGGCCAGGGCCTTGCGCAGCTTCTCGTTGCTGCGGGGGTCGGCGTCGCGGCTGGTGGAGCCCTCGACGGCCTCGCACAGGGCGTTCCAGTGCCGGCCCAGGACGATGCTCCCGGCCGCGAGCATGGCCACCTTGCGCTCCTCGGTGACCTTCCAGTCGACGAAGGCCTCGATGTCGGGGTGGTCCAGGTCCAGGCAGACCATCTTGGCGGCCCGGCGGGTGGTGCCGCCGGACTTGATGGCGCCCGCGGCGCGGTCGCCCACCGCCAGGAACGACATGAGGCCCGAGGAGGAGCCGCCGCCGGACAGGTTCTCGGTGGCGCCCCGGACCTTGGAGAAGTTGGTGCCGGTGCCGCTGCCGTACTTGAAGATCCGGGCCTCCCGGGTCCACAGGTCCATGATCCCGCCGGGATTGACCAGGTCGTCCTCGACGCTCTGGATGAAGCAGGCGTGGGGCTGGGGCCGCTCGTAGGCGGAGGTGGACTGGCACAGCCGGCCGGTCTCCGGGTCCACGTAGCTGTGACCCTGGGCCGGGCCGGAGATGCCATAGGCGTAGTGCAGCCCGGTGTTGAACCACTGGGGGCTGTTGGGGGCGCACATCTGGTTGGCCAGCATGTACATGAGTTCGTCGTAGAAGGCCTGGCCATCCTCGGGGGTGTCGAAGTAGCCATGCTGGGCGCCCCAGTGCCGCCAGCAGCCCGCCAGACGGTGGAACACCTGCCGGGCGTCCTTCTCGCCGCCGTTGGCGGCGTCGATGCCCTTCCGGCGGAAGTACTTCTGGGCGAGGATATCCACCGCCACCTGGGACCAGCTCTCGGGCACCATGACATCCCGGGCCTCGAACACCACCGTGCCGTCCAGCTTGGTGATGCGGCTGGTGCGGCCGACGAAGGGGATGCCGGCGAGCGGATCCTGGCCTGGCTTGGTGAAGACGCGCGCGATCTGCATGGATTTCCTCAAAGGTGGTTTTCGATGGGCTAACCTTCGTCCGTGGGACGCGGCGGATCCAGCATGGGACCGGGGGGAACATCAAGGGGTTGTGCTGGAGAGAAAGGATCACCCCAAGATCTTGGGGCGTCAAGGGGGCGGGACCACGATTTTTCGGGGGTTTGAAAAGCGCCATGAAAACTAAAGCTTTTATCGGGCCCCCGGAGCCACGGCCGTCCGGGGCTATGCCCGGGGCCCGCTCCGGGCTACACTGGAGCCAAGCCGGGCCCCATGCATCGGGGTGCGATGAACCGGGTCAGATCGGAAGAAGCAGCCCTAAGTCGTTCCCCCGAGTGCCGTGGCAAGCCCGGCCCTTTTCGGTACCGAACCCGGGGACCGTTGCGATGACGCCTGCTTTCCGGCCCGCCAAGCTGCTGGCCCTGGCCTGCCGGGGCTGCCTCCGGCGGCTGGACGGCGATGCCCAGGCGGGCCTCTGCGGCCGCTGCTGGAGCCTGCTGACGCCCCTCCCCGAGACCCGCTGCCCGATCTGCGCGCTGGACCACGGCTGGGGCCTGGCCTGCCCTCGGGTGCCCTGGACCTGGGGTGACGCCCTGTGGGACTACCACGGCGGCCTGGGGGCCCTTCTGGTGCCGGGCATCAAGCGCGGCGAACTGGGCTGGAAGGCCGCCCTGCTGGCCCGGGCGGCCCGCCTCCCGCTGCCGGACTGGGCCGGGGCCTGCGACCGGGTCTGCAGCGCCCCGACGGCCGGTTTCCGGCGCTGGCTGCGCGGCTTCGACCTGGCCGAGGAAGCCTCTGCCCTGTTCGCCCGGCGACTGGGCATCCCGTTCACCCCGGTCCTGCGCAAGCCCCTGTTCGCCCGGGCCCAGGCCGGCCTGCCCGAAAGCCAGCGCCGCCGGCAGCCGGCGCGGGTGACCCTGGGCTCGGGTGCCGGCCTGGAGGACGCCAACGTGCTGCTTGTGGACGACGTCTGGACCACCGGCACCACCTTGTGCCGCTGCGCCAGGGTCCTGCTGGCCGCGGGCGCACAGGAGGTGCGGGTGCTGGCATTGTTCCGGGCCGGCCGGCGCTGAGTTCCGGCCTGGCCCCGGTGGGGGGGGTCAGAAGGAGGCGATCCCGGTCGGGGCGCCGACGCCGGTGGTGTAGTCCCAGCCCACGAGGGCCGGGAAGCCGTTGCTGCCGGTGGTGATGTCCCGGAACACGCTGGGCGTCGTCTGGTACAGGCTGTAGAGGCTGGTCAGGAAGGCGGTGGTGCTGGCGTAGGAGACGCCGCTGGCGTTGAGCATGCCGGCCAGGCAGGGCGAGGACACGCTGGTGCCGCCGAACACCATCCAGCCCTTGTAGCCTTGGTACGAGGTGCTGTCGTAGACCGAGACGCCGGTGTTGGGATCGGCGTCGGAGGCGAGGTCGGGCACGCCCCGTCGGCTGCCGGTCATGCTGACCCCGGCCTGCCAGGCGGGTTTGGGGATGTAGGCGCTGTTGCCGCCGCCGCCGTCGGCCCAGGCGGATTCGGAGACGAAGCCGCCGCCGCTGTCGGTGGCCACGCTGGTCCCGCCGGCCGCGACGACATATTGGGAACAGGAGGGATAGATGACCTTGCCGCCGCTGTCGCCCGAGGAGGCGAAGAACACCGGGCCGGTCTTGTTGAAGTGGGTGTCACCGCTGGCCTCGCCGGAGGACTCGCTGCCGCCCCAGCTCATGGAGACCTGCTTGACCCCGGCGATCGCGGCCGCCTTGTCCACGGCCAGGTAGAGATCGGCGTTGCTGGCGGACCTGGCCTCGACCAGGACGATCTTGGCGCTGGGGGCCATGGCGTGGGCCCATTCGATGTCGAGGGCGGCCTCCTGGTTCCAGCCGCCGTTGCCGCTGGGCTTGGTGCCGGTGGCATAGACCACCTGGAACACCTTGTTGGTCGAGGCCGTGGCGTTCTTGGAGGTCTCCAGCGGCAGCCCGAACTGGCTGGAGAAGACATTGAAGTCGTTCAGGGCGGTCGGGTAGTTGTAGGCGTCGACGATGGCGATGACGCCCGAGCCCGAGCCGGTCACGCCGTAGAAGGCCCGGATCTGGACCGGGGCCATGCCGCCGCCCGGGCCGGTGCCGCCGGCAGGCTCCATGAGGATCCGGTGGTTGGTATGGAAACGGACCCCGATGTCCTCAGCCTGCTCGAGGCTGGTGTCGGGGATCAGGACCTTGCCCGCGATCCGGCCCGGGCGCTCCTGGGCCTGGGCGGCCATGCCGGCAAGGAGGGCCGAAGCGGCCAAATAGGTAAGGAAGCTGCCGTGCATGGGGACCTCCGGAGGACGGGGGGCGCTGCCTGCGCCGGATCGGTAAGAAATGAAGGGGCCTTGATGTTGACCCGCAACCTAAGGTCGAAATCCCTGTTGATCAAGGAGAAACTCAAATTGGAATAAAGAAATCCACATATTATTATCTAATTTAAGCACCCGTCCCCCGGACCTGCGGGCGGGAAGCCCTTTCTGGTTTGGCGCGCCAAGGTTATTCTCGAGTTTTGCCCATGGGGCCCGCCCCGGGGCTCCGTGCGCCTTTGAATGGAGTCGATCATGCCCGCCAACCCCTCTTTCGCCCCGGGCCCCGTGGGTGCCTTCATCAAGCACCATTTCCGCCATTTCAATGCTGCGGCCATGATGGACGCGGCCGAAGGCTACCGGACCCACCTGGCGGCCGGCGGCAAGATGATGGTGACCCTGGGCGGGGCCATGAGCACCGCCGAGCTGGGCCTCAGCCTCGCCGAGATGATCCGCCAGGACAAGGTGCACCTCATCACCTGCACCGGCGCCAATCTGGAGGAGGACATCTTCAATCTGGTCGCCCACGATTTCTATGAGCGGGTGCCGCACTACCGGGATCTCACCCCGGGCGATGAGAAGGCGCTGCTGGACCGGCACATGAACCGGGTCACCGATACCTGCATCCCGGAGATGGAGGCCATGCGGCGCATCGAGAAGGCCATGCTGGCGGAGTGGACCGGGGCCGACCAGCGCGGCGAGCGGTACTTCCCCCATGAATTCTTCTTCCGGCTCCTGCGCAGCGGCGCCCTGGCCGCCCACTACCAGATCGACACCCGCGACAGCTGGATGATCGCCGCCTGCGAGAAGAACATCCCGATCGTCGTTCCGGGCTGGGAGGACAGCACCCTGGGCAACATGTTCGCCGCCGCCGTGATCCGGGGCGAGGTCGGGAACGTGCACACGGTGCGCACCGGGATCGAATACATGACCTGGCTGGCCCGGTTCTACCAGGACGCCACCCGGGACGCGGCCCTGGGCATGTTCCAGATCGGCGGCGGGATCGCCGGGGATTTCCCCATCTGCGTGGTGCCGATGCTGCACCAGGACCTGGAGCTGGAAGCGCCGCTCTGGGGCTATTTCTGCCAGATCAGCGATTCGACCACCAGCTACGGCTCGTACTCCGGGGCGGTGCCCAACGAGAAGATCACCTGGGGCAAGCTCGGGATCGATACCCCCAGGTTCATCGTGGAAAGCGACGCCACCATCGTCGCGCCCCTGATCTTCGCTTACCTGCTCGGCTGGTAAATTTCAAAAAAGAGTCCTGTATCTTCTTTTTGTTGAACCGTCCTCCGGCCGGGTATAGACTTTGGGCACCTTTGGAGGTACACCATGAAGCTTTCCACCCTGATCGCCGCCGCCATCCTGATCTGCGCCGCCCCCCTGGCGTTCGCCACCGCGAACATCCAGAAGGACGCCAAGGTCAAGCACCCCGATTTCACCTGCAAGACCTGCCACTCCGCCACCCCCTTCGCCAAGACCAACCTGACCGACGAAGGCAAGAAGTGGATTCCGGCCCCCGCCAAGAAGTAGTCCTTTTCCGAAGCCACGGAGAGCGCCCACCGCGAGGTGGGCGCTTTTCGTTGCGGGCGGCTATTCCAGGCCGAAGGTGGAGGTCTCCAGCTCCTTCTTGACGGCGGCCATGAACAGGTCGGCCGTGGCGCCGTCGATGATGCGGTGGTCGAAGCTGAGGGCGCTGAACATCACCGGCCGGATGGCGATGGCGTCCTGGCCCTGGTCGTCGGTGACCACCACCGGGCGCTTCTTGACCGCGCCCATGCCCAGGATGGCGACCTGGGGCTGGTTGATCACCGGCAGGCCGAAGGTGTCGCCATAGACCCCGGGGTTGGTGATGGTGAAGGTGCCGCCCTGGATCTCCTCGGGCTTGAGCTGCTTGCCCCGGGCCCGGGAGGCCAGGTCGTTGAGGGCGAGGGCCAGGCCGGCCAGGTTCAATTGGTCGGCGTTCCGCACCACCGGCACGATCAGGCCCCAGTCCAGGGACACCGCGATGCCCAGGTTGACGTCCTGCTTGTAGACGATGGCGTCCCCGTCGACGCTCGCGTTGACCACCGGGAAGGCCCGCAGGGCCTTGGCCGCGGCCATCATGGCGAAGGGCATGAAGCTGAGCTTGGTGCCGTGGGCGGCCTCGAAGGCCGGGCGGTGCCGGTCGCGCAGCCGGGACACGTTGGCCATGTCCATCTCGAACACGGTATAGACGTGGGCGCTGGTGTGCTTGGACAGGACCATGTTGTCGCTGATGATCTTGCGCATGCGGGACATGGGCTCGACCTTGACCCGCTCGCCGGCGGCGAAGGCGGGCACGGCGGGGACCGGCGCGGGGCGGGCCGGCGCGGGCGCCGGGGCCGGCGGGGGCGCCGTGGCCGAGGCGGCGGCGGGGCCCCGGGAAAGGAAGGCCTCCATGTCGCCCTTGGTGACCCGGCCCATCATCCCGGTTCCGGGGACCGACCGCAGGTCCACGCCGTGGTCGCCGGCCATGCGCCGCACCAGCGGACTCGAGCGGGTGCGGAGCCGGCCTTCCAGGGTCGAATCGTCCGCGGGCGGGGCCGCCGGGGCGGGGGCCGTGTCCGCCGCGGCCGGGGCCGGCGCCGCGGCCGGGGCCGGCGCCGCGGCTGCGGCCGCGCCCGCGCCCTTGGCGGCGGCGTGGTCCGGGACCCGTTCGCCGGCGGCGCCGATCCGCGCCACCACGGTGCCCACCGGCACCGTGACGTTCACCTCCACCAGGATCTCCAGGAGGGTGCCGGCGATGGGGGCGGGGATCTCGGCGTCCACCTTGTCGGTGGAGATCTCGTAGAGGGTCTCGTCCTTGCCGATGGCTTCCCCGGGCTGGCGGTGCCACTTGAGGATCGTCGCCTCGGCGATGGATTCGCCCATCTGGGGCATGACGACGTCGAAGGCCATGGTGGCTCCTAGCGGGGAAGGGGGGGTTCCTGGAGGTGGTGGCGGGTGGTCTGCTGGAAGGCGTGGGCCACCTCCAGCAGGAGCACGTCGGCGAGGGCCGGGCCGATGAGCTGGAGGCCCACGGGGAGGGTCCCGTCGAAGCCGGCGGGCATGGCCAGGGCGGGCAGGGCCGCCAGGGCCGGGGTGACCGTGAACACGTCGGAGAGATACATGGCCATGGGGTCGGCGGTCTTCTCGCCCAGGGGGAAGGCCGGGCCGGGGCTGACCGGGGTGGCCAGCAGGTCGACCTGCCCGAAGGCCCGGGCGAAGTCCCGGGCGATCAGGGTCCGGGCCTTCTGGGCCTTGACGTAGAAGGCCTCGTAGTAGCCCTTGGAGAGGCAGAAGGCGCCCAGGAGGATGCGCCGCTTGGCCTCGGGGCCCAGGCCCTCGTCCCGGGTGCGGGCGACCATGCCGTCGTCCCCGCTCCCCGCGCGCCGGCCGTAGCGGACCCCATCGTAGCGGGCCAGGTTGCTGGAGACCTCGGAGGTGCTGATGAGATAATAGGTGTCGATGGCATAGGGGGTATGGGGGAGGGAGACCGGGACCAGCTCGGCCCCGCGGTCCGCCAGGTGGGCCAGCGCGGCCTCCACCACGGCCCGGGTCCCCGGCTCGATGCCCGCCCCGAAATACTCGCGGGGGAGGCCGATGCGGAGCCCTGCCAGGTCCGCCGGACGGAGCGGGGCGAGGCGTTCGCGGCCCGGCAGGTCGACGCTGGTGGAATCCAGGGGGTCGGGGCCGGCCATGACCGAGAACGCGGCGGCCAGGTCCTCGGCGCAGGCCGCCACCGGGCCGACCTGGTCCAGGGACGAGGCCATGGCCGTGACGCCGTAGCGGCTGAGAACCCCATAGCTGGGACGCAGGGCGGTGACGTTGCAGAAGCTCCCGGGGAGCCGCACCGAGCCGCCCGTGTCGCTGCCCAGGGCCAGCGGGGCATAGCCGGCGGCCACCGCCACGACCGATCCGGAGGAGCTGCCGCCGGGCACCCGGGCCGGGTCCCAGGGGTTGCGGGCCGGCCCGTAGGCGCTATGCTCGCCGCTCGAGCCCATGGCGAACTCGTCCATGTTGGCCTTGCCCAGGGGCACCATCCCGGCGTCCAGGAGGCGCTGGACGACGGTGGCGCTGTAGGGGGACCGGTAGCCTTCCAGGATCCGCGAACCGTTGCCGGCCGGCGCTCCCGCCCAGTTGAGGTTGTCCTTGAACACGACCGGGATGCCCAGCAGCGGGCCGCGCTCGCCCCGGGCCAGGCGCGCGTCCGCCGCCCGGGCGGCGTCCAGGGTCCGTTCCGGATCGCGGTGGAGCATGGCGTTGAGTCCGGGTTCCAGGGCGGCCATCCGGTCCAGGCAGCCGCGGGCCAGGCCGGCCGCGGACAGCCCGCCCGCGTCCAACCCCGCCCTGGATTCCTTCAAAGAACATGGACCCATGCCCATCTCCCACCTGAGCTTCGAGTGTGCCATCATTCGCCGAGTTGAGATAGATTCTCCTTGGGCGGCGACACGCCGTCCGGACCGGCCGGTCAGGGTTGCCCCAGCCGGTTTCCGTCCCCCGGGTGATTGTCCTATTTCTTTTTTCTAAGACTCCTGGGTTAATATCACAGTAACAATTGATCTGCCCCAGAAGCCGGACTCCTGCCAGAAGCTATGGACGCGCGATGAACCCCTACGAAGTACTTGAAATTTCGCCAGGAGCATCCCCCGAGGAGATCAAGTCGGCCTACCACCGCATGGCCAAGCAGTGGCATCCCGACCGCTTCACCGGCGAGGCCAAGCTCGACGCCGAACGCCGGTTCCGGGTGCTGGCCGAGGCCTTCAGCATGCTCCGGAACGTCGCCCGGCCCGAGCTCGTGCCCGAGGCTCCGGCGGCGCCGCCGCCGCCGCCCCCCCCCGAACCCGTGGCGGCCAGCCCGCAGATCGAGCTGGACAACGCCTCCGGTGAGCGGCCGACGGCGCAGAAGACCGCCGACGACTGGTTCAAGGACGCCAAGGAGGCCATGGACAACAAGGCCCCTGGCCGCGCCCTGGCGCTGGTCCTCTACGCCCTCCGGCTCGAAGGCGAGCGGGCCGAGTTCCACGCCCTCCACGGCAAGGTCCTGGAGGCCACCGGCAACGACGACCGGGCCAAGGTCAAGGCCCTGGAAAATGCCATCCGGCTCAATCCCAAGGATGTGGATTCCATGATCCTGCTGGCCCAGACCTTCCAGCAGAAGGGCATGCACGCGCGGGCCAGCCGGCTGTGGGAGACCATCCGCAACCTGGCGCCCAACCATGCACTCTTCAATACCCCCGGCAAAAAGGCTCCGAAGGCCAAGGAGCAGCTTCAGGGGTTGGGCGAGCAGGTCAACGCCCTTGTCGCGGAAGCCAAGGTCGCATTGGGCAAGATCTTCAAAAGGGGTTGAAATGAGGGTTGCGGCAGCGGGACGGACGGAAGTCGGGTGCGTTCGCAAGCACAACGAAGACAATTTCCTCATGGAACCGGATCTTGGCCTGTTCGTGGTCGCCGATGGCCTGGGCGGCCATGCCGCGGGCGAGGTGGCCAGCCAGATCGTGGTCGAGAAGATCGGCCAGTTCATCACCCATACCGTCGAGCGGGACCGGACCTGGCCGGTGGAATATGATACCGAGCTCCCTTATGACGGAAATCGGCTCAAAGCCGCCCTGCTCCTGGCGGATCAAAGCATCTTGAATGATATCCGCAGCAACCCCGAGCGGGAGTCGATGGGATCGACGGTCGTGGCCTGCCTGGTGAACGGGGCCACCATCACCCTGGTCCATGTCGGCGACAGCCGTGCCTATCTATTGAACCCAAAAGGAATCCAGCAAATAACCCGGGACCATTCGTGGGTCGCCGAACAGGTCGCCAACGGCATCCTGACCCCGGACGAGGCCCGCCGGCATCCCTTCCGCAACGTCATCACCCAGGCCCTGGGGAATGGTGGGGAACTGGATATTTCCGTGCGGGAACTGGAGGTCCACGAACTGGATCGAATCTTGCTTTGCTCCGATGGACTGTCAGGTATGGTTCAGGATGAGGAAATCTGGGAAATAGTTCAGAATGCCCCAGACGCTGAGGAAGCCGCAGGACGCTTGATCGCCAAAGCCATGAGCAATGGCGGGGAGGACAACATCACGGTTGTGATCGTCGCCTTTGATCCCGATAAAAATGGCTGATTGCAACATTCGGTTGACCGGAATCATACAAGGGTTAAACTGAACCGCCAAATCAACTAAAGCGAGGCTCCAGGTGGGTCTTTTCGGTGGTAAAAAAAATCAACTGGTGGGACTGGACATCGGCTCCAGTTCCGTGAAGGTCTGTGAGCTGCAGGTGCTCGGCAAGGGCGCCAGCCAGCGCTACCGGCTGCAGAAGCTCGGAATCGCCCCGCTGCCCGCGGACGCCATCGTCGACGGCGACATCATGGACAGCAACGCGGTGGCCGCCGCGATCCGCCAGGTGCTCACGGAGCAGAAGATCAAGGCCAGGGACGTGGCCATTTCCGTGGCGGGCCAGCAGGTGATGGTCAAAAAAGTGACGTTCCCGCTCATGAGCCCGACCGAACTGGCCGAGTCGGTCCGCTGGGAAGCCGAGAGCTTCTTCCCCGCCGGCCAGGGACTGGACGCCTACGCCCTGGACTTCGCGGTCCTGGAGGAGCGCCCGGCGGAAGGCAACATGGATGTGGTCCTGGTCGCCTGCCGCAAGGACAAGATCGAATCCTACATCAGCTGCGTGGCCATGGCCGGGGCCCGGTCGGTCCTGGTGGATGTGGACGTGTTCGCCCTCCAGAATGCCTACGAGATCAATTCCCCGCCCGGCAGCCGGGACGAGGTGGTGGCCCTGGTCAACATCGGCGCCCAGTTCACCAACCTGACCATGCTGGTTGGCCGGAAGTCCCTGTTCTGGCGCGATATCGCCTGGGGCGGGCACCGCTTCACGGACAAGCTCACCGAGGACTGGGGCGTGAGCCGCGAGGCCGCCGAGCAGCTCAAGGAGGGCATCGCCGCCGAGGGCCGGACCCCGGAGGAGGTCGAGCCGTCGCTGTCCTCGGTCTCCGACAGCTTCGCGGACGAACTCGGCCGCACCATCGACTTCTTCCGGTCGAGCTTCAAGGTGGACCGCCTGGACCGGGTGCTCCTCTCCGGTGGCAGCGCCAAGGTGGACCGGCTTCCGGAGATCCTCGGCGATCGCCTCCGGGTTTCGGTGGATCGGCTGAATCCGTTCCAGCTCCTGGAAATGGATGAACGGAGCGTGGACGCCGGGATGGTCAATGGAGTCGGCTGCACGGCCGCAGTGGCGGTCGGATTGGCCTTGCGCCAAGTGGGGGACCGATGATCAAGATCAACCTACTGGGAGATACGCTCGCCCAGGCGGGTGGGAAGAAGGCGGAGAAGCCCGAGGCGGTGCCGGTCTACGCCGATACCGCGACCACCGGGCGGTCCAGCCTGCCCATCGCCGGGGTGCTGTTCGGCCTGGCCATCGCCTCGGCCGGCGGCATCTACTACGTCTGGCTCAATTCCAAGATCGAGTTCGAGACCCGCCAGAAGGTGGAACTGGAGGCCAAGAAGAAGGACCTGGAAAAGTACATGGAGCTCGAAAAGAAGTTCCGGACCCAGAAGGACATGCTGGCCAAGAAGAAGGAAGTGATGATGGGGCTCAAGACCTTCCAGCACCTGCCGGTGCATTTCCTGGAAGAACTGGCCAACGCCCTGCCTGACGATGTCTGGTTCAGCGAGGTGACCCAGAAGGGCACCGCCATCAGCATCCGGGGCCAGAGTTCGAGCTTCGAGGCCATCAACCAGTTCCGGAACCGGCTTCTGGAGCAGACCAAGTGGTTCCAGAACGTGAACTACCCGGCAGCAACGAAGAATGGGCGCACGGTCGAATTCACCATCTCCTGCGACCTGAAGAATTCGGCCTGAGGTAGCCTATGAACTCGCAACTTCAGAAACAGTTACTGATTGGCGGCCTGGCCGGCTTGATGCTGGCGGTCCTCATCATCTTCTTCCTGGGCGGCCAGCGCGACGAGTTGGCCGGTCTCCGGGTGGCCAATGAAGGTCTCCGGGCCGACGTTGCCAAGGGCTACGCCCTCAAGGCCAACTACGAGAAGCTGAAGACCGAGGTGATGGAGCAGGAGAAGGTCATCGACGAACTGATCAAGATCATGCCCACCGACTCCGACCGGGGCGAACTGCCCTACCGGATCAAGAAGCTGGCGGACACCGCGGGCATCGAGCAGGTCTCCTTCACGCTGCAGCCTCCGGCCGTCAAGGAATACTATACGGAATATCCGGTGACCTTCACCTTCCGGGCGGGGTACCACACGCTGGGGCAGTTCGCTTCCTTGATCTCCGGTTACGAGAAGATCATCAACTTGAGCGAGTTGGGGATGAAGCGAGAAGCGGGCAGCACCCTCTACCCCGTGTCCGTGACTTGCAAGGTCAGTGCCTATGTCTACAATCCGGCCGCGGCCGCACCTGCGGCGGCTCCTGCCGGCGCACCTCCGGCAGCCAAGCCCGCCGGTGGCGCCGCGGCCAAGAAAGAACAAGGAGACTGAGCCCCTATGGCACGGATTGCATACCTTCTTCCAGCCCTTGCGCTCAGCCTCCAGCTGGGCGCGCAGGGCGCCCCCGCTGGGGAGGCCGGCAAGGGTCGCGATTCGGTCGCGACCCCGACCCTCACCGCCAACCAGGGCATCAATCCCGACGACCTGATCGCGGTCCGGGCCACGCCGTACCGGCCCACCCTGGTGCGGGACCCCTTCGCCGCCCCCTCCGACTCCGAGCAGACCAACAAGGGCGATCTGGTGGACGACATCGGCCTCAAGGGCGTGGTGATCTCCAGCGGCAAGCCCATGGCCGTTGTCACCGACTCCCGGGGCAACATCCGGATGCTTCCGGTCGGATACAAGTTCCGGGACGGCGAACTGGTCGGGATCAGCGACAAGTCCGTGACGTTCCACCAGTGGGATCCCGCCAGCACCAACACCAGGATCTTCCGAACCGTCGTCAAGACGTTCAAACGTGAGGAGGGTAAACGATGAATGCTCGCCTGAGTTCCTTGCTGGTCGCAGGGGGCGTGGTACTGGCGGGGATCCAATCCGGATCTCTCAACGGAGCCCTCCCTGAAGCCCTTTCCGTCGCCACGCTCGAGGCCGCCGCCATCCAGCCCGGGGGCGCCCAGGTGGTCAAGCTGGCCATTCCGGGCTTCTCGGGTCTGCCGCGCCTGCAGGTGCTGGCGAACCCGGCCCGGGTGGTGGTCGACCTCCCGGGGGTGAATCGCGGGGACAGGGTCTCCAAGAAGGATGTCCAGGGGCTGAGCGGCCCCCAGATCATCCGTTCCCGCATGGCCCAGTTCGCCCTGGCGCCGCAGCCGGTGACCCGGCTGGTGCTCGAGGTCCTGCCCGGCACCCAGGCCGAGGTCAGCAGCGACGCCTCCGGCGTGAGCATCCTCCTGAACGCCGGCACGGGCAGCGTGCGCGCCCAGTTCGGCGCCGCCCCCGCCGTGGTCCCGGCGGCACCGGAAAGGGTCGAGGCCGCCCCGGTGGTCGCAGCGCCAATGCCTGAGCCCGCCGTGGCCAAGGCCGAGCCCGTGGCCGCCCCGGTGGTCGCAGCGCCGATGCCCGAGCCCGTCGTCGCCAAGGCCGAGCCCGTGGCCGCCCCGGTGGTCGCAGCGCCGATGCCCGAGCCCGTCGTGGCCAAGGCCGAGCCCGTGGCCGCCCCGGTGGCCGCAGCACCGATGCCCGAGCCCGTCGTGGCCAAGGCCGAGCCCGTCGCCGCCCCGGTGGTCGCTGCGCCGATGCCCGAGCCCGTCGTGGCCAAGGCCGAGCCCGTCCCCGCCCCGGTGGTCGCAGCGCCGATGCCCGAGCCCGTCGTGGCCAAGGCCGAGCCCGTCCCCGCCCCGGTGGTTGCTGCGCCGATGCCCGAGCCCGTCGCGGCCAAGGCCGAGCCCGTGGTCATCGCCATGGCTCCCGCCGTCGCGGCGCCCGTCGTCGTCCCCGAGGCCCCCAAGGCCGTGGCCGTCCTTCCCTCCAGGCCCGCGCCGCTGGTTTCGCTGCCTCCCGTCGGCGCGCCCTTCCAGTCCCTGCCGTCGCTGGCGGTGAACGCCATCCTGCCCGCCGCCCCGGCCCAGGATCGGCCGCTGGTGTCCACCCCGCGCCGGGAGGACCCGCGCAACGGGCGGACCCTCGGCGAGGTCACGGGCCGCTACACCGGCGCCCGCATGACCATCGACGTGGTCGGCACCGACCTCACCAGCTTCCTGCGCATCATCGCCGACACCGCCCACCTGAACCTCATCGTCGACCAGGACGTGCAGGGCATCTACACCTTCAAGTTCACCGACACCCCCTGGGACCAGGTGCTGGATGTGATCCTCAAGCACGCCGGGCTGGGCAAGGAAGTGAGCAACGGCATCATCCGCGTGGCCAAGATCGAACGGCTGCAGAAGGAGGAGGAGGACCGCAAGCGTCTCGAGGACGCCAAGGCGATCGCCGGCGAAGTGCAGAGCATCACCCGTCCCCTCTCGTTCGCCAAGGCCGTCGAGGCCAAGACCATCCTCGACAAGATGCTGACCAAGCGGGGCAGCATCATCGTCGACGACCGGACCAACACCCTCATCATCACCGATCTGCCGCGGAACCTTCCGCTGCTGGACGACCTGATCGCCCAGCTGGACGTCCAGATCCAGCAGGTGCAGATCGAGGCCCGGGTGGTCGAGGCCACGAAGAACTGGGAAAAGGATTTCGGCGTCCAGTGGCCGACTTCGAACAGCAGCACCAACGCCCAGCTGACCGTCAACAACAACGCCGCCACCTGGGGCTCCACCAATGGTCCCTCCTGGAACAGCATCAACAACCTGGCGGGCGCCAACGGCAATTCCGCCGCGGTGGCCTTCTCTCCGGGCCAGGTGGGGGTCACGGACATCGGCTCCCCGGCCGGTTCCTTCTGGGTCTCCTTCCTCAGCAACCGCATGAGCGTCAACGTCATCCTCCAGGCCCTGGAAAAGCAGGGCGTGGTCAAGATCGTCTCCTCGCCCAAGGTCGTGACCCAGAACAACAAGAAGGCCAAGATCCTGTCCGGCGCCAAGATCCCGTATCCTGCCCAGCAGGCGGGCGTGAGCACCGGCGCGATCACGGTGGCCTTCGCCGACGCCAATCTGGAGCTCGAGGTCACGCCCCAGATCACCAACGACGGCACCATCCTGATGGACATCCGGGTGGAGAAGTCCGATGCGGACTTCGGCCAGCTGGTGGGCACCACGCCGACCATCACCCACAAGGAGGTGGTCACCCAGGTCCTGGTCAAGGATGGCGGAACGGCCATCATGGGTGGCGTCTACAAGAACAACCACACCGCCCAGAGCACCGGCGTGCCGTTCCTGAACAGCCTGCCCCTCATCGGCTTCCTGTTCCGCAACAAGATCAACCAGGACAGCAACGACGAGCTGCTGATCTTCATCACCCCGCGCATCCTCAAGAACTAGTTACCACCGCGGCACAAGGAAAGGGGCACCCGGGTGGCCGGGTGCCCCTTTCCTTTTACCCGGCGGAAACGGCGGGCTGAGAATGAATCCTTATTGCAATTTTCACGGTTTGCCGGTTTGCTAAGTCAGGAGCCGCCGTGCAGACCCAAGCCACCCCCCCGCCTCTCGCCGCCCCGGGCGCCCCCGGCCATCCCCGTGGGCTCAGGGTCCTCTTCTTCACGGAAATGTGGGAGCGCTTCAGCTATTACGGCATGCGCGCCCTGCTGGTGCTGTACATGACCCAGTCCCCGGCCCGGGGCGGCCTGGGCCTCGACCTCAAGATCGCCGGCGTCCTGTACGGGTTCTACACCTTCGGGGTCTACGCCATGAGCCTGCCCGCGGGCTACGCGGCGGACCGCTGGCTCGGTCACGCCCGGGCGGTGATCCTGGGTGGCGGCTTCATCGCCCTGGGGCAGTTCTGCCTGGCGCTGGGCGGCCGGCCGCCCTTCTTCGGGGGTCTGGCCCTGATCATCCTGGGCACCGGCCTCCTGAAGACCAACTGCACGACGATGGTCGGCCAGCTCTACGCCGCCAACGACCCCCGCCGCGACGCGGCCTATTCGATCTACTACATGGGCATCAACATCGGCGCCTTCTCCGCGCCCCTCCTGCTCGGCTTCCTGGCCCAGAATGCCGGTTTCGCCGGATTCCTGGGCCGCCTGGGCCTCGCCACCACCCTGGGCTGGCGGGTGGCCTTCGCCAGCGCGGGCCTGGCGATGCTGGCCGGGCTGCTGCAGTTCCACCTGAATCGCGGCGTCCTGGGGGAGGTGGGCCAACGCCCCTCCCACCAGGAACGGCAGCGCAAAGCGGGCGCCCAGGCGCCCCTCACCCGGGAGGAGAAGCTGCGCATGGGCGTGGTGGGCATCCTCTTCGTTTTCGCGATCCTGTTCTTCGCCGTGTACGAGCAGGCCGGCTCCACCCTGAACCTGTTCGCGGACGGCCACACCCGGTGCCAGATACTCGGGTGGAACTTCCCCTCCTCGTGGCTGCAGTCCGTCCCCGCCCTCTGGGTGCTGCTCCTGTCCGCACCCTTCGCCACGTTGTGGGTGCGGCTGGGCAGCCGGAACCCCAGCAGCCCGGTCAAGTTCGCCGCGGGGATCTTCTTCGTGGGCCTGGGCATGGTGATCCTGGTTCCGGCCCTGCGGATCGTGGCCGGCGGGGCCAGGGTCGGGCCCCTCTGGCTGGTGACGACCTACTTCCTGCACACGATCGGCGAGCTCTGCCTGTCCCCCGTGGGGCTTTCCACCACCAGCCGGCTCGCGCCCAAGCGCTACGCCGCCCTGATGATGGGCGTCTGGTTCTGGTCCATGGCCCTGGGCAACCTCCTGGCGGGCCTGGCGGCGAGCTTCTTCGGCACCCTGGACCCGGTGCCGATGTTCCTGCTGCTGTTCGCCGTCACCACCTGCGGAGCCCTGGGCCTGCTGGCCCTGTCGCCCCTGATCCGGAGGATGACCGGGGACCAGCCTTCCGGCCCCGCTCTGGAGATCCAGCCAAGCGAAGCCTAGCCTTTATTTTCCGATCGGGAGCGTGCGCACGAGGCGCTTGCAGGTGTTGCAGAGGATCGTGTAGGTGTCGGGCTGTTCGAAGTGGTATTTGAAGCCGGGGCCTTCCATGGGGGCCTGCTCGACCTTCTCCAGGCGGCCGAAGTGGTATTCGGCGATCCGGACGCTCTGGGGGACGGTGAGATCTGCGCCGCAATTGGGACAGGAGATGGCAGCCATGCTTGCTCCTCGGGGAGGTTTGGGGGAGGAAAATCTACTTGATGAAAAGGTACCAGATGCCGAAGCCGACGAGGCCCAGAAAAAGCAGGCCCGCGACGATCCGCAGGATCACCTTACCAATTTTATAGGCGAGCCACAGCGCCAGGACAATGACAACCGCGGCAATGGCGGTCTGGGTGGGGGTCAGGTGGGCGAGCTGCGGGGGAGGGGCGGGGGGGTGGGGGTTCACGAGGGGCTCCTGGGGATCCATGACTGCGATTCGGGGTGAGGGCAGGGTTCCTGGTACCATGGGGGCTCACCCCCCAGCCGGATCGGGCCCCGGACCTGTCACACTTGCCACCTGCAGGAATTCCAATTTCATGCTCATCGATTATGCTGCCATAACCCACGTTGGCCGGGTTCGGAAGAACAACGAAGATGCCTATCTGGTCAGTGCGCTGGATGGGGATGAGCCACTGGTGAATGGATTGGGACCCATGCCCGGCATCTGCCGGGCCGGGATCCTGGCCGCCGTGGCCGACGGCCTGGGCGGCGCCGCCTCGGGCGAGATCGCCTCCCGGGAGGGGCTGGCCGCGCTGGCGGTGAACCTGTTCGGGCACTGGGGCCGCTTCCGGGACGAGCAGGGCACCGAGGCCGGCCTGGTCAAGGCCCTGCAGCTGGCCGTGGAGGCCGCCTCCAACGCCGTGCTGCGCTATGCCGACGCGGAACGGGCCAGCCGGGGGATGGGTTCCACCCTGACCGCGGCGGTCCTCTGGAAGGGCCACGCCTTCATCGCCCAGGTCGGCGACAGCCGGGCCTACCTGTTCCGCGGCTCCGACCTGGTGCAGGTCACCGAGGACCAGACCCTGGTCCAGCAGATGATCAGCAACGGCTCGCTCACCCCCGAGCAGGCCAAGGTCCACCCCCAGCGCAGCATGATCACCCAGGCCCTGGGCTGCTCCATGAACATCCGGGCGGTGCTCAGCCGGGTGACCCTGCGCCGGGGAGACCGGCTGCTCTTGTGCACGGACGGGCTCCACGGGGAACTGCCCGATCCGCGCCTGGCCAGCTATCTGGCCCAGGGCCGCGCCGCCAGCGACACGCTGGAGGCCATGGCCGAGGAGGCCCTGGCCCGGGGCGGGAGGGACAACCTCACCGGCCTGCTGCTCAGCCTGGACGATCCCGGGCTGGCCGCGCCGGGTCCCCGCGAGGCCGTGCGGATCGTGGATCCGCAGGAGCCCGGGCCGCCCCCCCAGCGGCCCGTCATCGAGCGAATCAACCGAATTCTGAGAGGGAATACATGAGTCTGCTGCAAGGTACCCTATCCCTCCGGCGCTTCCTGGTGCTGGGGCCGGTCCCCTCCCCGGAGGATCTCCAGCAGGGCCTGGCCCAGGACGGCTTCCGGCCGTTCGAGGACGGCCTCGAGGAGGAGCGCATGGGCTGGTGCGACTGGCGCAACCTGCTGATCGTCCCCCCGGACCGCGACTGGGTCTCCCAGGAGCGCTTCGCGGTGTTCGGGCTGCGCATGGACATCCGCCGGGTGCCCTCGGCCCTGCTCAAGGCCCAGGTGGATCTGCGCCTGCAGTCCCTGCAGAAGGAGAAGGACCTGGCCTTCGTCGGCAAGGAGGCCCGGATCTCGCTCCAGGACGAGGTCAAGGCCGACCTGCTGCGCAAGGTGCTGCCGACCCCCAAGATCTCCGAGGTGGCCTGGGACCTCAAGGGCGGCATGCTCTGGACCACCGCCTCCTCGCAGAAGACCCAGTCGGCCCTGATCGGGCTGTTCATCAAGTCCTTCGGCTGCGAACTGCAGCCCCTGGCCCCGCTGCTCCTGGCCGGGCGGATGCTGCCCCACGTGCCGGTGGAATCCCTCATGGCCCTGGACCCCCTCGACCTGACCCTGGAGAATGCATGAAACCATTGGAACTCATTGAACAGGGGCGCTTCCTCGGCGAGGAGTTCCTGCTCTGGCTGTGGATGCGGGGCCTCCAGGAGGGCGGCACCAGCGGCCTGGACGGGGACCACTCCGCCTGCTTCGTGGACGACGCCATGCAGCTGGTCACCGAGCGCGGCGACGTCAAGGAGCTGAGCCTGCGCAAGGGCAACCCGGCCGAGAGCCGGGAGGCCTTCGAGGCGCTCAGCCGGGGCATGCGCCCGGCCAAGAGCAAGATCCGCCTCCTGTCCGGGGACATGGAATGGACCTTCACGCTCGGCGCGGCCGGGCTGGAGATCAGCACCCTCAAGCTGCCCCCCACCCAGGCCAAGGACCCCCAGGGCCGGGTCGCGGACCGCCTGTTCCTGCTGGAGGAGGGCACCGCCCACCTCGAGCGGCGGTTCCAGGCGTTCCTGGAAGGGCGGGCCCAGGATCCCGACGGCATGGAGGCCGGCCTGCGGGAGTGGGTGCGCCAGGGCCTGGCCGGCGTGGGCAGCGAAGAAGTGCCATGGGAGGGCTGAGGGCCTTCCTGGGCGGCGCCCTCGCCGCGCTGGTCGTCCAGGCCGCTCCGGCCACGGTGGAGGTCCGGGCCAAGCTCCCGGGCAACGTGCCGGCGAGGATCCGGCTGGCCTTCAAGCAGGGCGTCCAGGTCGAGTCCCGGCGGCTGCCCAGGCGGTTCCTGGCGAGCCGCGGGGAGGCCTGGGCGCCGATCCAGGACCTGACCCCGGAAGGCCGGATGTGGGCCCTGCGGGCCCTGTTCCCGGAGGACCGCTGGAAGAACGGCGAGGTCCGGCACAAGGTGCGCTGGCCCGAGCTGGAATCGGTCTGGCTCATGGCCTCGCTGTTCGCGGGCCACGGCCAGCACTACGACAAGCTGCAGGCGGCCAATCCGGCCCTGCCCGAGAAGCTGCGCGCCGGCGACCTGTGGACGATCCCCAGGACCCTCCTGAGCCAGGACCTGGGCGGTGCCGGCCAGGCCAAGGTGGACCGGGCCCAGCCCGAGGACGATCTGGACGACGAGGCCCGGGTGGCCGCGTTCCGGGCCCTGCTCACCTTCGAGACCGACAAGGCCGGCAAGTACGCCGCATACCACCTGCGCAAGAACGAGTCGATCTACCGCAGCGTGGTGATGCGCTACACCGACCGCGTCGATCCCAAGGGCGTGAACGAGCTGGCCCTGGAGATCGCCCGGCGCAGCGGCATCGAGGACGTGCGCGGCATCCAGCCCGGCCAGCTGATCAAGATCCCCGTGGCGATGCTGGCCGATCCGTTCCAGACCGAGGGCTCGGCGGCCCTGGAGGAGGAGCGGGAGGTGCGCGCCGAGGTGCGGCGCACCCCGAGGGTCCAGGCCAGCCCGGGCCTGAAGGGCATCCGCATCGTCCTGGACGCCGGCCACGGCGGCATCGACCAGGGCGCCGCCGCCAACGGCGTGTGGGAATCCGATTTCGTCTACGACATCACCATGCGGGTGCGGCGCCTCCTGGAACAGGACACCGAGGCCACGGTCTCGAGCACGATCCGCTATCCGGCCCTGGGTTTCAACGTGCGCGACCGGATCGCCGCGCCCAGCGGGGCCGCCGAGATCCTCACCACCCCGCCGTTCGCCAACGACGGGGAGAGCCCCAACGCGGTCAGCGTCCACCTGCGCTGGGTCCTGGCCAACGACCTGTTCGCCACCTTCTGCCGCCTGGGCGATCCCCAGAAGACCCTGTTCATCAGCTTCCACGCCGACAGCCTGCACCCCTCGGCCCGCGGCACCATGGTCTACGTCCCCGGCGCCGCCGGCGTGCCCCTGGATTTCACCCTGGGCGACCGCCGGGCCGCCAAGGTCAAGGAGATGAAGGCCGGCGGCCACGTGCACTTCTCCCCGAAGGAGCGGCTCCAGGGCGAGGCCCGCAGCCGGCTGTTCGCCGAATCCCTGCTCCAGTCGCTGCGCCGGGAGGACCTGCCGATCCACGGCAACCGCCCCATCCGCAATATCATCCAGCGTGCCGGCCGGAGCTTCGTGCCGGCGGTCATCCGCTACAGCGCCGCGGCCACCAAGGTCCTGGTGGAGGTGGCCAACCTGACCAACCCGGACGACGTGGACAACCTCCAGGACCCGGCCTTCCGCGAGCGCTTCGCCGGGGCGGTGGTCCAGGCGGTCAAGGCGTATTATCGGAACTGAGGAGGATCCCGTGCTCATGCAAGCCCGGATCAACCAGATCGGCTGGGTCCACCTGTGGCGGACCCGGGAGGCCTATGCCGAAGGCGAAGCCTCCGAGCATTTTTTCAACTCCAGGACGGACCCCCGGTGGCGGGAGCTGGTATTGAGTCCTGACCAGAGGGCCCGCCTCGCGGCCGGAGAACTGGTCGGGATCGAGGATCCGGGGTATCTCGAGGACGAAGGCACACCATTACCATCGTAATGGAGTGGTCGGGCTAGCGGTCACAGGCACAGCCGGATATGCCGCAGTTCTGGTATTGGAACTGGATGGCCGGGATCTGGAGAAAATGCTCCAGTGCGTAGGTGTTGCTCATGGCTTGGCCGAGGAGCTCCAGCCAGGATTCGGCCTGGCTCTCCGGCCGGGAGGTGTCCGCAGCCATGAGCACGGCCTCCGCGGCGGCCAGGTCGCAACCGATGTCGCAGGCCGAGAAGCAGCCGGAGGCAAGCTTGACGCGGGCCCTCTCCAGGCTGATCCCGGCGTCCCCGGACAGGGGGGCCTTGTCCAGAAGCAGTTCGCTCCGCCAGGCGGCCAGCACCGACCACCGCAGGGCGAAGGCCCTCAGAGCCTCGACTTCGTGCCGGGTCCTCGTTTCCAGGGTTTCGGGTTCGGCTGCCCCGCTCATGGTGCCTCCATTAAATTATGTAATTGAAATTTAACCTTTCCGGATGGCCATGCCAGTCAAGCGTGTGTGCGGGTCGATATTAATATTTAAACTCTTGACAGAAAAAAATAAAATTGTATTGTTGTATTGAATTACAAGCTTTTTTTTAAAAATTAATTTATTTAATAAATTGGATGTACAAACACTTGAATTCCCTTTGGTGCTCGATAAAGCCTTGGCCGGGAGACCGGACCCCGCAGTCCCGAAGCCGCTCCGCCGCACGTCGATCCGGCATGGCGACACCGTGACCGGGGGCATCGGGCATCCCGCCTGGCTCCTGGCGGCGGCCATCGTGTTCGCCGCGGCGACGCTCAACGGCGTTCTGGGGCATGGCTTCTCGACCCTCTGCGTGCCTCTGGCCATGGCGGTCCTGGTGCCGCGGGTGCTGAACCCGGTGCTGGTGGTCCTGGGCGTGGCCCTGAACGCGGCGTCGGTGCTGGCCTGCCGGTCCCGGCTGCCCGGGGTGTGGGGGCGGGTGAAGGGGATGGCGGCGGCCCTGGTGCCCGGGATCCTTCTGGGGAGCGCCGGACTTCTCTGGGGCCGGACCGGATTCCTGCGGGCCGCCACCTGCGCCATCCTGCTGGTCCTGGTGCTCGGCCAGGGGCTGCGGCGCCGGCCGGGGCGGAGGCGCGAAGGGCTGGTGGGGTTCGGGGCGGGCCTGATCTACGGGATCAGCAACCTGTCCGGGCCGTTCATGGGCTTCTACTTCCAGGGGCGCGGCCTGGGCAAGGGGGACTACCGGGCGAGCATCAGCCTGATCAAGCTGGTGGAGGCCGCCCTCGCCGCCGTCGCCTACCTCGCCCTCGGGTTGGTGACACGGGCCACCCTCCGGCTGGCCCTGCCGGTGCTGCCGTGCGTGATCGTCGGGCCGCTGGTGGGGGCCTGGCTCAGCCGCTGGGTGTCCGAGACCCTGTTCGTGCAGGTCGCCGGCAGCTTCAACGTCTTCGCCCTGAGCTTCGGGCTCTGCCGGACCCTGGCCCCGGCCTGGGGCTGCCGGCTGCCCTGGGCCGTGGCCGCGGCCGCCGTGCTGGGCTACGGCTGCCGGCGGCGGTGGCGGACGGCGCCATGAACCCGGTCGCGGATGCCCCGCTTCTAGGGGAACTGAACGCACGGGCCGCAGGGGCATCGGCCGAGGGGATCCTGGCCCTCGCCCTCCGGACCTGGCCCTCCGGCCTCGCCTGCGCCTGCAGCATGGGCCTGGAGGATGGGGTGCTCCTGGACATGATCGCCCAGGGGGCGATCCGGCCCCGGGTCTTCTTCCTGGATACCGGGCGGATGCATGAGGAGACCTACGGCACCCTGGCCGCGCTTCGCAACCGCTACGGGATCCCCATCGAGATCTACTTCCCCCACGCGGAGGCGGTGCAGGCCCTGGTCACCGCCAAGGGGCCCTGCTCGTTCCACGAGAGTCTGGAGAACCGCCAGGCCTGCTGCGGGATCCGCAAGCGGGAGCCGCTGGGCCGGGCCCTGGCCGGCGCCGCGGCCTGGATCACCGGGCTCCGCCGGGAGCAGTCGACCACCCGCGCCCATACCCGGGCCTTCGAATGGGACGCCGGCAACGGTGGCCTGGTGAAGGTCAACCCGCTGGTGGATTGGTCCCTGGCCCAGGTGCTGGACTATGTCCGGTCCCGCCGGGTGCCATACAACCCCCTGCATGACCAGGGGTTCCCCTCGATCGGCTGCGCCCCGTGCACCCGCGCCGTGCCGCCCGGGGAGGACCCCCGGTCCGGCCGCTGGTGGTGGGAGCGGCCGGAAACCCGGGAATGCGGCCTGCACACCCATAGCCAAGGCAAGGAGCGCCGATGATCACGACCACGGGCCGGCTCACGCAGCTGGACGAACTGGAAGCCGAAGGCATCCACATCCTCCGGGAGGTCGCCGGCCAGTGCCGGAACCCCGCGCTGATGTTCTCCGGGGGCAAGGATTCGGTCTGCCTCCTGCGGCTTGCGGAAAAGGCCTTCCGGCCCGGCCCCTTCCCGTTCCCGCTCCTGCACGTGGATACGGGCCACAATTTCGAGGAGGTCCTGCGGTTCCGGGACGCGCGGGTGCGCGAACTGGGCGAGCGCCTGATCGTGCGCACCCTGGAGGCCTCCATCCAGCGCGGGACCGTGGTCCTGCGCCATAACCTGCAGCCGCGCAACCCCTTCCAGACCGTCACCCTCCTGGAGGCCATCGGCGAGTTCGGGTTCGACGCCTGCATCGGCGGGGCCCGGCGGGACGAGGAGAAGGCCCGGGCCAAGGAGCGGGTGTTCTCCTTCCGGGACGCCTTCGGCGCCTGGGATCCCCGGCGGCAGCGGCCCGAGCTGTGGAACCTGTTCAACGCCCGCTGCTTCCCCGGGGAGAACATGCGGGTCTTCCCGCTCTCCAACTGGACCGAGCTGGACGTCTGGCGCTACGTCCAGCGGGAGGAACTGGCCCTGCCATGCCTTTATTTCGCCCATGAGCGGCAGGTGGTGCGCCGGGGCCAGGCCCTGGTTCCGGTCACGGGGGTGACGCCGGTCCGCCCGGGGGAAGTGCCGGAACGCCTGTCGGTGCGGTTCCGCACCGTGGGGGACATCACCTGCACCGCCGCGGTGGCCTCCCGGGCGCGGACGGTGGAGGCGGTGATCCGGGAGACGGCGACCGCGGCCCTGACCGAGCGGGGCGCCACCCGCCTGGACGACCAGGGCTCCGAGGCGGCCATGGAGGAACGCAAGAAGGAGGGCTATTTCTGATGAACGCGAGCACGGTCCTGCCCGACCATGGGCTATTGAGGTTCATCACCTGCGGCAGCGTGGACGACGGCAAGAGCACCCTCATCGGCCGCCTGCTGCTCGATACCCGCTCGGTGCTGGCGGACGCCCTGAGCGCCCTGGAGCGAACCTCCCAGCGGCGCGGCCACGCCGAGCTCGATCTGAGCCTGCTCACCGACGGCCTGCTGGCCGAGCGCGAGCAGGGCATCACCATCGACGTGGCCTACCGATATTTCTCCACCGGCACCCGCAAGTTCATCCTGGGGGACACGCCGGGCCACGAGCAGTACACCCGCAACATGGTGACCGCCGCCAGCACGGCGGAGCTGGCCGTGATCCTGGTGGACGCCCGCAAGGGCATCCTCCCCCAGACCCGCCGCCACGCGGTGCTGGCCAGCCTCATGGGGATCCGGCAGTTCGTGATCGCGGTGAACAAGATGGACCTGGTGGGGTGGTCCCAGGAGGTGTTCGAAGGCATCCGGTCGGCCTTCCTGGCCTTCGCCCGGGACCGGGGCCTTCAGGGCCTCACGTTCGTGCCCATCTGCGCGGTGCAGGGGGATTCGGTGGTGGCGGCGGGTCCGCACATGCCCTGGTACGAAGGGCCCACCCTGCTCGGGATCCTGGAGAAGGCCCCGCTGGCCCAGGCCCGGCCGGACCTGCCGTTCCGCCTGCCGATCCAGTGGGTCTGCCCCCCGGGGCCGGGCG
>Ga0316222_1000088_pt1 | contig 144402 bp, 139 predicted proteins | sample TBH18011metaG_FD_206008 | JGI IMG/M metagenome (GOLD analysis project Ga0316222, IMG submission 206008) | Freshwater microbial communities from Trout Bog Lake, Wisconsin, USA - TBH18011 | ecosystem: Environmental > Aquatic > Freshwater > Lake > Hypolimnion/Profundal zone | place: USA...
TGTCGCGCGCGATGCGTTCCTCATATCCCGCCGCCCGCCGCCCGGCGAACACCTTGGCGTGCAGCGCCTGGTAGTTGAGGATGAACTGATCCAGCGTGCGCGCCGCCGTCTGACCGTTTCCGTGGTCAAACGTCACCCGGATGGCGTTCGACAGCTTCACCGGCTCCACCCGCAAGGCCGACTGAAAGAGGCGCGCCGCGGTGTCGCGAGCCAGTTGCGGACCCTGCTGCGCGCTCAGCAGCTCGGGATACAGATTGGCCAGCCCGACATGCGCGATCGTGGTTTCCACCACCGACGGGTTGGTCAGCAACTCGATCTCGGTGTTGATGAACTCCTGCTTGGTGGTGGTCGGCGCGGTCATGATGGAGCTGCCGTCGCCCTGTGCCAGGTATTCCGGACCGGTGCCCACCACCAGGCTGGTCTGGGCGCGATACACCGGCGGCAGCAGGACGATCAGCGCCACCGCGATCGCCGGCGGTCCCAGCAGCGCCAGCAGCAGGCGCCAGCGGTGCTTGAACGCCAGCGCCAGCACGTCGTGCAGCGGCGTCGTGCCACCGGCCGGTTCGCCGCGCGATCCGCTGGCCGTCCCGCCATCCGGGTGGCCGAACGCCAGCAGCCGGTTGCCCGGGTCTCCGGTGGTCACACTCATGGCGCTACTCCCCAGATCAGGCGGCTCAGGCGGGCGGGCACCCAACTGCGGCGCTTGTTCAGCACCACGCCCAGCACCTGCGCGCCGAGTTGTTCCAGCGTGGCGCGGGCGCGCTCGACATCGGCCATGCGGGTGCGTTCGGCCTCCACCACCAGCACGACGCAATCGGCGGCGGCGGCGAAGGCGGCGGCATGGCGGGCGGTGGCGACCGGCGGGCTGTCCACCACCACCAGGGTGAAACGATGGCGCAACCGCGCGAACAGCGCGCGCACGGCCTCGACCGAGGGCATCGGGCTGGCCGGGCTGGTCAGCGCGCCTTCCATCAGTTCGGCCTCGCCGAACCAGCAGCGGGTGAACGCCAGTTCGGCGTCCTCGCCGGGGCTGTCGAGCAGGCCGACGCCGCGGGCGCCGGCGGCTCCGGCGCTGGCGCCCGGGTTGGCGTCCACAAGGGCGACCTTGCACCAGGCGGCGCGCGCGGCGGTGATCGCCAATTCGCGGGCGACGGTGCTGGTGCCCTCGCCGTGCGAGACGGCGGTGAAGTAGATGACGATCGAGCCGTGTCGGTCGATCAGCCGCAGCATCGCCGCCAGCAGAGCCGCGATGTCGCGGCGCATCGGCTCGACGCGCGCGGGGGCGACGCGCGCGGGGTCGGGGGGCATCGGGTCTTGGGGCATCGCGTCTTGTGGCATCGCGTCCGGGCGTTGGACGGCGCCGGGCCGTTGTGGCTCAACGCGGCCGCCGGGTGATCGGCGCAAGACAACACTCATTCGTTTTTCCCCCGGGAAGCGCCCACATGCCGCGCCATCACATTACATCCATGATGCGGAAAAGGCCGCCCTCCGACACGTCACGAACGTGTGGCCCAACTGTGGGAGAACCAGGCGGTTCGGAAAGTTCCGGCGCATCTTTCAGGCTCCGTGCCGCAGCTTCGTACCGGACGTGGACGGATGAGATGCCCTGCTAATTTAAGACGTTTAGTCGAGAGGAGCGTCTAACGAGAGCATCCGATCCGACCGCTCGGCCGAGACATAACGCCTCCGGAATCAGTATTACAATGCGCTCTACACGCCCAATTGACGACAATCCGTCCAATAGATGTCATATTGAAAGAACTTGCCTTGACAACCGGTGGATTCTTTCTCGGCGGTTTTTGCCGAGACCCGGCAACATATGTTGTCGACCCTCGGGCTCACTTGGTCCCCTGCCCCCGGTCATTGGGTGGGGTTTGGGCGCTGCTGATGATCCACACGACAGCGACCGACGCCATAACCGCGCCGAAAACGCACAGGCCGGTCAATGTCCCCCAGACGACTTGCGCGAGCATTCCGAGCGGGAGGCCAAGGCAAGTGAGGACCAACATGATAGCTCCGCGTCGGCGCGCGTTCAGTTTGGCACTCGTCTTCATGTCCACAACCATTGCCGCAGAAATCTCCACTACACGGTTATGTTAACATGCGTTTTCCGTGATCGGAAGTTTAAACCCGGCTGATGCAAAGCTACAGAGCAAACCGCGTTTGACGTTCCAACCGGAAATACAGACCGATGTCGCAACAGGTCTAGCGGACTGATCCCGCGAAAGTGGGTCTGGCGCTTCCCAAACGACCATATCGAAAGTCCCGATTCGGGCCAGCTCGATGAGGCGCTGGCCCACAACGCGTTGACGACTTGAATTTCTCAGTCAAAATAGTGATGCGTCATTGTCCCTGTTTGATAACGGTACGATATTGTCTGGAAACAGGAGACATAATGCCTTGGTTCGCGTGTCGCTGACTATCTTCCTCAACACCTTTATGACAGGTTTAGGTGGACTCGCGACAACGATGGGTGCCGCGCCGTCCCGGTCCACCAGGTCGCCGAGCTTTCTGATGGAGTCGTCGGCACTCTGGTCGAGGAGGCGCGCGAGTCGAAGCAACCCAGGGTCAGCGAGTCTGCCTGATCCTGTGACAGGCACTCCAAGGGTGGATGCCCGCAAAGTAGGCCGGAGATGAGGTCGACGTCAGTGACCGTCAGGTTCTGCGTCACCAAAAGGTAATTGGCAGCGAAAGCCGGGATGGGCCGCGGGCGAATCCAACCCGGTGGCGGCCCCGTGCCGCCGCTTCCGCGCATATTTCTTTTGCATCCTCCCTACTGCCAGGCTGAGGCATGTCGTGCGGAGCCCCGGAGATCCAGTTGGAACCGTCACCCCGTAACCCACTACGCCCGCCATCCGGGTACCGCTGTCCCGAACGAGCGTCGATGTGCGGTCTCTGCAATGCCGTGACGCCCGCGGTCGATTATCGCGAGACGATCGAAGTGCTGGCGTTAGCCTCGGCTCGAACGCGTCTGATTCGGCCGCGGTGCCCAGATCAGTTGGAATAGCTGGTAACACGTGAGAACCGCTGGGGACCAGGATATTCAGGAATATGGCTTTACTGGCCGTATCTCTACAAGAGAAGGCTGTGGATCGGCGGATTGCCTTTCCGCCGTCGCTGCGCATCGCCCGATTTTGTCGGGTTTGTGATTCGGGCGACCTTCATATCTCATATATTTTCCGGAGGTATCAGGTCGCCATTAAAATCATTCCGCCAGGGTCAAGCGCCGATGTCAGCTCCAACCAAGGTCCGCTGCCGGGAAATAACAGAGTGTGACCTGGAAGGTATCGTGAGCCTGCTGACCAAAGGTTTCCGGCGCGATCAATCCCGCGCATTTTGGGTCAGAGCAATCAGGACTCTGTCAGAACATCCTACACCGCCGGGATTGCCGAGATACGGGCACCTGCTGGAATCGGAAGGCGTTCCGGTTGGCGTGCTTTTGCTAATTTTTTCTGCATTCCCCGACAACGGAATCACCCGCATTCGATGCAACGTTTCCAGTTGGTATGTAGAACCCGCCTTTAGAGCATACGCAACGCTATTATCCGCGGTTGCGGCAAGAAATAAGGACATTACGTACGTTAATCTAACACCCTCCCCCCACACCTGGCCGATACTGGAAGCGCAGGGATACGAAAGATTTGCCAGCGGCGTGTTCATCGCCGCCGCCGCCCTCAACCGGTCCTCGTTACCGTGCCGGATACTGCAGCTCAATGCCGGTTCAAAGTTTCACAGCGAGCTGACATTGGGAGAAGCCGGGCTGCTCACGAACCATGCTAACTATGGCTGCCTGTCTCTGGTCTGTGCATCGGGCGGCGGCACGCATCCGTTTGTGTTTGGCCTCGGGAGGGCGTGCGGCGTGCTACCATTTGCCTATTTGGTTTACTGCCGTGACATAAGCGAATTCGTTGATTTTGCCGGACCGCTGGGACGATGGCTCGCCTTGCGTGGCTGCCCGCTGATCGTCCTGGACGCCAACGGCCCGGTTCGCGGCCTCATCGGAAGATACATGGACAATTTACCGAAATACTTTAAGGGCCAGGTTAAGCCGCGCCCGGGTGATATCGCTTACTCGGAACGGGTTCTATTTCGATTTTGGAAATGTTAACGCTCGCATCCAAATCGTCATTTTGACGGCCTGCATCCGATAATATTTGATCAGCCAAGGTCCGAATGTTGACGTCTTTCACGCGATCGAAGGGAGTAGTACCCTTGAAGAATATGCTTCTGAATTTTTTAATTTGGCCAAAACCCCTGAGAGCGACCTTGATGAAGAAGCTCATCAAGCGATTGTCCCTGTTTTCATATAAGGATCGACTGACAATATCCGCCGTGGAGAGGCCCCATTATGGTCGTTGCATTTACGAAGCCGCGCAGTTAGCCACTCGTCTCGGTCATCCAAGAATAAGCGTGATTGAATTTGGCTGTGGTGGCGGCAACGGTTTGCTCAACGCGGAAATGCATATCGCGGAAATTGAAAAAATATTTCCCGTCAAAATCGAGCTTTATGGATTCGACACAGGAGAAGGGTTGCCCGAACCAAAAGATTATCGGGATTTTCCTCACTATTTTCGACCTGGCATGTATGACATGAATTTCGACCTCCTCAAGACCAGATTGAAAAATTGTACACTGGTTTTGGGCGACGTCAAAGATACATGCGCCACTTTCTTCGAAAAATACGGCGCGGCACCGGTCGGCTGTATTTTCCACGATCTTGATTACTATTCATCCACGATGGATGCGCTGACCTTGTTCAACGCGGCCCCTCTCCATTTTCTGCCTCGCATATTTATGTATTTCGACGATATAAAAGGGGATAACACGTGGCTGGTGAGCGAATTCACCGGCGAGTCGCTCGCGATCTCTGAATTTAACGATGCACATAGGTACAAGAAAATCGCGGCAAACCGAATCATGTCCCAGATGTATCCCGATCAGTGGTGGACGGATCAGATTTTCATTTATCACGACTTCCAGCACCCCCAATATAACATTTTTGTCGCGAAAGATGAGCAAATCCAATATGAGACGCAAATCACGCTTCATTAGGTCCGGCTGCAAGGACCGTATCCCGCGACGCAGTTACTGCTCGCTTGACGCCATCCGCCCGCTCTATTCAACCGTGGCCTCGCGTGAGCGGGTGCGTAAACTGCCTGCACCTCCGAATAATATGATAAACATCAATTACTCTCGAGTGGCCGCGACCGCAAACGAGGCAAACTTCAGATCGTCGCCGATCAAGGAACTCGCGAACAGCGGCGCCCTGTAGCTCACCCTGTTCGACCAGCGCGACATGGCCGGTATCACCTCGCCCGACTTCCCGGGCGCGCGGCTGATTGTGTGCCGCAACCCTGGCCTCGCCGCCGAACGCGCCCGCGGCGTTCATTTGTGATTATATAGCAATATTAACATGCAGCCTGACGACGTGAATAAGATGGGCTACGATGTCACGGGCGACTTGATCCGCGTGCCACCACTTCAAGCCTATTTCGAGCCGGTGAACTGGCACCGAACAGCCCTCCACGAACTTGCTCATTGGGCCGGCGCCCGACACCGGCTCCGCCGCGACCAGTCGGGCGGCTTCGGACGGGCGCAAGCGCCTGTCTCTCGCCACTCGGTCCGACCTAACGATCGAGGCGCAGGTCACTGCATCGGGTGCGACCTGGCTCGATCGACAGCTTATACCAGCGAACAAAGGTTTTGACTCCGGGGGGGATTCCCAACGGCTGCGGAATGTGAGTCGATGTCGTTTGTATTGATTCGCGAGATCACATGGTTGCGGAAGCAGTTACACGGACGGATTTCAGCGTTGCCGACCTGCGCTTGGCGGCGAACCGCATTTGAGCATAGCCGGCCTGGACCCGCACGATCGCCAAAATGAAAGCGTCGCGGCTAGCGAGCGAGGCCAGCAGTTCGTTCTTAGTCAGCATGATGACATCCCCGTTCACATGCCGCCCCTTTTCACCTCAATGAGGCGGAGGTGTCCCGTTTGTGGACTCCCCGGGGAATGACCAGGAAGGCTCCATGCAGAGCCGGTAGCAAATCGGTGATTTGCCGCTCACGCATCAGATTTTCCTGGCGCATGTGTAGACGATCCACCCGGCGGTGAGCTGTCGCTTCGGCGCTCGACGCGTTGATCCGCTGTTCCTTTCCGGCCTGCTCTTGCTCACGCAAGCGCGCATGAGCGTCCCAGTGGTTGATTTCGCGAATCAGCTCGGCTCCACCGTGTCGATCTCGCCAAGATGCTCCGGAACAAGACGAGCGATGCCTTGCCGGTGGTAACTCCCAACACGGTGCTCACACGCGGAATTTTGTAGTCCAATATCACCTGAGTTCGGTGATGGTATCCGTGTTGGCATTTCAAATTCCAGACAGCCTCAAACGCTCATGTTTTCATGGCTTTGCTTGGCGCCGGGGATTCCGCCCCTGGGCACCATTACCAATCCCCAATATTCTCGATAGATCGTAACTACCCGGGTGCTTCGTCCAAATTCATTCCGGTCGTAATTGGCCAATCTGGCTGAACGAATCGCTCATCAATGTTTCGAGCAGGCTCCAGCCTTGCGTCCTGGCAGTGGAGAGGACGGCGCGAATGGCGGCAAAGTCCTTCGCATCATCCCGGGATCGAAAGCCTCCCGATATCTATTGCCGGACCTTCATCATTCTCGCGCCCTGCCCGGCCAGGTTATTGATGAATGGCATGGCCGGGTCGGTCAGAACGCGAAGCACATCCTGTTTGCGGGTGAGGCGACGCCGCAGCAGATTCTGGCCCACTCGCCGCAGGGGCCGGCCACGCTTGCCGGTCTTTCCCATCGCGGGTTGCGCCTCGTGAAACGCCAGTCCCGCGACGAGGTTGGCATCGTAGCGACGCGCGATCAGGGCGATCAGGCCCGGCTTTAATGCGGCGCCCTGTTCGCGTGCCTGGTTCGTTGCTTGGCAGGCACGGCGGAGCCGCCGTTGCACATGGCGTGCCCACTCTTCCTTCTCGATTTCGACTCGACCGCGGAGCCGGAGGAAGCGCGAGCCCACTTGTTTGCGCGCATTGGGCCGGTACCGCGCCGCCAATCTCAAATTGGCGGCGCGACCCTCGTCCTTGCTTCGGCCTACTGCGCCGCCGCCCGCAGCTCATCGACCCATTTCGGGTCGATCTTGGTCTTTAGCCAATCCACGACCGGCTGTTGAGCCGCCGACCTGAACTGCCCCATTTCGTCGGCCGTCGGCGAATAGACCGTCACGCCCTTCTCCTCGAGCGTCTTGACGCCCTCGGCGGTGAAGCGGCGATTGGCCGTGCGTTCGGCCGCGCATGCGACCTTGCCGGCGTCGCCGACAACCTTCTTCAGGTCAGGAGACAGTGACTTGTAGAACTTGTCGCTCACGACGAACCAGTCGATGCCATAATTGTGGCCATCGAGGGTGACGTTCTTCTGCACTTCGTAGAGTTTGGCGAAGATGATCGTCGGGATCGGATTCTCCTCGCCGTCCACGACGCCGGTCTGTAGCGCGGTGTATAGTTCCGGAAAGGCGATCGGGGTCGGCTGGGCGCCAAGCGCCTTCATCTCGGTGATATAAAGCGGCGTTTCCTGGACCCGGATTTTCAGGCCCGCGAGGTCCTTGGGCGAATGAACCGCCATCTTGCCGCTGGTGAAATCGCGATAGCCGACCTCGCCGAAGCACAGATTATGCATTCCGGTGACGCTGTTGAAGTCGGCGGAGAGCTTGTCGCCGAAGGTGCCGTCCATGACCCGGTCCGCGACTTCCACCGAGGAGAACACATACGGCATGTCCGTCACCATTGCCGGCGGATAGAAGTTCGCCATCACCCCGGAGGCGAGGCCGGCCTGGATGAAACCGTTCTTCACACCCTCGACGATCTCGCGTTCGCCGCCGAGCGCGCTTGCGCCGAACACCTGCACATCGATTTTTCCGCCGCTCTTTTCCTTGACTTCCTTAGCGAATACGTCCGCCATGACAGCCTTCCGCGACGTCGCCAGATCGGCCGAATCCGCGTGGGCGATCTTCATTACCACCGCCGACTCCGCGTGCGCGGCAACGCCGGCGGAACAAAACAACGCGGTCATCGCGCTCGCGGAAGCAAATTTCAGCCAGGAGTTCATTGTCGGCATTTCCTCGGGTTGGGATGCTGGTTAGGGACGGAAGCGTCTACTTCAGGTTGAACGCATGCGGCAATGACAGGCTGATCGCCGGGAACGCGGCGATCACGACAAGACCGATGACCAACACGGCGAGGTAGGGCAGGAAGTGGGGTGTTACCTTTTCGACGGTCGTCTCCATGACCGAACAGGTGACGAAATAACAAACGCCGAACGGCGGGATGAAGGTCCCGATGCCCATCGCGATAATGATGACGATACCGAAATGCATCGGGTCGATTCGGTAACCGGCGGCCAGGTGCAACAGCATCGGGCCAAAGATCAGCAGCGACGGCAACCCCTCCAGAATGGAGCCCATGACCACCATCAGCACGATCGAGAAGGCCATGAAGGCGAAAACCGAACCGCCAAGCAGATCGACGAAATTGCCGACGATGGACTGGAGCCCGCTGATCGCCAGCGTCCACGAAAACGCGCTGCCAGCGCTCACCATGAAAAGCACCATGCCCGCCATGGTTCCGGAATCCGCCATCGTGGTCAGGAATGAGCGGAAACTCATCCCCCGGTAAATGAAGATCGAGACCAGGATCGAATAGACCACCGCGAACGATGAAACCTCGGTCGTCGTCGCGATGCCACCGACGATACCGACGATCAGGATGATCGGGACCAACAACGCCGGGAAGGCCCGGACACTGATCCTGGCCCGGTCCGGCCAGGCAACCGGGGCGCAGCGCGGCCAGCCGGACGTGCGCGCGCGCCAATAGACCATCGCCATCAGGCACAGGCCCAGCACCGCCGCGGGTACGACGCCCGCGATGAAAAATGCTCCGACGGACAGCGTCGAGATCGAAGCGAGCACCATCATGACAAGGCTCGGTGGGATCGTTTCGCCCATGATCCCGGCGGCCGAAAGCACCGCGCCGCTCTCGGCCGGGTCGTAACCTTGTTCCCGCAGCATGCCCTTCAGCGTCGTGCCGACGGCGGCGACATCGGCGATTTTCGATCCGGAAATACCCGAAAAAATATACATCGCGACGACAAGCGCCTGCATCAGGCCGCCCTGGAACCGGCCGACCATCGCCGTCACCCAATCCGCGAGGGGTTTGGTCAGGCCGCCGTCGGTCATAACGTTGCCCGCCAGGATGAAAAACGGAACCGCCAGCAGGATGAAGCTGCTGATACCATTGGTCATCGCGAACGACACCGCCATCGGGTCAGCCTCGCCGGAACCATAGAGATAGACATACGCCGTGACGGAAAGAACGTAGGCAATCGGTACGCCGGAAAACACCAGGAACAGCAGCATGAACAGCGCGAAGGCGATCCCGCTCAGACCATCCCATGGGCCCGTGTAATACTGACCCAGGAACCAGGCCGCCCCCAACGCGAAGACGATGATGGCGGCGGCAAGATTTTCCCGGCGTGTGTGGCGCCTGAGTTCGGCGAGCGCGAACACAACCGTGAGCCCCATCCCGGCGATGAATGGAACAAGCGTCCACGACTTCGACACCTGGAGCACGACGGTCAGGTTGCCCGACGAATTGTTCCACATCGGCGCGGCATATTGCAGGCCAAGAACGGCCACCAGCAGCACAAAATAATGCCGGGCACATTCCGCGTATTCCCGCATATGCGCCGGCAGCCGATCGATCCCGAACCGGACCACCAAATGTGCGCCGCGATGGTAGGCGATCGCGCCGCCGACGAAGGCGAGGCTGGTCAACGCATATTCGGCGACCTCGTTCGTCCAGACCAGCGAATAACCGAACAAAGCGCGAAGCGCGGTGTTGCCGAACAGTAGCAATAATTCTGAAAACAGAACAGTTCCGAGGAAAACGTCGAACGAGCGCTCCAACCAGGGCGCGAAACGCTGGTGTGCGAAATCCAGCTTGTCGAGAACTTCGATACCGATCGTATGATGCACCCGGTCCCTTAGAGCCGTCGCGTTCGCCATTTTGTTTCCTTAGACGTTAACCCGACCTTTAGGCATCGACCGGCGGCTCTTCCGTGTTGGCGAGCGTACAGCGGATCTGCCCGGATGCGCTTATAATATCAAGCCCGAAAGTCGGTCGCGGCAGCGATGCGGTTCACGCCGCACCCCGCCCCCGCACAGATCCGAGCATGCGCTGCTAACGCACTCGGCTCCTGCCTTGGATGTTTGACGCCGAAGCCCGGCACGAGCTCGCCCGCAGTCGGTTTGCCGCGTTGAACGCGAAACGCAGCGGCGTGGACCGCGACATCCGCGGCCGTTTGCACCCGCAATTTCACCAGCCCGAGTTCCGTCTTCTGTTCGGCGTCCGACGGCGGGACCTTGACCACAAGCGATGCCATATGCCGCAATGCGGAACCGTTCCCTGATCCTGGACATCGATGACTTCTCTCCACGAGCAGGCCGCCCCGGACGGGGCGGCCTGCTCGTCGGTCGGCATGAATCCGATCCTGGCGAAAAAGCGCCGTCCGAAGGCGCGGCGTTCGTTGTTCAAATGCCAGTCCCGGCGTGTGGTAACCCGGAGCAATATTACTTCACGTATTTACGGAATTCGGGTTTGCGCCGTTCTTTCAGCGCATTGACGCCTTCTTTGGATTCCTCGGTGTCGTAGTACAGCTTCAGCGCATACATCCCCATTCCGGCGATGCCGGCCTGATGAGAGGTGTCCATGTTGAAGCTGCGCTTGGCGATCGCGAGCGCGGTCGGGCTGCGCTCACAGATTTCTTCACCCCATTTCTGCACTTCGGCGTCGAGTTGGTCGTGCGGCACGCAGGCATTGGCCAGCCCCATCGCGACGGCTTCCGCGCCGCTGTAGCGGCGGCACATGTACCAGATTTCGCGCGCCTTCTTTTCCCCGACGACACGGGCAAGGTAGGCGGTGCCATAGCCGGGATCGACCGAACCCATCTTGGGGCCGACCTGACCGAAGATGGCTTTGTCCGAGCAGATCGTCAGATCGCAGATCGTGGCCAGGACGTTGCCGCCGCCGATGGCGAAGCCCTGCACGCGGGCGATCACCGGCTTGGGGACATCGCGGATCACGGTGTGCAGTTCTTCCATCGGCAGGCCGATGGTGCCGCGACCATCGTATTGCCCGTCATGCGCGGACTGGTCGCCGCCGGTGCAGAAGGCGCGGTCGCCGGCGCCGGTCAGCACGATCGCGCCGACGTCCTTGTCGTATCCGGCCTTATTGAACGCCTTGATCAACTCATCGCAGGTGGTGCCGCGAAAGGCGTTCATCTTCTCGGGGCGGTTGATGATGATCCAGGCCACGCCGTTGCGGACCTCGTACAGAATGTCTTCAAAATGCATGACTATTCCTCGATCTGGAGTGGGTTCAGCCGTTCATCGTCAGGCCGCCGGAGACGCTCAGCACCTGGCCAGTGATGAACGAGGCGTCGTCGCTGCCGAAAAAGACGATAGCACGCGCCAGATCCTCGGGCTGGCCGAGGCGGCCCAACGGGATAGCGCGGGTGAAGGCTTCGATGAGCTTTTCCGGGTTGGGGGCGCCCTCGGCGACGCCGGCGAGCAGTGCCGTGTCGGTCGGGCCAGGGCAGATCACGTTGACCGTGATTCCGTGCCTTGCGTGTTCGCGGGCCAGGGTTTTGGACAGCGCGACCAGCCCGCCCTTGCAGGCGGCATAGACCGCTTCGCCCGAGGAGCCGACGCGCGCGGCATCGGAGGCAACGTTGACGATGCGGCCATATTTGCGCGCGGCCATACCGGGCAGAACGGCGTGGTGCATATGCAGCGCGCCGGTCAGATTGATCGCGATCAGCCTGGTCCACTCGTCGGGCGCGGTTTTCACGAACGGCTTGAAGACGTCCCAACCCGCGTTGTTGACCAACACATCCACCGGACCGAGTTGTGCCTCGGTCGCCGCCACGGCGGCATCCACCGCCGCGCGGTCGGTGATGTCGCATTTGTACGCCGTGGCCACGCCACCGGCAGCCTTAATTCCGGTGGCGACCTTGTTCGCCGCTTCGAGATTCATGTCGAACACCGCGACCTTGGCACCCTCGGCCGCAAACAGGCGGCACGTCGCGCCACCAATGCCACCACCACCGCCCGTCACGATGACGGTCTTTCCTGCCATTTTTGCCATTCTTGCTTCCCTCCGCTTCGGCAACCCTGTCTCCGTGATTGCCTGCCATCGCGTATTATGTCAACGTATTTACCTATTTAACTGCCACATCGACGAATTGCAACACCCTTTTCATTTTGTCACGGGCGCTTAATATTTTGTGTTAATGAATGAAATATGGTAATGTTCCTGGCACAAAGAGTCGGCCGGTCGATCCCGATATCAGAGGTATATATGAACATATCTTTCCATAATATGCCGCGCTCCTGGTCGCACCAGGCTGATACCGCCGAGGCGCCGATGAGCCAGTGCAATCCTTATGCGGCTACCAGGGCATCCAGCTATTCCAGGATGTCATCGCATGCGATGAGACCCGCCCTAAACGCGGAACTTTGGATTGCGCAATGAGCATGACCACTGACGGCGGCATCTCTCAGGCGCGCATCGAACTGGCAAACCGGCTATTTTTCCGGCTCTACCAGTGTGCCAATCTACTGCACAAAACCGGCACCCGCGCCGTGCAGGAGGAGGGCCTGACCACCCAGCAATGGGCGGTGATGGGCGCTCTTTCGCGGCCTAAAGCCAGAGACGGCATGGGGATGGGCGAACTCACCCGCTATTTGATGGTCACCCGTCAGAATCTGTCCGGCGTTCTCAAACGCATGGAAGCAGCCGGCCATATCCAGGTCGTTCCGGGCGAGCACGATCGGCGTTCCCGATCGATCACCATGACGAAAGCAGGGCAGCAGGTCTGGACACAGCGAGCCCTGCCGAAAATTCACGCCTACTACGAGCAGGCGCTCAGTGATTTTTCCATTTCGGATATGACACACTCTCTGCACTATATGATGAAGCTATTGAAAAACATGGAAAAATTGGATGATACGGAAACGACCGAGCCACTCGATTTGATGTGATCGCGATCGATTGTTGGAATTACGGGCACCAGGCGACGCGGGCGTATAAGCTCTCCAGACCGACCCCCTCGCCCCCCGCCAGCCGGCGCTGGCGGACAACGTCGGCTGCGGCAGGCTCGGGCAGCCCAGCCAGACTGTCGCGCGTCCGCCGTCAGACGGGCAGTCCGCGCAGCAACGCGACCGCCGTCATCACGCCGCGAATCTCCGCCAATCCCTTCAACCGCCCGATTGCCGAGTAGCCCGGGAAGCTGCGCTTGCCGGCGTCGTCCAGCAGTTCGTGCCCGTGATCCGGGCGGAACGGAATGCGCCAGTCGTCACGGCCCGCCTCCTTACGGCGCTGCTGTTCCTCAAGCATCGCCGTAATCACCGCGACCATATCGGTGTCGCCCGACAGGTGTTCGGCTTCCATGAAGGATCCGTCGGGTTCCTTGGCGACGTTACGGAGGTGCACAAAATGAATGTCCGCGGCGAAATCGCGCGTGATCGCCGGCACGTCGTTCTGCACGCCGGCGCCGAGCGAGCCGGTGCACAGCGTGATGCCATTCGCCGGCGAGCGTGCCGCGTTCACGATAAACGTCAGGTCGTCGGCGCATGAAACGATCCGCGGCAGGCCCATCAGCGGACGCGGCGGATCGTCGGGATGGATGGCCATGCGGATGCCACACTCTTCCGCGGTCGGGACGATTTCCCGCAGGAACCGGGCGAGGTTTTCGCGCAGGGCAGTACCGTCGATGTCCATGTAGCGCGCGAGCATGCCGCGCAGCGCCGGGATATCGTAACGGTCGAACGCTCCGGGCAGGCCGGCCATGATGCTCGACAGCAAGATCGCCTTGTCGGAGTCCGAGGCGGAATCGAACCAGACCCGGGCATGTGCCACGACATCGGCCGGGTGGTCGTCGTCGGCGCCGGGGCGTTGCAGCATGAAGCAGTCAAACGCGGCGTATTGGTGCGCGTTGAAGCGCAGCGCCGTGCCGCCGCCCGGCAAGGGGTGATACAGTTCGGTCCGGGTCCAATCGACCACCGGCATGAAGTTGTAGCAGATCGTCCGCACGCCGCATGCGGCGAGGTTCCGCATCGACTGCCGGTAGTTGTCGAACAACTCCGTCAGGTCGCCCTCACCCAGCTTGATCCGCTCGTGGATCGGCAGGCTTTCGACGACATTCCAGTGCAGACCGAGCGAGGGATCGGCCTCGATCTGGCCTTGCCGGACGCGTATGTCCTCGACAGGCCAGACCACGCCGTAAGGGATTTGATGCAGGGCGGTGACGACGCCTTGCGCGCCCGCTTGCCGGATCGCGCGCAACGGCACGACATCGTCCGGCCCGAACCAGCGCCAACTTTGTTCCATTACGTTTCTCCCATCGTGGCGAGTGCCCGGCGTGCGCCGACGGCTCGCAGCAGACCGTATGCGTGCGTTACCGCGGCAATGAATGTGTCAGAGCGTGGCAGGTCGGTGCCGAAGACTGCCTCCATATCAAGGATACGATTGTCCTCGGCCGCCTTGCGAAGCTGCGCGGCGAGCGGATCGCGCACGTCGATCGGCCGGCCAGCCTCATCAACACCGCCGACGTAAACCATCCAGGCGGCGACGGCCATGGCCAGACGCGGGATCGGTAAACCTCGGCTCAGCCGTTCGCGGATGGTGGACAATAGCCGCTGCGGCAGCTTCTGCGAGCCGTCCATCGCGATCTGCCACGTTCGGTGCCGGATGGCGGTGTTACGGAACCGGGCCGACAGGCTGGCGGCGTAATCACGCAAATCGGTGTCGGGCGGGGTGGGCACGACCGGAATGATCTCATCCTCCCATAGCGCCGCGACATAGGCCGCCAGCACCGGGTCGGCCATGGTATCGGCGATCGTCTCGTGCCCGGCGAGGTAGCCGAGATACGCCAGCGCCGAATGCGCCCCGTTCAACAGCCGCAGTTTCATGTGTTCGTAGGGCGCGACATCGCTGACGAGTTCGGCGCCAACGCGTTCCCAGTGCGGGCGCGCGCCGTCCACGAACCTGTCCTCAATGACAAACTGACGGAATGGTTCGTGCACCACGGGCGCCGTGTCGGTCAGGCCGATCGCATCCGCGGTGGCGGCCAGGTCGGCATCGGTGGTGGCCGGGACGATCCGGTCCACCATTGTGCAGGGAAACGCGCCGTTCGCGTCGATCCAGGCGGACAGGCGGCCGTCGCGCAAGGCCGCGAAATCGCGCACCAATTCCGCCAAAAGGCGACCGTTATGCGGCAGGTTATCGCAGCATAGCACGGTGAAGGGAGCCAATCCGGCATCGCGTCGCCTCGCCAAAGCCGCAACCAGAAACCCGACGGCGGAACGGGGCGCGGCAGGGTTACGCAGATCATGTGCGATGTCCGGATGCACGGTATCCAGGCGGCCGGTTGCGGGATCGTGGCAGTACCCCTTCTCGGTGACGGTCAGGCTGACGATGCGCGTGGCCGCGTCGGCCATGCGCGCCACAACGGCCTCCGGGTCCGCCGGCGCGACTAACTGCTCACGCAGGCAACCAACGATGCGGGCACTGATGCCGCCACTGTCCCGCTGCAAGGCTGTGTAAAGTCCGTTCTGGGGTGCCAGCCGGTCGCGCTGATCGGGGTGCCGCAGGCTGACGCCCGCGATGCCCCAGTCTCCGGCCTCCAGCGCGAGGACGTCATCGGTGTAGGTTGCCATATGGGCGCGCACAAAGGCACCCAGTCCGAGATGCACGATGCCAACACCGACGCGATCGCGAGCATACCCGGGCTGCACAACCGCGGGCCGAACCGCGGACAGCGTGGCCGGCGAAAGGCGGCGCAGTGTCATGCCAAGAGTCCCATCTTGAATTTTCTCCGCACAAACTGATCGACTAGTCGACCAGAAAACGGTAACACGCCGGCCCATCCGGTCGCAAGCCAAACGCCGGCCGGCCAGACCATATCGGATCGGAGGAAACATCATGACCAACGTCACAACCAGGCGCGGATTCACCGCCGGACTCACCGCGACCGCCCTGCTCGCCCGCCCTGCCCTCGCGGCCGGCGCCAAATTCAAGCTGCGTTACGGCACCGCGTTCCCGGCCGATCACCCCGGCGTGACGCGCATCGCCGAGGCGGCCAAGGCCATCGCGGCCGACACCAGCGGCGCCGTCGACCTGCAAGTCTACCCCGCCAGCCAGCTTGGCAGCGAGCCCGACATGTTCAACCAAACCCGCAGCGGGGCGCTGGATTTCATGTCAACCTCCGGCGCCAACCAGACCGTCGTGCCGGTCGCCAGCATCAACTGCGTGGCCTTCGCCTTCGCGAGCTACGACAAAGTCTGGGCCGCCATGGATGGCGCCCTCGGCGACCATGTCCGCGCGCGGTTCCCGGATGTGGGTCTGGTCGTGATGCCGAAGATGCTGGACAATGGTTATCGCAACATCACCTCCGGCGCCAAGCCGATCAATGGGCCGGACGATCTGAAGGGCTTCAAGATCCGCGTCCCCGGCAACCAGCTTTGGGTGACCGCCTTCAAGGCGCTGGGCGCCGCCCCCACCGCGATCAATTTTGGCGAACTCTACGCCGCGCTGCAGACCCATGTGGTCGATGGGCAGGAGAACCCCCTCGCCCTGATTAACAGCGCCAAGTTGTACGAAGTGCAGAAATACATCGCGCTGACCGGCCATATCTGGGACGGCCACCATATCTTCGCCAATCAGAAGAAATGGCTGTCGATACCGGAAGACATCCGCGATGTCATGACGAAGCGTTTGGGCGAGGCCGCCACAGGCCAGCGCGCCGACATCGCGCAACTGAACGTCGATCTCGCCGCCTCGCTGACCAAGGCCGGCGTCATCATCAACAACCCCGACAAGGCTTCGTTCCGTGAGGCGCTGAAGGCGGCCGGTTTCTATACCGAATGGCGCGGCAAGTTCGGCGATCAGGCCTGGGGGCTGATGGAGCAGTACACCGGGTCGCTCTGATCGCGAGAGGCAGGCGGATGAACACCAAGGCGCCGGAATTCACCCGCGGTTGGCTGCGTGCGGCCGACCGGGCGATCTTCTCCACCGTGGAGGCGATCGCCGCCTGCCTGGTCGTTGCCGAGGTGCTGCTGCTCGGCGGTGGCACCACCGCGCGCTATGTCTTCGACAGCCCGTTTCCCTGGTCGGATGAACTTGGCTCGCTGCTGTTCATCTGGCTGGCGTCGCTGGGCGCGGTGGTCGCATTGCGGCGCGGCGAGCACATGCGCCTGACCGCCTTCGTGCGCGGCATGGATCCTGACCGCCGGGCCTGGCTGGACGCGGTGGCGCTGATGCTGATCTGCGCGGTGCTGCTGGCCTTAATCTCGCCCTGCTACGAGCATTATGACGAACTGCGCGCCGGGTTGAGCCCGGTACTGGAAATCTCCGAGGGGTATCGCGGCGCGGCGATCGGCGTTGGCATGGTGCTGATGCTGCTGACGGCGCTGCGCAATCTGCTGCTGCTGACCAACTGGCGGCAAATCCTGGCCGCAGTCGTGGTGGTAAGCGCCGCCGTGGCCGTGCTGTTGTGGTTCGCCGACGACCTGGAGGACATGGGCAACACCAATCTGTTGCTGTTCTTCGTGGTGTTCGTCGCCGCCGCGATGATGATCGGCGTCCCGATCGCCTTCGCTTTCATGCTCGGCACCACCGGTTTCATCGCCTTCGCCACATCTATCCCCGTGTCGATCGTGCCAAGCCGGATGGATGAGGGCATGTCGCACCTGATCCTGCTGGCGGTGCCGATGTTCATCCTGCTGGGCGCGCTGATCGAGGTCGCGGGTCTGGCGACGCGGATGATCGCGTTCCTGGTCTCGCTAATCGGGCACAAGCGCGGCGGCCTGCAATATGTGCTGTTGGGGGCGATGTATCTCGTGTCCGGCATTTCCGGCGCCAAAGCCGCCGATATGGCCGCCGTCGCGCCGGCGCTGTTTCCGGCCATGCTGAAGCGCGGCAACAAGGAGGGAAACCTGACCTCCCTGCTGTCAGCCTCGGCGGTGATGTCGGAGACGATCCCGCCCAGCATCGTGTTGATCACAGTCGGTTCGGTGACAGGTGTGTCGATCGCCGCGCTGTTCACCGGCGGGCTGCTGCCGGCTGTGGTAGGCATGGTTGCGTTGGCGGTCGTCGTGTTCTGGCAGACGCGGACCGAGGACGTCTCGCAGGCGCCGCGCTTTACCTGGCGACAGGTGGGCCGGTTGCTGGTGATCGCGATTCCCGGACTGGGGCTGCCGGTCGTCATCCGCTCCGCCGTTGTGGATGGGGTCGCGACGGCGACCGAGGTGTCCACCATCGGTGTGCTCTACACGGTCGCGGTTGGCGTCTTCATTTATCGCCAGTTCGACTGGCGCCGCATCTATCCGATCCTGGTTGAGACCGCCTCGCTGTCCGGCGCGATCCTGTTGGTGGTCGGTGCGGCGACCGCGATGGCCTGGGCTTTGACGCAGTCAGGTTTCTCGCACCAGCTTGTCGAGCTGATGGCGGTGGTACCGGGGGGCAAGACGGGCTTCGTGCTTGTTTCAGCCCTGGCCTTCATTGTGCTCGGCAGCGTGCTGGAAGGTGTGCCGGCCATCGTGCTGTTCGGACCACTGCTGTTTCCGATCGCCGCGCAAATGGGGGTTAATCCGGTACACTACGCCATGGTAGCGGTGTTCGCGATGGGCTTCGGCTTGTTCACTCCGCCGTTCGGTGTGGGGTTCTATCTGGCCTGTGCCATCGGCCGGGTGTCCCCCGACGTGGCGATCCGTTCGGTTTGGCCGCACCTGGGAGCGTTGTTCGTCGCACTGCTGTTGATCGCGCTGATCCCCTGGATCTCGACGGGATTCCTCTAGGATGCCCTTTGAACCCCCCATTCTTCGGCCGATCTACGCGCGGCTTCGTCAGGACATTGTCGCGCTGCGATTGATGCCGGGCACAAAGCTGTCCGAGAACGAACTCGCGCACCAATTCGGCACCAGCCGTGCGCCGGTGCGAGAGGCGCTCATTCGCCTGGTGAACGACGGCCTGATCGAGGTGCGGCCGCAGCGCGGCAGCTTCGTCACGCGCATTTCATTGCGGGCGATGGACGAAGCGCGGCTGGTGCGCGAAGCGCTGGAACTGGCGATCATCCGCCGAGCAGCCGAACGGGGGATTCCCGACGGGGTCCGCGCCGCGTTGCAGGCGTCTCTGGCCGGACAGGCCGCTGCCCGCGACGATCCCGAGGCCTTCACCCACCTGGACGACGCATTCCATCGCGGATTTGCCGAGGGGGCGGCGCTGGTGGGGGTCTGGGCCATCATCGAGCGGGAGAAGGCACAGTTCGATCGCATACGGTTCCTCAGCCTGCCGGCCGTGACTCCGGTGGACGTGCTGATCGAACAGCACGAAGCGATCCTGACCGCCGTCGTCGCCCGTGACCCCGCGCGGGCGGAGGAGGCGATCCGGACGCATATGCGCGAAGTGTTGCGCCTCGCCGGAACGTTGGCGCAACGTCATCCGGACCTGATCGTTGACGACCTTTCCTAAGCCGGATGATCCAAACCCAAGGGTTCCGCTCGGCCGCCAGGCTTGGTCCGCTCCGGGAACGGCAGTTCCGGGACTCGTTACTGAGCGTGACAGCTGAACAAGACGTCACATTTCTCGATCGTCAAATCACCCCGCACCGGGCACGGGAACTGGGCTGATGGTTCTCCGATCGCCTCGCCATCCCGGCCCGGGGACTTGTTTGCAGGCACCTCGCGCCCGCGGCTGGGCGCCCCGGGGTCAGATGTGGTAATCAGCCGCCGACGATCAGGTGATTGGCGACCTCGGTTATTCCGGGAGCCGACCAGGCTGCGTTCTCGGCGATCCCGCGCTCCCACCAGCTTTTCACCCTGCCCTCCAGGGTGGCCGTTCCACCGCTGACTTTGACCGTGATGTGCGACGCTTCAAACTCCGCGCTGCGCCGCAACGCGGCCTCGATCTGGTCATGTAAACCCACGGCGTGAGCGGCGTCCCGAGTGTGTGCCCGAACTTCAATCAGGTTTAAAATGTCGACCACGCCGCTGAGGAGCCTGACGTCGTTTTCGGCGGCCTGTTTCTGGTATTGATAGGTAACGAACCCGGTCATTGTCACCACGCCATTTTCGACCTTTACCTGAAGCTGCGTATCGGGCACCTCCACATCCCAACTGAGGATTTTGACCGCCCTCTCGGCGATTTCCGAGTCCGAACGCTTATGCGCCGCCGCCGGCCTGACCACGATCTCCTCCGCGATCCCGCGCACCCCCTTTACCCGCCTGGCAGCGCGTTCCGCCGCAAGCTTTTCCGCGAAGGTGGAAACAATACCATTAAGCGTTACGACACCGTTCCGTGCCGAGACGCCGATATGCGCGGTATCGACATTTGGAACCCATACGAGTTCATCCATCACCCGGGCTTGCAGTGTTGCGTCGTCAACCATCCTAAACTCCTGTTCAAAACATCCATTACATGGACAATACTTCTACAAGGCGCGATCGTTCTTTCCGGAAATTCGACCATCATCATCATTGAAGGCCGTGGCAGTTTTGAATCCGCTCTGATCGCCTGTCATCGGCCATCACGCACCGACGCGATCAATTCCACCAACGCGAACACACTGACGCCGATCAGGATGGCAGCCAACAAACCGGTTAGACCCATGTTCAGGAGCATAACCCAGCCACGTATCATTCCGCTGCCGAGTGCGTCGTTCATCGCCGGGTTTCCTTTGCCCACAGCATTATTGCATAGAACATTTCCGCAGCCTCAGCCCGAAACCACTCAGTGCGTCGCAATGCTTTGCCGTGGATGGACTTCAACGCAATAGGTTAATGACCCGGCTACGGCCATCCTTGATCGATATCAACGTAAACGATCAGAACCTCCTACAAGTGATCACGACAACGCGACAACATTGTCTCGACCGAAATATCGTATCGTAACAGGCCGCCGGGGCCTGGTTCCACAACCTGGCGGTTGGATTGCCAACGTGCCGGATACGCTCCTTTCTCCGGGCGCTGACGATCGATTCCGTTTTGTCCGATCCACCGCGGCGTCCGTATCTCGCATTGGCTCCCATGCCCTCGGCTGACCTGCCCACCGGCCAACAAAACAGGCTTTCGCAACAAGGTGCCACCATCCGGTCCCCTTTACCGAACGGCCTTTCCAAGGCGGTGGAGGACTTCGCCCCCTCGGCGCACGGATTCGCGGTCGAGCTTGTCGCCGCCGACCACCAGCAAAAGCCGGATGTTGGGGCGGACATTGCCCGGCAATGGTTCGACCGTGACGAGATTGACATGATCGCCGACGTCAACAATACGGCGATCACGTCGGCGGATCAGGCGTTTCGGCCAATGGCGGATGGCGGGTGTAGTTTTATCCGGGGGTAACGACGCTGGTCCTGCTTTAGCGTGATCGCTTGCCTTCCTGTGCCGCGCCGTGGCGTAAAGCAGGCGAAATCCGGACCCGTCACGTGCTCCGCGATCGTGCCAGGATGTCACGTGCCTCGGCCTGTAGCGCTACGAGGAACGCCTCCAGGAATGCGGGCGCCTGGCGTCCGGTTCGAGTGACCACGCCAATCGATCTGTCCAGCACGGGGCGCGTGAGCGGGGTCGCGGCCAGATTTTTGTTCGCGAGTGCAGCGATGGCGAGTTCGGGCAGTGCCGTCACGCCCAAACCGGCTTCGACAAGACCACCGCCAGTGCTGAGATGGGCACATTCATAAAGCGGTGCCACCGACAGACCCGCTGTCAGAAAGGCAGCATCTGTCATGGGCCGGACGCTGCTTGCGCTCGACATCGCGATGAAAGGGCGCGTAGCGAAGATCGCCCATTCGACCGGCATTCCGGCGGTTGGCGGGTCGTCCGCCCGGTGCAATAAGCAAAAACGATCCGACAGCAGCGGCCGATAACGCAAGCGCCGCTCCGGCGGTGGCCGCACCGTGATGCCCGCGTCCGCACGGCCATCCGCCACGCAGGCGAGCACGGATGCCGACAGCCCATCGTCGATGAAAACGTCAACATCGGGGTGGGAGGCCCGGAATCTGGCTATGACCGGGGGAAGCAACACGCCAGCGACGGACGGCAAGGCCGCCACCGTGAGGCGGCCATGCTGCCCCTGCACGATCCGGGAGAGCTCAAGCGCGGCATTGTCATATTCGTGCAGAAGCCGCCGGGCGATCGGACACACCTCCAGGCCGATCGGTGTCAGTGCGATTGTTCGCGTATCCCGATCGAAGAGCTTCGCCCCGACAACCTCCTCGACAGTTTGGATAATGCGACTGAGCGTCGGCTGCGACACGCCGAGTACGTCCGCCGCCAGGGTGAAGCTTTGCAGATCAACCAGACTGAGGAAGGCGGTAAGCTGCCGTGGTGTAAACTTCATGCGAGATATGCATTCATTTATACAGTGAATGCAGGAAAGGTATGACGTAGAACGCTCCGACACAATGGCCGGAACCGCGACGACACATGCAAATCAGGGTGGGAGCAGGTTCGGGCTTCGGCGGTGACCGGATCGAGCCGGCCGTAGAACTCGCGATCCACGGCGCTTTGGACTACCTCGTCTTCGAATGCCTGGCGGAGCGCACGATCGCCCTGGCCCAACAGGCTCGGCTTCGCGACCCAGCGGCCGGATATGATCGGCTGCTGGTCGAACGCATGACGGCTGTGCTGCCACATTGCCATGCGCGCGGCGTCAAGATCATCAGCAACATGGGCGCGGCCAATCCCGCCGGTGCCGCCCGGGCCATTGTGGAGATCGCCCGCTCGCTCGGCCTCCACGGCCTTAAGGTCGCCGCCGTCCTCGGGGACGATGTCATCGATACCGTCCGGGACGCCGAAATCCCGCTGATGGATCAGGCGGGCACTATCCGCGACCTCGGCGCGGCCATTGTATCAGCCAATGCCTATCTCGGCGTCGAACCGATCGTCGAGGCGTTGCGCGGTGGTGCCGACGTTGTCATCACCGGCCGATGCGGCGATCCGGCCCTGTTCACGGCGCCGATGGTCCACGCCTTCGGTTGGGGCCTGGATGATTGGGAGCGGATCGGAAAGGCCACCGTGGTCGGCCATCTGCTGGAATGCTCCGGCCAACTCACGGGCGGCTATTTCGCGGACCCCGGATACAAGGACGTTCCGAATCTTGCACGGCTCGGGTTTCCCTGGGCAGACGTCGCGCAGGACGGCTCGGCCGTTCTCGGCAAAGTCGACGGTTCAGGCGGTGAGCTGAGCGTGCGCACCTGCACGGAGCAACTCCTCTACGAGGTACATGACCCCTCAGCCTATATCCAACCTGACGTGGTCGCTGACTTTTCCACGGTGGGCTTTACCCGCGAAGGGCCGGATCGGGTGCGCGTCACCGGCGGCACTGGGCGCGCCCGGACCGGCACGTTGAAGGTCACGATCGGCTATCACGACGGCTTCATCGGCGAAGGGCAGATTTCATGCCGGGTCCGGTGCCGTCAACCGAGCGCGGCTCGCGCTTGAGATCATTCAAGAGCGGCTGCGCATCGTCGGGGCGGACATCATCGAATTCCGCGGCGACATCATCGGCGTGAACGGAAGCCTTCGCGGCGGCGTGCTTGCATCTGCCGTTGAACCGCTGGACGTGCGCCTGCGCGTCGCCGGGCGGACGAAGACCTTGCGGGATGCGGAACGGATCGGTCGTGAAATCGAGGCCACCTGGATCAACGGTCCGGCCGGCGGGGGCGGCGCGACCTGGTCTGCCCGCGATGTCATCGCCGCTGCCTCCGCACTCGTGCCGCGCGACCTTGTCCGGCCCGGCGTTCACTACGAGGTGGCTTAGCGATGAAGCTGCGTGAACTAGCCCATGCCCGCGCGGGCGACAAAGGGGATACGTCGAATATCTCCGTCATCAGCTACGAGCCCGGAGACTTCGCGTTCATCGCCGAACACGTCACCGCCGAACGCGTGAAGGCACATTTCGCCGATATCGTGGCCGGCGAAGTCATGCGCTATGAGTTGCCGCATCTCGGCGCCCTGAACTTCGTCCTTCACAGGGCACTCGGCGGCGGCGTCACGCGGTCGCTCGCGCTCGATCCGCACGGGAAGTCGCTCTCCAACTCGCTGCTCGAACTGGACATCCCAGACCGTCAGTGACGATAAACGAATGAACACACGCCGCGGCGACACAGCCTGGCAAAATGGGGGACATATGATCAAGACACTGGCGGCGGCACTCCTGCTCGCAAACTTCGCAACCGCGGCACGCGCCGATATCCCCGGCAATACCGTCACGATCGGGGTCCTGACGGACATGAATGCCGGGAATGCCGATGCGACCGGCCAGGGATCGGTTGTTGCCGCGCAGCTTGCCGCCGAGGACGCAAAGGCGTTCCTGCCGAACGTCAAGATCGATGTCATCAATGCCGATCATCAGAACAAGGCTGATATCGCCGCCAGCATCGCGCGGGAGTGGGTGAGCAAGGGCGTCAACGTGATCGCGGATGTACCCTTCTCGTCCGCCGGCCTCGCCGTGAGCGAGGTAACGCGCAACACGCCGCGCTCGATCTTTATCGCGTCTGGCACCGGCACGAGCGACCTCACGGGCAAGGTCTGCTCGCCCAACACGGTGCACTGGACCTACGACACCTATTCGACGGGCAATGCGGTTGCGCGTGCGCTTGTTGGCCAGGGGCTGAAGAACTGGTTCTTTATCACCGCGGACTACGCGTTTGGCGCGGCCCTCGAGCGCGACACCTCGCTGGGAGTCACCGCCCTGGGCGGGACGGTGCTCGGCCATGTGAAGAACCCGGCTTTCGCCCCCGATTACTCTTCGTACGTTCTGACGGCGCAAAACAGTAAGGCGGACGTGATCGCGATCGCCAACGCCTCGATCGACTTTATCAATATTGTCAAACAGGCGCGCGAGTTCGGTGTCACCAATGGACCGCAGCGGCTGGCGGCGTTGCTGACGCTCATCACGGATGTGCAATCCCTGGGCCTTGAGGCGGCACAGGGCCTCTATCTGGCATCGCCGTTTTATTGGGACCTGAACGACCGTACCCGCGCGTTCTCGGTTCGGTTCGCCGAACGCATGCACGGCCGCAAGCCCACCATGCTCCAGGCCGGCGTCTATTCCGGCGTGTTGCATTACCTCAAGGCCGTGAAAGATACCGGCAGCACCGAGGCCCCTTCGGTTATCGATGCGATGGAACGTCTGCCGGCCGATGACGACGCGTTCGGCAAGGGGTCTGTCCGCAAGGACGGAAGGGCGCTGCACGACTTCCACCTGTTCCAGGTGAAGGCGCCGTCGGAGTCGAAGGGGTCATGGGATGACTACAAGCTCATCGCGACCGTGCCTGGCGACCAGGCGTTCCGCCCGCTCGCCGAGGGCGGCTGCCCGCTGGTAAAATAGCCCGACAGCCACCTGGAAGGAAAAACATTATGGAAGCATGGGTTGTCGAACGGAATGGCGAGCCGCTGGTGCGGATCGAGAAGCCGACCCCGCATCCCGAGGGGACCGAGGTGCTGGTCGAGGTGACGCATTGCGGTGTCTGTCACTCCGATCTGCATTTCTGGGAAGGCAGTTACGATCTGGGCGGCGGACGCAAAATGATGCTGACGGAGCGCGGCGTTTCACTGCCGCGGGCCATCGGCCATGAAATCCTGGGCCGCGTTGCGGCGTTCGGGCCAGATGCCACGGGCGTTTCGGTCGGCGACCGCCGCATCGTCTATCCGTGGATCGGTTGCGGAACGTGCCGGCCATGCCGATCCGGACAGGACAATCTGTGTCTGAGCCAGCGTAGCCTCGGCGTCATGCAGGACGGCGGTTTCGGCTCCCATGTCGTGGTGCCGCATCCGCGCTATCTGGTTGACCCGGGTGACGTCGATCCCGCCGTGGCCGCGACGTTCGGCTGCTCCGGCATCACGGTCCTCAGTGCGATTCGCAAGGTGATGCCGCTGGCCCCGGACGATCCGGTGGTACTGATCGGCGCCGGGGGGCTCGGCCTGGCCGCGATCGGCATGCTGCGCGCCCTCGGGCACGAGGCTATTGTCAGTGTGGACATCAGCGCTGAGAAGCGGCAGGCCGCGCTGAACGCGGGCGCGACAAAAATTGTGGACGGGGCGCGGATCGACCTCGCGGCAGCCATCATCGAGGCCGCCGGCGGCCCGGTCTTCGCCGCGATCGACTTCGTCAACGGATCAGCAACAGCACGCGGCGCGCTGGATGCGCTGGCGAAGGGCGGGCGGATGGTGCAGGTCGGCGTTTTCGGGGGGGAGCTGACGGTCTCACTCGTTGGCCTGATCTTCCGTGTCACGTCGATCATGGGCAGCAATACCGGCACGGTCGGTGATCTGGAGGAAGTGGCGCGTCTGGCGCGCGCCGGCAAGCTTGCTCCGCTTCCTGTCACACTTCTGCCGAAGCGAGACGCCAATGCAGCCATGCTGCGATTGCGTGAAGGCAAAGTCACCGGCCGGCTGGTGCTGACAGCCGATGGGGGCTAGCCGCGTAATTTTCCAGCCATGTCAGTGAGTTGCAGCGCGGCCAGGATGATGGTGCCCATCGACTGGGGTTTCACTGCCGTCACGCAAGCATGATCAGCAGTGGGCATCCCGCTGTTCTCTCCTCATCCGAGGAGGGCCGCAACCTGTCAGTCAGACCGTCTGGATTTGCTTGGGCGCAGTTGGCGCGGATCGCCAGCATAAAGGCGGGCACGACAATTTCGGGAAATAATGCACGGACGGTGGTCTTGCCCGCCTCATGGATGACGTAGACATTCCGAATGCCACCACACCGATAGGGGGCGGAAGCTCAAGACAAGACGGCCAGCAGCGAGGATGCCAACCTGACCGCATAGGTGGATGCGCCCATTGAGGACACGCCTGCTGCAAATGGGCAGGATAGTGGCAACCGACCCAACACTGCGTCGACTCCCGTCCAGATGGCAGAGACCGTCACTTCGAAGGCGGCGCGCCAGGCGCACAGGCCGTTGGGACGCACTGACAATCTCCGCCAGGCCGCTCAGGCCGTCCTGGCTGCCCGGGACGGACATTGTCGAAGCGAGCGTGGACGGATGGCAGCCGACGGGCTGGGACTACCAACGTGGCTGAAGCCATTTCCATTGAATTTGGATCGGCATCGATTCTATATTTAAACATGATCAACCCACCGGAACAGCAATCTGAGTGGTCCCTTCGAGCCGTGACATTTGCAGGCCAACGGCTGAGCACCGACACAGAAAGCGAACGCAACAGCATGAGCAGCTCGTGAAATGACCACCTGGCACTGTACATGGCGGGCGCGCTTTCCAACCGGCCAGGGTATTTCGTGCTGTTTGCCAGACTGCCAAACCGAGCGGGGCCGTATTCGTTCCGCCATACAAACAGGTCGGGTCGGCTCGCCTTAGTTGATCACAAACCCGGCGGCACCTGGACCGACCAGACCGGGGAGACCCTGACGACCGACGCGCTCGAAACGAATGAAATTGCCATCTGGCCGTTTGCAACGAAAGCTGACGCGGTTGCCGCCTACGACCCGGTCAAATTGGATGTGATGGCAGTCCCCAATTGATCTTTAAGGCTGGACGCCCGATCTGGTTGCGCCGATGGCCGACTGCTCTTGTCGAGCCTGGCCGATTTCGCGCACGAACTGAGTGAAGCGACCGCGGGGGTACTTTGGCTTGCGGCGTGAACATGGCCACCACCATTATCGTCTACGTGCCGCTGACCGTCCACTATCGGCCCGGTCGCACGACGGTTGCGACAGTGGTTCGGGGGTTGGGGGATCTCGCGATCTCGACACGTGCCACCCGGCGATGGTTGAGACGCTGGCTCGCGCGCTCCGAACGAAGCGGATGTTGAAGGACGGGCGATATGCGCGGTTACCGAGATCGTGGCTACCCGGAAGATCGACCGGGCTATGTCGGCAGCCTTCCCCGGTTGACCTTGGTGTTGCCCGGCATTGTGGAGGCGATTTTGGACGGGCGGCAGCCGGTGGGGGTGGGGTTGCCCGTCTTGCTGACGCCATTTCGGGTCGAACGGGATCGGTAGCACGTCGAGTTGGGACCATGACCAACCCAACCAATCAGTAACATAACCTGCCGTCTCCAGCTGAGAAACTGCAGATTGGCCAGGTCGTAGGCCGTTGTTGGAGCTACGCCGCGCGGACGATCGGCAGAAAGACGCGGCTTCAACCTCCGTTCTTAGCCGAGACGGTCAAGATCCGACTTTGTAAAAAAGAGTCTTTTTCCCATCGGCCCTATATCTCTGAGGGAACCCGGATCACCCAACATGCATGCACTGCCGCAAATTCTCGACTTCTCCGCCGCGCGGTCGTTGCGCGATACGATTTCGCCTCTCGTCGTGCTTGGGGCCATGACGTTGGACGCAAGCATGGTCGAGCGAATGTCGACCCCCTGTATGCAAGTACTCCTGGCAACTGGACGTGCCGCTCAGTCCCTGGGGGCTTCGTTCACGATTATTAACGCATCCCCTGTGTTCCTGTCGGCAATTGTCGATCTCGGTTTGCAGGCGGACTTCAGCGACTGGGTGAACTGATATGGCAAAGCGAATCCTCGCGGTCGATGACTCCAAAACCATGCGGGACATGGTCTCCTTCACTTTGAGCAAAGCGGGCTTCGAGGTGAACGTGGCCGAGGATGGCAAAGGCGCCCTCGCGGTGCTCGGCGGCGGCAAATTCGACCTGATCATCACGGACCTCAACATGCCGGTGATGGATGGGATCACGCTTATTAAAAATGTTCGGTCCAGCGCACAGCATCGCGGCGTTCCGATTCTGATCCTGACCACTGAAAGCGATGGCGCCAAGAAGGCCGAGGGCAAGGCCGCTGGTGCAACCGGCTGGTTGGTCAAGCCCTTCAGCCCGGAAAAACTCGTCGAACTGGTGCAGCGCGTATGCCCATAGGCCAGGATCAAGCGGCAAATCCCTTCGCACAGTTTCGCAAAACCTACTTCGAGGAATGCGCGGAGCTGTTGGACGCCTTGCAATCGCATCTCGAACGGCTTGTGAACGGCAACGCGGATGAGGAAACGCTGCATGCGATATTCCGCGCCGTTCATTCGATAAAGGGTGGTGCCGGAGCATTCGGCTTCGATGGCCTGGTTGCGTTTTCGCACGTGCTTGAAAGCCTGCTCGACCAGATACGCGACGGGAAAGTCGCCGCAACTCACTCCGTCATCCAACTTCTGCTGCGCGCCAGCGATGCTCTGGCTGATATCGTTTCTGCTGCCCGCGACGACCGCACCATGTCGGCTGGTTTCGCCGCGGATATCGTCGCGTCACTTGAGGATCTGTTGCTGGGCGCGCCGGATCAACCCATCGACACAACCGTCCCTGTCGCACCGGTACAGGTGAGCGGTGAAGTCCGATACCGCATCGGATTTACCCCGCATACCGAGATGCTGCGAAATGCAAATGAACCATTGTTGTTGGTTCGCCAGTTGCGGCGCCTCGGCGGTTTAACCATCGAGGTCGACACAGCACGGGTTCCACCACTCGCCACGATAGAACCCGAGGCCGCATATCTCGGTTGGGTATACACCTTGGATACCGGCGCGCCACAAAGTGCCATTCGCGAGGTGTTTGAGTTTGTGGAGGACGATTGCGATCTGACGATAGATATCGTGGCAGCGCAGTTGGCCACCAACCCGACTGCCCCTGTTACCTGCACCCAAGCTATCGCCCAGCCTCTTGTGAAAAATGGTGAAATAAACGCCCAGCCGGCCAGCCCCACCCAGTCGATCCGCGTGGACGTGGACAAGGTGGACCGCCTGGTGAACCTCGTCGGCGAGATGGTGATCACCCAGGCCATGCTGACTGAACAAAGTTCGATGCTGCCGATCGACCAATATCCAGCCTTGATCCAGGGCATAGAGGCATTGGCGCAGAGCGCGCGCGAACTGCAGGAAAGTGTCATGGCAATACGGGCGCAGCCGGTGAAGTCGATCTTTGCCCGGATGCCCCGCGTCGTTCGCGACCTGGCTGCCACGCTCGGCAAGGAAGCCCGGATCGTCACAACGGGCGAAGCGACCGAGATCGATAAGACGGTCATTGAGCAGCTAAACGATCCGCTGACGCATATGATTCGGAATGCGCTCGACCACGGAATAGAGCCACCAGAGGTCCGGACCGCCGCTGGAAAGCCGCGTCAGGGAACGATCCATCTGGCGGCCGCCCAGCGCAGCGGCCGGATTGTCATTGAAGTGTCGGACGACGGACATGGGATCGATCGGGCGAAAGTCCTGGCGAAAGCGCAAGCCCGTGGCCTCGTGCCCCCGGGTGCGGCCCTAAGCGACGAGGAGATCGACAACCTCATCTTCCTGCCTGCCTTCTCAACAGCCGATAAGGTCTCGAATATCTCGGGACGAGGCGTCGGCATGGATGTTGTGAAGCGGAACGTCCAGTCGCTCGGTGGTCGCATCTCGGTACAATCCCGTCTCGGCGCCGGGTCCCGCTTCATCCTGTCGCTGCCCCTGACCCTGGCGGTGCTCGACGGCATGATCATTTCCGTCGGCAAGGAGACCTATATCATCCCGTTGACCGCCATCATCGAAAGCCTGCGGCCCAAGCCCGCTGATATCCATCCCGTGGTCGGACGCGGCGATGTTTTGGCGCTCCGGGGAGAATACGTTCCGCTGACCTACCTGCACAAACGCTTCTCGATCGCCGACGCCATCTCCGATCCCTGCCGCGGCATCGTCATCATCGTCCAGAGCGAAAGCGCCGGAAGGTTGGGCGTGGTCGTCGACGAACTTCTGGGTCAGCAACAGGTCGTCGTGAAAAGCCTGGAGGTCAACTACGACCCTGTCGAGGGCATCAGCGGCGCAACAATTCTGGGCAACGGCCGGGTGGCTCTCATTCTGGACATCGCCCGCCTTCGCGACGCCGACTGCGCAGCCCGGCAGGAACAGGTCAGCGAGATGGCTCGGCTTCATTGATCGAATTTCGATAGGACCCACAGATGCAGCCGGCAACTCAATCGACGGTCACAACGCTCACCCAGGACAATCGCGACCGAGCCGCCCCGGGTGAAAACACCCACCAATTCATCACCTTTACACTTGGTGACGAGGAATACGGCATCGACATCATGGTCGTCCGTGAGATCAAGGGCTGGACCAACACCACAATGATCCCCAACGCGCCGTCGCATGTGCGTGGTGTGATCAATCTGCGCGGTGTCATTGTTCCAATCTTCGATTTGCGCGCCCGTTTCGGCATGGGCATGACGACGCCGACCAACACGCATGTCGTCATCATCGTTGCCACCGGAACCAGGACCATCGGCCTGCTGGTGGACACCGTGTCCGACATCATCTCGGTCGATCCAGCCGCCATCAGACCCATTCCGGAAATGGGCCTGCCGACCGATGACAGGTTCCTGTCCGGCCTGGTTGCCCTGGATGATCGGATGGTGACGCTCGTTTCCCTGTCCGGCCTGTTTTCGAGCCCGACTGCTGGATTGGACCCGGCAATCGATCGTCAAAGCTCTGCTCAGCCAGCCAGGGCCGCCTAATCAACGCCCGCGCTTTTTAGTAACGCCTCATCAAGGAAATGTTCATGGCCAAAGCCGCAGCGAAAACCCAAGAGCCGACCACCGTCACACTGAAGACCGTTAAGTCAAAGGTGGTCGCCGAAACGGGTGTTGCTCCGCAAACGGCCATTGCCAAGCCCGCAAACACGGCAGCGGTCGCATTGAAAATGGCTGACCTCAGCGGTCAGATTGCCGCCATCAATAAGGCTCAGGCTGTTATTGAGTTCTCCCTCGACGGCAAAGTCCTGCGCGCCAACGAAAACTTCCTGAATGCGCTGGGTTACACCGATAGCGAAATAACCGGCCAGCACCACTCCATGTTTGTCGACCCGGCCTATCGCCAAACCCTCGAGTATCGACAGTTCTGGGATAAGCTGGGCCGCGGCGAGTACGATGCGGGCGTCTACAAGCGGATCGGCAAGGCCGGCAAGGAAGTCTGGATCCAGGCCAGCTACAATCCGATCATGGGCGCCGACGGTAAGGCCTTCAAGGTCGTGAAGTACGCAACCGACATCACCCACCAGGTGATCGAAAACGCCAATTTCAGCGGCCAGATCGCTGCCATCAACAAGGCACAGGCGGTTATCGAGTTCTCCCTCGATGGAAAAATCCTGCGCGCCAACGACAACTTCCTGAATGCGCTGGGTTATAGCGAACACGAAGTCATGGGCCAGCATCACTCGATGTTCATCGATCCGATGTATCGTCAGACCAGCGATTATCGCCTGTTTTGGGATAAGTTGGGCCGTGGCGAGTATGACGCAGGGCAATACAAGCGTATTGGTAAGGGCGGCAAGGAAGTCTGGATCCAGGCCAGTTACAATCCGATCATGGGTCCCGATGGAAAGCCCTTCAAGGTCGTTAAATACGCAACCGACATCTCCGAGCAGGTGATCAGAAACGCGGATTTCAGCGGACAGATCTCGGCGATCAACAAGGCGCAGGCGGTCATCGAATTTTCCCTCGACGGCAAGGTGCTGCGCGCGAACGACAATTTCCTCGCCACGCTCGGTTACAGCGGCAATGAACTGGTTGGTCAGCACCACTCCATGTTCGTTGATCCTGCCTATCGCCAAAGCCCGGACTACCGGATGTTCTGGGACAAGCTCGGGCGCGGCGAGTACGACGCCGGCCAATACAAGCGGATTGGCCGAGGCGGCAAGGAAGTCTGGATCCAGGCCAGCTATAACCCGATCATGGGGCCGGACGGTAAGCCGTTTAAAGTGGTGAAATACGCCACCGACATCACGGCACAGGTAAATGCGAGCGCAATGATGCAGGCCGCGGTCCAGCAGACCCAGGATGTCGTAAGCGCTGCGAAGGAAAACGACCTGCGCCACCGCATCCCCATGGATGGAAAGACCGGCGATATCCAGCAACTGTGCGAAGGTGTTAACGGCCTGCTGGACACCATTTCGACCGTGGTCGGCGAAGTGTCCGAGACCGCACAAACATTGATGCTGGCGGCGCGGGAAATCGCTTCCGGCAATACCGATCTGTCCCAGCGCACCGAAGAACAGGCAGCCAGCCTGGAAGAAACCGCCGCCAGCATGGAGGAACTGACCAACACGGTCCGTCAGAATGCCGAAAATGCCCAGCAGGCGAACAAGCTGACCTCGTCAGCCTCGGAAGTTGCGGTCAAGGGGGGCTCGGTAGTGTCCGACGTCGTGCAGACCATGAATGGCATTAGCCAGGCGAGCCGGAAGATCGCCGACATCATTGGCGTAATCGATGAAATCGCATTCCAGACCAATATCCTGGCGTTAAACGCGGCCGTCGAGGCGGCCCGTGCCGGTGACCAGGGGCGTGGTTTCGCGGTCGTTGCCGCCGAGGTCCGTAACCTGGCTCAACGCAGCGCGAACGCTGCAAAAGAGATCAAGGGACTGATCTCAGACTCCGTATCGAAGGTCGAATCCGGTTCGCGTTTGGTCGATGCGGCGGGAAAGACGATGGAGGATATCGTCCAGTCGGTTCGTCGCGTCACCGATATCATGGCGGAGATTTCGGCGGCCTCGCAAGAGCAGCGTGGTGGCATCGAGCAGGTCAACAATGCCATCGTGCAGATGGACAAGGTGACCCAGCAGAATGCCGCACTGGTCGAAGAAGCGGCGGCGGCGGCGAAGTCCATGGAGGACCAAACCAACGCGATGGCTGACATGGTTGCCCAGTTCCAATTGTCTGACGGGTTTGCTGCCGCAGCGGTCCGTACGCCGGCTCCGGCCACGAGAGGGGCACCTGATCGCTTGGCTCGCACCGCTCCGTCCGTTGTTCGCATGACCCGCCCGCCCGCCAACACCGACTCGCCGCGGACCCAGCGCCAGGCCGAACCGGTTGCCCGACGCCGCGCCGCGGGCGGTGGTGATGCGGACTGGAAGCAGTTCTAGACCGGGGCCGTGACCAGGCGCCGGTCCGGGCGGCCGGCGCCTATCCTAATCGTCACGCAGGAGATGCGGATGCTGAACGAGTACACGCTGAATGACCGGGATTTTCACAAGATCTCGGATCTGGTGGCGCAAAAGACCGGCATCGTGATCGACGAAAGAAAGCGGGCCTTCGTTCACGGGCGTCTCGGCCGTCGGGTGCGCGCCCTTGGTCTTTCGAATTTTGCCGAGTATTGCTCATTTCTGGACAGTCCAAATGGCCATGTCGAACATGGTATGCTCGTCAATGCCGTTACGACCAATCACACAAGCTTCTTCCGCGAGTCCCATCACTTCGACTATTTGGCCCGAACCATCTTGCCCACGGCTGCGGACTCCGGCGTGGAACGAAAGCATCGTTTCAGGATTTGGTCCGCCGGGTGTTCCACAGGCGAAGAGCCCTACACCACGGCAATGACCCTTTGCGAAAGCCGTCTGCCCATGGATCGGTGGGATTGTAAGATTCTCGCCACCGATCTGGACACCAACGTTATTTCGCATGCGACGGAAGGAGTGTACGACGCGGAACGTATCCAGACAATACCGCCAGATCTACGCAAGCGGTATGTGTCGATGGAATCTGATGGACGCGGCGCCATGAACGATGCGCTGCGATCGCTGATCACATTCAAGCCGCTCAATCTGCTGGAAGCCTGGCCGATGACCGGGCCGTTCGACATCATCTTCTGTCGAAACGTGGTCATCTATTTCAATAAGGCGACGCAACGAACCCTGTTCGACCGTTTCGCTGATATGCTCCATCCGGATGGCTGGTTGATCGTCGGGCACTCCGAGAGCCTGACGAATTTGACGGACCGGTTTCAGTTGGTCGGCAGGACCATCTATCGGCGGGTCCGATGATCGCAACCCAAGCGCACCAAGACCGGGCGGGCTTGATCCCCCACGTTCATCGCTATCGCGATTCGCACTTCGACACCCTCGCGGTAAAAATTTTCCCTGGCGAGCACCACGTGACACGCGACCCCGATGAGATGCTCGTGACCGTACTCGGCTCTTGCGTGGCGGCCTGCATCCGCGATCCGCTCACGGGTGTGGGCGGCATGAACCATTTCATGCTGCCAGAGTCGAACGGCGACGGCTGGAATCACGTGTCGTCGAGCATGCGCTATGGCAACGTGGCGATGGAACGCCTGATCAATGACGTCCTGGGTCGAGGTGGCCAACGTCAGCGTCTTGAGATCAAGGTCTTTGGTGGCGGGAACGTCATGCAGGGCAGCAGTGATATTGGCCACCGCAAAGCAGATTTCGTCGAACGCTATCTGGCGGACGAGGGGCTCCAAATCGCCGCCGCGCATCTGCGAGGCTACCTGCCACGCCGAATTCATTACTTTCCTTCCACCGGAAAGGTGATGCTGCTGGAACTCGGACATGTGGAGGAACGCGCGGTGATCCAGCGCGAGACCAACTACAAATCGAAGCTGAAATCGGAACCCGTTTCGGGCTCCGTCGAACTGTTCTGAGGTTCCGCGATGCCCCCGATCCGCGTTCTCATTGTCGATGATTCGGCCCTTGTGCGCCAAATGCTCACTCAGATGCTCGACTCCGATCCCGCGATCATCGTTGTCGGCGCGGCACCCGACCCGTTCGTCGCTCGGGAGATGATCAAATCCTTGAATCCGGATGTCGTTACGCTTGATATCGAAATGCCACGCATGGATGGACTGGCGTTCCTTGAGAAGATCATGACCCTGCGCCCCATGCCGGTGCTGATGATTTCATCGTTGACGCAAAAGGGTGCTGATACAGCGCTACAGGCGCTGGAAATGGGCGCGGTGGATTATGTTGCGAAGCCGACGATCGGGCTCCGTGACGGAATAGCCTCGATCGGCGCCGAAATCATCCAGAAGGTCAAGCAGGCGGCGCGCGCCAAGGTGCGACCGGTGACGGACGCCGCGCTACGCGCCGCCAGTCCCGTCAGCGTCGCGGGATACAGTTCGTCCGAGAAACTGATCGCGGTCGGTGCGTCGACCGGCGGTGTGGAGGCTCTGCATACATTGTTGTCCGCTTTTCCGGCGGACGCACCCGCGATTCTCGTGACACAGCACATGCCGCCGGCCTTCACCCTGCAGTTCGCCAATCGGCTGGACCAGCATTGCGCGATGACGGTGACACAAGCGATCGATGGCGATCGGGTTTTGCCCGGTCACGTCTATATCGCGCCGGGCGCCCATCATCTCGAACTCGCCAGGTCTGGCGCGAACTACATCTGTCGGCTGCATGACCAACCGCCCGTATCCGGGCATCGGCCGTCGGTGGATGTTCTGTTCAAGTCGGTCGCGCGCGCGGCGGGCGCCAATGCTGTCGGCATCATCCTGACGGGCATGGGAAAGGACGGCGCTGTCGGGCTTCTGGAAATGCGCCGGGTTGGCGCATCGACGATCGGCCAGGACGAAGCATCCTGCGTGATCTACGGCATGCCAAAGGCGGCACATGAGTGCGGTGCGACGGAGATAGAGCTGCCGATCGGGAAAATCCCCGAGCAGGTGCTGTATCGCTGCCAAACCACGGCAAAGCGTGGAATGCGGGTGTAGTATGTTCGGATTGAAGCGAAAGCGTCGCGACTCGAGCGAACCGTTTGCCGTGCCGGTGGAGACACCGGAACCCGTGCACACCCAAACCGTTGAATCACCGTGTCACACCGCGCTGTTGCAACGCTGGATGTCGCTCGCCGAAATGCAGCAACGTGTGATCCAAGCCCTTTCGAGTGAAATCACCCGCACATCCGGCTTCGTCGAGACCGAGGCCGATGCGCTCAGCCTGCGGTTTCAGGCACTGGCGGCCAGTGCGCAGCAGCAGACGAAACGGGTGGACGGCCTGACGAACCTGGCCATGGGTATCGACATAAACGGCACTACCGTAACAATCGACGAGGTCGCCGGACTCCTGGAGCACACGTTGAGCGACGTCGTGTCAAAGATCCTACTGCTATCGAAAGATTCCATGTCGATGGTATTTGCGCTCGATGTCCTTAGCGACAATGTCGCGCGGGTCGAGAAATGCCTCGGCGGCATCGACCAGATCAACCGCGTGACAAATATGCTGGCGATGAATGCGCGTATTGAGGCCGGGCGAGCTGGAAACGCCGGCGCGACGTTCCGCGTCGTGGCCGATGAAGTTCGACAGCTTTCACAATCGATACAGACGCTCTCGGTGGGGATGAACACGGAACTGAAGGCCATCATCTCGGGCATCAGCCAGGGACACAACACGCTCAAGAACGTCGCGACGGTCGATATGTCCGAGAACATCATGGTGAAGGAGAGATTGGACATCCTTCTGCCGGCACTCGTTCGCCGCAATGGCGAGTTGAAAACAATCGTCGCTGATGCCGTTAAAGAATCGGGACGGATCTCGTCCGATGTCGACGGTATGGTAACGGGTATCCAGTTTCAGGACCGGACCAAGCAGCGGTTGGAGCATGTCGTCGACACGCTTCAGGTCATCGGCGAGGCGATTGCAGAAATCAAGCTCGCCACCGCCCGCGAAGTCCCGGAGCTCGCCGGCGCAACGACGATCGACTCCGATTGGGTGAAGGCCCTGCTGTCCCGCTACACGATGAGCGAAATGCGGGAGCGCTTTGTTACCCATCTGCTGGGCAGTGAACCGGTAGACCAACCCGCCGCGGATCTCGATGCCCCGTCCGAAAGCGGGTCGATGGAATTGTTTTAGGGGCGGTGATGCACACTCGAATTCAATGATGACGGCTTGAACGTCGCAGTGGTCGGCAATTTTACGTTTGCCGATCATGCCGTGTTTCTTGAAATGACCAGACGCCTGCTGGGTCCATCCGGCAATCCTCTGATCATCAATTTAGCTGGCGTCGCCTTTATCTATTCGACGGCCTTGGCATGCTGCTGATCAGCGCGCGATGAAGCGAAACAAGTCAACCGGAATTTTATCTTGCGAAGACCCCCGGGGTGCGGTGGTCCCGGTCGTTTGAACAGTATCCGCGGAGAATAAGCTAAGGCGAGTTGCCGGATGATGGTTTCCCTTTTCCCCGAATCAAATTCAATCCTTGATGTGAGGTGCAGGATGCGGCTGGCTGGTGTTCCGCTGCGACCTGATCGCGCACAGCCCGAACTTGCGCATCAGCCGTTGGATGCGTCGGCGTCCCGCGGAAATCCCCTCCCGCAACAGAGCCACCTGCAATCGGCGGCTTCCATAGACCGAATTGTCGGTGAAAATCCGGTCGAGCCGGCTCAGAAGCTCCACTTCTTCCGCGGACCCGGGCCGAGGTTGGGAATAGACGCTGCTGCGCGCGATCCCGAGCAGCATGCATTGCCGATTGACGGACAGCCCTGCTGTCGGCGCGATCACCGCCCGCCTCTCTAGCAGACGGGAGATGCGGGCTGCCCGGCAAGAAAATCCCGTTCGACCTGTAATTGACCGATCTTACGGTGCTGATCGTCGATCACCTTCTGCGCGCCGTCGGTCGATGGAGCCTTGTTGCCGCGTTCCAACAGTTCACCGGCTCGCTTTACCAACTCCTGCTTCCAGGTGCTGATCATGGTCGGATGAACCCCAAACTCTGATCACAGTTCCGCCAGGGTCTTCTCCCCCGAAAGTGCCGCCATTGCTACTCGTGCTTTGAAATCCGCGTCGTGTTGTTTTCTCTTAACGCCCATGTCTCAAGCCTTCCTGGACCGGTCAGCCTTAGCTTATCCAACTGTCCAAAAAACCGAAGCTGCCGCAATTCTCAACGCCCCCTTAGAACGAGGCCAACTCCCCACCCGATTGAAACATTTGGTGTCCCCGGCGCGATTCGAACGCACGGCCCCCAGATTAGGAATCTGGTGCTCTATCCGGCTGAGCTACGAGGACACTTTCTCTCTTATATCACAAAATTCGCCGGTACGAAGCCCCGATTGTCACCCACGCGCCACCCGTCCCTCGATCGGGTACGATGGATCGTTATAGCCCGGCGTGGATGGATGCCCGGGTGAGACCAGCCGGTCGATCAACGCCTCATCCTTTGCGTCCAACCGGCAGGTCAGCGCGCCCAGATAGTCCTCCCACTGCTCCTCGGTCCGGGGACCGCCGATCGCGGCGGTAACGAAGCGGTTGTTCAGCACCCAAGCCATCGCGAACTGGCCCGGTGTCACACCCTTGGACCGAGCATGTTCGGCAATCTCGCGGGCGATGTGCAGGCTTTCCGGACGCCATTCGGATTCCAGCATCCGCCTATCCTGCCGCCCCGCTCGGGTTCCAGCCGGCGGCGGCACGTCGGGCACGTATTTCCCGGTCAGTATCCCGCGCGCCAGCGGGCTGTACGGCACCACCCCCAGCCCGAAATATCCGCACGCCGGCAGATGTTCAGTTTCGACCTCGCGGTTCAGCGCGTTGTACAGCGGTTGACTGGCGACCGGCCGGTCGATACCGGCCGCGTCGCACAGCCGGCAAATCTCCGCGACCCGCCAGCTTCGGTAGTTGGAGACTCCAAAGTAGCGGATCTTGCCGGTTCGGATCAGGTCCGCCAGCGCGTGGACGGTTTCGGCCAGCGGCGTCGAGTGGTCCTCTTTATGGAGATACAGGATGTCGATCTCCTCAACGCCGAGCCGCCGGAGGCTGGCCTCCACCGCATGCTGGAGATGCCGGCGCGACAGCCCCCGCGCATTCGGCCCCTGTCCGGTTGGATTGGCGCATTTGGTCGCCAACACCCACCACGACCGATGCTCGCGGATCGCACGTCCCACGGCCTCTTCCGACTTGCCGCCGTTGTAGCCGTCGGCGGAGTCGATGAAGTTGACACCCTGCTCGCGGGCGCGAGACACGATCCGGCCGGCCGTCGCGTCATCGGTGGCGCCGCCAAACATCATGGTGCCGAGACACAACGGCGAAACCTTCAGTCCACTTTGACCCAACGAGCGATAGTCCATGCGTCGACTCCCCTGACGGCGGTTGCTTCGCCACAGCTTACATGGAATCGGATGCGCTGAAGAGTGGCCGGCCCCCGGCGCGATCGTTTCAATTTTTTGCGTAATCGGCATTTAACCGGGCCATGCAAGGCCCTGATCGAGTTCGCCATTTTCAACCGTCAACAGATCCCTGGCGATTACTTCAACCCTTCGTGGATATCCGTTTCTTGCTGCTGCCATCGAATGATTCATATGGACAAACGGTCATTTCCCGATTAGTCCCCCGGTAAGGATGAACTGGCATTTCATCCTCCCTCGCTTCGGCTTGTTAACTACAAATGACGTTCCTTGCCCCGGTCTTTAGTAAAAATGGCATGTATTCATGCCGGCAGGGGGTTCCATCGGACCCATTTTTGGCAACCGGTCCCGGCCGGATGGAGGGAATTGTGCATCTGACACGATAATGACCTTGTGAAACATAATAACCGATTCAACAGGAGGAAAAAAATGTACAAGGCAATGCTTCTGGCATCAGCCGCGACATGCGCGTTGTTGCTTACTCCCCGCACGTCGCCGGCGGCGACTGTCGCCAATCCGATTTGCACTGACAACACCGCTCAGTTCAATCCCGGTAATGGCGAAGACATAGTCGTACCAACGGGCTATCAAATATCGGTTTTCAGCTCCGGTCTTAATTTCCCGACCGGAATCGCCTTCCGTGGGGACAGCACTCACTTTGAGGTCTATGTTCTGGAATCCGGACATGGACTTCCAAGTGTTTGTAACGAACAAGGATCGTTTGGGTCAGGCGATTTCGATGCGGCGAATCCCTTCACGCCGGATGTCCTGGTGTTCGACGAAAGCGGCAAAAAACTGCGCGGCCCGCTGGCCAAGCCAACCGCCAGCGGCGGTTTGCAATCCGCCGGTCCGGCCGTCGATATTGCATTCGAAAACGGACTGAAAGGCGGACGTCTGTTTGCAACCGATTCAAACCAGGCGACGCACGCGGCTGGCCAGAACAACAGTTCACGTATCGTGGTGATCGATCCGGACACCGGCGACGTGACACCGTTCATATCGAATCTGCCAACTGGCGATCACCCGTCGGAACAACTGGCATTCAAGGGCGGCTGGATTTACTGGTCACAGGGCACGACCACCAACAGCGGCGTGGTCGGTGGCGATAACGGCGGCGGCAAGAATCAACAGGACATTCCCTGCCGGGACATTACACTTAGCGACAACGTCTTCGACTCCGGCAATGGAATTAAGACCAGCGGCTATTCACCATACGGCACCCAACGTCCCGGCGCGGTGGTCCAGGCGTTCGAAAGCGCGTCGCATCACGGCGTTTGCGACGGCGCGATTCTGCGTGCCCGGCTGAATTCACCGCAACCTGATACGACGATCGAACCGTACTCATGGGGATACCGGAACGGCTATGCGATCCGGTTCTCGCCGGTCAATCACGCGCTGGCCGGTGAGCTTCTTGTCGGCGAAGACGGCGCGGACGAACGCGGCGCTCGGCCCTCCAACAACGCCCCCGACAACATTCAGGTCGCGCGCAAGGCCGACGATGGCGGCCCTGACTACCACGGCTGGCCGGACCAATACGGCTTCCTGCCATCGAGTCAGGCGGTGTACAATCCGGTAGGCGGTCCCGGCGATGATCTTTGCGTTTCGGACCCGACCAATCTGCCAAGCACCTGTTCGGCCGCGAGTCTGGCCAAGATTCTCAGTGAGGATGTGCCGCTTCGCGACGTGCTGGCCGCACCACCCCGGGACATAACCTCACCGATCGCCACCGAGGCAGCCGATTCCTCATTTACCGGGATCGAGTTCGTACCCGATTCATTCGTGAGAGGACCGGTCAAATCAGGCGCGGTGCTTTACAGTTTGGAAGGCGACTTCGGGTTCTCAGCGTCGAACGCGACCGATCCGGCCCATGAGGTTGGACATGAGGTCAAACTGATCAACTTCAGTAATCCCGGTAAGCCTTTGTCGCTGGAAATCTCTGAATTCGCCCACAACAATACCTTCGATCAGGCGTTCGTCAGCGGCATCCATGGCTGGAACCGCCCCACCAACGTGCGGATGGGACCGGACGGCTGCGCCTGGGTCGTCGATTACGGCGCGGTCAGGGACTTTGGTCAGGGCGGCGCCGACTCCAAGTACGTTGGGGCCGCGAACGGGCCTCTGGTGCAAATCCCCGGCACCGGCGTGATCTACCGGATCTGCCCGCAATAGCCCACCCGGGCAGGCAACGAACCGGCGGTTCGTCGCCTGCCCCACCTCTCCTCCACCTTTTCCCCTGTCCAGCCCGTTACGAACGCGCTTGAATGGCGCGATGGAGACTCCAAAGCCCGTCGCCCCACCCGGTTTGGCATCGCTGTTCGTCAGCTATGTCAGCATCGGGATGATGAGCTTCGGCGGCGGCCTGACCGCCTGGACACGGCGGGAGGTGGTTCAGAAGCGCGGATGGCTGGACGACCGGCAGTTCCTGTCCGGTTACGCACTGTCGCAGCTCGTGCCCGGCGCCACCAACGTCAACCTCGCGGTCTTTATCGGGACGCAACTGAGGGGGACAGCGGGTGCCATCGCCTGTGTGGCCGGCCTGACCGCCCTGCCCCTGGCGATCATCCTGCTATTGGGCACGCTGTATCTGCACAGCCAGGGAACCGCCACCGCACCTTGGCTGGGTCCCGCGCTGATCGGCATGGGGGCGGTGGCGATCGGGCTGAACCTGGGCACCGGGGTCCGTTTGGCGCGGCGCAATCTCTCCGGCGCGATCCCCATTGGCGTTACCGCCATCGTCACCGTGTCCATCGGCGTGTTCGGGCTTCCCTTGCTGTATGTGATGCTGGCGGTCATGCCGCTGAGTCTGCTGCTCACCTGGCTGACCCGTCCGCGATGAGTCCGGTTCTTTTACAGTTGCTGATCCTGTTCGGCGGCCTGTCGATGTTGGCATTTGGCGGCGGCACCGCCGTGCTGCCCGACATGCAACGCGCCGCCGTCGATCACTATCACTGGCTAACCGCACGCGAATTCCTGGACATGTTCGCGATCTCCCGAGCGGCCCCCGGGCCGGGATCGCTGATCGTGGTTCTGGTGGGCCTTAAAGCGGCCGGCCTGGCCGGGGCACTGGTGGCGTTCGTTGCGATGTTTACGCCGCCTTGCATCGCGATTTACGTCCTGGCGCGCTATTGGCACCGCGCTGCAGAGTCTGCCTGGCGGGCGTTGGTCGAACGGGCGCTGGCCCCGGTGTCCGTCGGCCTGACATTCGCCAGCGGCCTGTCGCTGATGCGCGGCACCGAACATGGGTGGTTGCCCTGGGGCGTGACGATCATCAGCGCGGCGCTGTTCGCCGCGACCGAGATCAGTCCCATCCTGTTGCTGCTGGGCGGCGCGGCGGCATTGTTGCTTGTTGGGTCCTAGGCCACAACCGTATAGATCAATCCGGAATAGCCGAGAGCGAACCATGTCATGTCCGGTTGGAATTGGAATCGTCACCTATAATCGCAAGGCGATTCTCAGCGACACGATCGATCGGGTGCGGACATTCACCCGCCATCCCGGGGCCATGCTGGTGGTGGCCGATGACGGCTCGACAGACGGCACACTGGCAATGCTGCGGGACAAACAGGTCCCGGTCATTACCGGCCTGAACATGGGAATCGCCTGGAATAAAAATCGCGCCCTGTTTTTGCTATCGCACATGCTGAACTGCGAGACTGTCATTCTGCTGGAAGACGATACACAGCCCAATCGCACCGGTTGGGAACAGGACTGGATCGAGGCTGTCGGGCGCTGGGGTCATGTCAACCATGCCGCCGATTGGATGCGGGAGCATTTCGTGTCCGGTGCCGGAACCGCCCTTGATCCCATCCGCTCCCGCATGGTGACCGCGCAGTGTTCCGCTTACGGACGCGACGCACTGACCTATGGCGGCTACTTCGATCCACGCTTCCGCGGATACGGGCACGAACATGTCGAGCACACCCGCCGGCTGGTGCGGGTCGGCTACGGTGGCACCGATGAACGAATCGATGGCGAGGAGGTGGTCCGCTACTTCATGATCAACGGCGCGCTGACGGTGGTGAGCAGCCACAGCTATTTCGACAGCGCGGAGGAGCAACGCAATCTGCAACTCGCCCGGACGATCATGGGGGAACAAGGTTATCGCTCCCCCTGGGGGGCTGACGCGGAACTGCGGCAATTCCGTTCTGAAACCGAAAGCGCGATGACAGACGGGCCGGATCGCTTCCTCCTGTCCGCGCCGCTCCGTGGTTCGGCGCCATACGGCTTTTTCGGCCGTCTGTTGCAGCGGCGTTAGGGCATGGCGCGAGCGACAAGGCGAGTCGGACCGGCGGCCCCCGTGGAAACCGAGTTGATGCGGGTGCTGGAGGGGTTTGTTGACGGGGATTGGTATCGGACGCGCTACCCGGACATCATTGGCGCCAATGTGTCGCCGGTGCTTCATTTCATTCATTTTGGGCTTGGAGAACAGCGCGATCCCAACCGTTTCTTCGACAGCGCCTGGTATATCGAACATTATCCGGATGTGGGCGTGGCCGGGATACACGCTTTGCTGCATTACATGCAGCATGGCGCGGCGGCATTGCGCAATCCTCACCCGAATTTCGATGCCGGGTGGTATGTCTCGCAACACCCGGACGCCATCGGGAATCCATTACTCTACCATATAAGAACCGGGGTGGCGCTGGGTTATGCAACCGAACGGCCGATCGACATCGATGACTATCTGCCATCGGCGCGGCCCGCGATGCGACGCCCCCCGGGCGTGGTCGCCGATGTTGTCATCCCGGCCTATCGCGGATTGGAGGAAACCCGAATCTGCATCGAGTCCGTGCTGGCGGACTGGGACGACGCGGCTGGCCGGATCATCGTCGTGGACGACTGCTCGCCGGAGCCGGCGCTGTCCGCATGGTTGCTGGAACTGGCGGCCCAAAAGCGCATCCATTTAATCCGAAACCGGCGTAACCTGGGCTTCGTTGCGTCAGTCAATCTCGGCATGGCCGCCGCGGGTCCCAACGACGTCGTGCTGCTGAACAGCGATACCCGGGTTCCCCCCGGTTGGCTCGGCCGCCTGATGGCACAGGCCTACGCGAATACCCGTATTGCCAGCGTATCGCCATTTTCCAACAACGCCACGATTTGCGGCTACCCCGACGATCACGGCGGCGATCTGGTTTTCGGACGCACTGTGACACAAATGGATGAATTGTGCCGCACGGCGAACGCCGGCCGTTGGGTCGATGTCCCGACAACCGTCGGATTCTGCATGTATATCCGTCGCGCGGCACTGGACGCGGTCGGCGTCTTCGATGCGAAACGTTTCACTGTGGGCTATGGCGAGGAAAACGATTTCTGCCTGCGCGCCTCGGCGTCCGGCTGGCAACACCGGCTCGCGTGCGACACATTTGTCTATCATAAAGGTTCGGTCAGCTTCGGCGATCGGGCGAAAGCGCTGTCCGAACGGGCCATGACACTGATATTGGAACGCTTTCCGGGCTACCTCGGGGACGTGGCCCGGCACGTATCGGCGGGCGCCGTGATCCCATTCCGGTTCGCGGTGACCGCCGCGTTGCTGCGCCAGTCCGCCCTACCCGTCATCCTGATGGTGACGCACGATCTGGGCGGCGGCATCCAACACCATATCGAAACCCTGACAGCGCGATACGACGGCTCCGCCCATATCCTGCTGTTAACGGCAACCGACCGTGGCGCCGCGCTGTCGGTTCCGGCGCTGCCGAACCATCCGACCCTGGCCTTGCCAGCGGAGCGCCGGGATGACCTTGCGCGCCTGCTGCGGTCGATGGCCGTGTCGCGGGTCCATATTCACAGTCTGGTCGGCATGGATATGGATGTTCGCGCGCTGATCCGCGACCTGGAGGTGCCGTTCGACACCACGATGCACGATTACTACGCGATCTGCCCGCAAATAAACCTGCTGCCCCGGGGCCATGATCTTTACTGTGGCGAACCGGATATCGGCGGCTGCAACGCCTGCATCGCCAACCGAAGCAGCCATGGCGCGCGCGACATCGTCAGTTGGCGGGCGGAGCACCAATGGCAGCTTGCCGATGCCGCCCGGGTTCTGTGTCCAAGCACCGATGTGCTGACGCGACTGGAACGCTACGGCGTTGTCAGCAACGCCGTTCTGGCGCCGCACGAAGCGGTCGCGCCGGCCACCTGGAGCGTTCGCCTGCCGCCATTGCGCGGGACCAGCAAACTGCGAATCGCGGTGCTGGGAACGCTGTCGGATCACAAGGGCGGGCGCACCGTGGCGTCCGTCGCCGAACACCTCGATCCCCGGACGACCGAACTGCATCTGATCGGACACACCGAGGCGCCGTTTTCGGACGCTGCCGCGCAACGGATGAAAATCACCGGCCCTTACGACAATGCCGATCTGCCCGGTCTGATCGAGACGATCGCACCGCATGTGATCTGGTTTCCCGCCGCGTGGCCCGAGACATTCAGCTTCACCCTCAGCGCCGCGATCGATGCCGGCGTCCCGATCGTGGCGACCCGGATCGGTGCCCACACGGAGCGCCTGGCCGGACGGCCGTTCACATGGTTGATCGACGCTGACACCGCGCCGGCAGCCTGGATCGGGATCTTCAAAGACATCCGCACCGCGCTTCGTGCGACGCCCCCGCCCGCACCGCCGCCGATGCGAGCAGCCGTCGCGGATTTCTACGCGACCGCCTATCTCGATCCGCCGAAGAAGCGGCGACCCCGGCCATCCCGGCCGCGGATTGTCATTGTTCCGGAACGGTTTGAGATCGGCTTTCCGACGCCCTGCGGCTATATCCGGCTGTTGCAGCCCCTGCATCATCCCGCGGTAACCGGCGATTTCGATGTCCGGATCGCGAACGCTGAAACGGTGTTCGATCAGGAAGCCGAGATCGTCGTTACGCAACGGTTCGCGTGGCCGGACATCGCAACCGTGGACCGGTTGGTTGCGCATACAAGACGCATCGGCGCCACCCTGGTGTTCGACCTTGACGACGATCTGCTGACGATCCCCCGCAATCACCCCGACGCCAAACTGCTGCGGCCGCGGTCGAAAATCGCGCGCCGCCTGGTGGATGCCGCGGATGTCGTATGGGTGTCCACGCCTGCCTTGGCCGAACGGCTGTCGACGATCCGCGCGGATGCGGTGGTGTTGGAGAACGGTCTGGACGAGCGCATCTGGCGGGGTTCGGCCGGTCCTGTGCTGGATCAGCCGGTTCGTATCCTGTGCATGGGAACGACGACGCACGATCACGATTTCAACTTGATCCTGCCCGCGCTTTGCCGGTTGAAGGACGAATACCGGGATCGGATCGAAATCGACATCGCCGGCATGTCGGGCGGTGACCTCCCGGCCGGATTGAACCGCATCGGGCCACCTCACCACGCGACGCGATCCTATCCGGGATTCGTCAACTGGCTGTCGTCGGCGCAACCGGGTTGGCATATCGGCCTGGCACCGTTGCTGGAGACCCCGTTCAACCTGTGCAAGTCGCCGATCAAGGCGATGGACTACGCGGCGATCGGTCTGGCCGTGCTCGCCTCCGATATGCCGGTCTATCGCGGCTCGATCGCCGATGGGCCGGCCGGGCGGCTGGTCGCGAACACGCCGGCTGCGTGGTATACGGCGTTGAACCGCCTGCTGCGGTATCCGGACGAACGCGTGGCCATGGCGGCGTGTGCCCGCCAATCGTTTCTTGACAACGCCAGTCTGGCCGCCAGTGGGGCGATCCGTCAGGACGCTCTGCGGCACATCCTGGCCGTTCGGAAACGCCATGCAGCCGCCTGATCGTCCCTACGCACAACAGGTGGCGGCGGTCTTCGATGCCGACTGGTACCGGTCACGCTACCCCGATATCGCCGCCTCCGGCCTGGAACCATTACAGCATTTCCTCGATCATGGCCTGGCCGAGAACCGCGATCCCAACCGTTTCTTTGAGTGCGATTGGTACAACGAACACTACCCCGATGTCGCGGTCAGCTTGTTGCCCGCCTTGCTGCATTACCTCCAGTCGGGAGCCGAGGAGTTACGGCACCCAAGCCCCCGTTTCGACGCGGCCTGGTATGTCGAACAACACCCCGACGCGGCGTTGAACCCCGTTCTTTACCACCTCAGGGTCGGGTCGCGTCGTGGATACCTGACCGAACGACCGATCGATATCGCGGATTATTTGCCCTCCCGCCTTCCCCCGTTGGCATTACCAAACCGCGTGTTCGCCGACGTCGTCATCCTGGTGCATCCCGGGCTGGACCGCGTCAGGCACTGCATTCAGTCCGTGCTCGCCGACCGCGCGCTGCCGCTCGGTCGGATTATCGTCATCGACGATCGCACCACCGACGCCGGGTTGACGGCGTGGCTGAAAGAGCTGGCGGCGGACGGCCACATCCACCTGATCCGCAACCGCCGTCATTTGGGCTTCGCGGCGTCGGCCGCGCTAGGCATGCAGGCCGCCGAAACCCACGACGTGGTGCTGCTGCATGGCGATACCGAGGTTCCCGTCGGCTGGCTAGGCCGGCTCGCAGCCCATGCCTATGCCGAACAAACGATCGCGACCGTTTCGCCCTTGTGTAATGATGCCGCGCGGTGCGGCTATCCGGACGATGCCGGCGGTCCGGTGGCGTTCGGAGAAACCCCGGTCTGGCTGGACGGAATATGCCAGGCCGTCAACTCCGGCCGATCCGTGCCAGTGCCGGCGACCGCTTATCACTGCATGTATATCCGCCGGTCAGCCGAACAGGCGCTCGGCGGCGGCGGGCAGGCGGATTTCTGCGCGCGCGCCAGCGCGGCCGGATGGTCGCACCGGGTGGCCGGCGATGTATTTGTGTGCCGCAACGGCACCCGGCCGAAGCTGCCGCCTGCGGATGGCGAGGAACACGAAGCCCTGACGCCGTTACGGTTCGCTGTGACGGCGGCGTTGTGCCGCGACACGGCGTTACCGGTTATCCTGATGATCTCGCACGCGTTCGGTGGCGGGGTGCAGCACCACATTAACGCACTCGTGGACTTCTATCGTGATTCAGCCCGGGTGCTTCTGCTGACGGGAACGGATCGAGGCGTCAGGCTGTCGGTTGCGTCTTTGCCGGAGCATCCCGATCTGATCCTGCCGGCGCATCGGCTTGACGATCTGGTCACGCTGCTGCGCTCGATGGGCGTCTCGCGCGTCCACATTCACCATCTGCTCAACATGGACCTGGATGTTCGCCGCCTGATCCATCGCCTGGACCTGACGTTCGACGTAACCGTGCACGATTACTTCGGAATCTGTCCGCAAATCAACCTGCTGCGCCGTCCGCAGGGATTTTATTGCGGCGAACCGGGTCCGGCATCCTGCAACGCCTGCATCGCCGAACAGGCCTCGCACGGGGCACGCGACATCGTATCGTGGCGGCAAGACCGAGCCTGGCTATTTCGTAATGCCGATCGGGTAATTTGTCCGAGTGAGGATGCCAAACAACGGCTGGACCGATACGGCTTCGGGGGCCGGGCGCTTGTCGTGCCCCATGAAATATTGTCTCCAATTTCGGCCCCGACCCGCCTGCCCCGTATTGGAACCGAACCGTTGCGGATCGCTTTGCTCGGTATTGTGGCGAACCATAAAGGCGCGCGGGTTGTCGCCGAAGTGATGGAGGCCGCGAAACCCGGAACCATCGAACTGCATCTGATCGGCGATCTGGAGGCTGATTTTCCGGCCGATGCCGCCAGACTGATATCCGTCACCGGGCGCTACCAGGACGAAAATCTGGCTGCTTTGCTGACAGCGGCCGACCCGCATGTGGTGTGGTTTCCGGCCGTGTGGCCCGAGACGTTCAGCTACACATTAAGTGCCGCCATCGCCGCCGGCCTGCCCATCGTCGCGACCGATATCGGATCATTGACCGAACGTCTGGCCGGACGGCCGTATTCCTGGCTGGTGGATGGCGGCGCCTCGGCCGACACCTGGCTGGCGACGTTTGCGGAGGTGCGGCAATCCTTGCGCGAACGTGCGGACCCAGCGCCTGCCCCGCTGGCCCGGACGATTCCGGATTTCTATCGCGATCACTACCTGTCGCACGAACCGAAAACCCCGCTGCCTCGCATCGGACGAAAGTGCCGGGTTGCGATCGTACCGGAACGATTGCCGTCCGGCGCATTGACCCCGAGTGCCAACATCCGGCTGCTTCAGCCGTTCGACCATCCGGGAGCGGGCGATTTCGATGTCATCACGGCCGATGCCGAGACGATATTCGACTGCGAAGCCGACATCATCGTCACCCACCGGCTCGCTATCCCCGACCTGGAAACCGCCAACCGGCTGGCCGCGCACGCAAGCCGGTTGGGGGCAAAACTACTGTATGATTTTGACGAAGATCTGCTCGCCAACCCGAACGGCGAAGCGTCGGCCGTCGCCCGGCGCATGCTGACGCTGGCCGACGCGGTGTGGGTTTCAACGCCATGTGTCCGAACATGTGTGGCAACGATCCGGCCGGACGCGGTCGTAGTAGAAAGCCGGTTGGACGAACGCCTGTGGGCCAGGACACCGGCGCCGGACGTGCGGTGGGACAATCCGATCCGTATCCTGTGCATGGGTGACCGGACGCACGACCTGGATTTTGCGATGATACAACCCGCTCTGTTGCGCCTGAAGGACGAGTATGACGGTCTGATCGCGATCGATGTCATCGGGATGACCAGCCACAGTGCGCTGCCAGAGGGATTGAACCGTATTGTGCCGCCGACGCAGGCCTCACGTTCCCATCCGGGTTTCGTCAACTGGCTGACCTCGGTTCAGCCGCGCTGGCATATCGGTTTGGCACCTTTGCTCGATACGCCAGGCAACGCCGGCGCGTCGCCCGTCAAAGCGCTGGAGTATGCGGCGCTTGGCCTCGCGGGGCTGGCGTCGGACACACCGGTCTATCGTGGCTCGATCGCCGATGGACCGGCCGGGCAACTGGTCGCCAACGATGCCGGCGCATGGCATGCTGCGCTGGATTGGCTGATTCGTAACCAGACGCTTCGGCAGTCGCTGACGACGGCGGCGCGGGCGGCGTTTTTCGACTGCGGAACCCTGGCCGGCCAGGCCAAGGAACGGCGGGCGGCCCTGGCAGCGTTGCTGCCCGATCGTGGGTCCGACTTGCGGCGCGGAGCGGCTGCGTTAACTATAGCGTATGATCCAACTGACCCCGTTACCCGAAAGAGGCGTCCTGGCCATCGAGGGCGATGACCGCGTCGCATTTCTGCAGGGCCTGGTGTCCAACGACGTCGAGGCGGCTCGGCCGGGCCATGCGGTTTGGGCCGCGCTGCTGACGGCGCAAGGCAAGTGGCTGGCGGATTTCTTCGTGTTCGCCACCGCCGATGCCTTGTTGCTGGACTGCGAGGCCGCGCAGATCGCGATGCTGATCCAGCGCCTGTCCCGCTACCGGCTGCGCATGAAGGCGACTTTGCGGGCCGAGCCGGCGCTGCATGTTCACGTCGCCTGGGGCGGCCGGCCGGATGTTGACGGTGTCCTCGCACCCGATCCCCGACTGCCCGATTTCGCGTGGCGAATGCTGGCCGCCGAGCCGCGGGCGGCGAACGCAACGCCCGAGGACTGGGATCGGTATCGACTGGAAGCCGGACTGCCCGATGGGTCGAAAGATATGGAGGCGGATAAGAGCATTCTGCTGGAGGCCGGATTCGATGAACTCGCCGGCGTTTCGTGGTCGAAGGGCTGCTACATGGGGCAGGAGCTGACCGCTCGGACCAAATACCGAGGTCTGGTCAAGCGGCGTTTGGTGCCGGTGGCCGTCGAGGGGCCGCTTCCGCAACCGGGAAGTCCGGTTTTGCGCGATGGCGTCGAGGTCGGGACGATGCGGTCGGGGCGCGATGGGGCGGGTCTTGCATCGTTACGGGTGGATGCCTTGGGAAGTTCGTTGCGTTGTGAAGGCGCCGCGCTGATGTCTCGGGTTCCGGGATGGATGAAGTTGCCTGAAGTTGCCGGGGGGCGATGATTCAAAGTTCTTTGGTTGAAGTTTGTTGACGCCACATGACCAAGCAACAAATTACGCGTCAGAGACGATGGACCACGGCGAACCACTCCCAAATGTGCGGGGTGTCGTCGGTGAGGATCGCGTTGTGACGCACCGCCGAGGCTCGGTAGAACGCCCCCATTACCCGACGCCACCATTCGGCGGTTCGCTCCCCTTCCCCATAGGCACGAGCCATTTCTTCGGTTATCGCGCCGAAGGGCATGATTTCGACCCGCGTCGTCTCGACGATGCCGCGCGGCCTCCGCGAGCCGTCCAACAGCACACCGAGCGCACCCACGAAGGGAATTTTGCCATCGGGATAGTCCCAGAACGGAGATGAGGTGAGCGTCTTCGTCCCATTCAAAATCAAGACCGCTCCCTCATCGGCAGTCTCGGCGGTGCTTCCGATGGACATCGGCAGGAAATAGCGGGCCTCCTCGCCGGGAAAAGCCGCCGTCAGCACATGCCTTAGCTCTGCCTCCATGGCCTGCTCCTCAGACGATGCTATTTACCAGCACCGTTCATGTTGAAAAGCCACAATTCGGGTTGATGCCGACTCTCGCCCCTCACCGTCATGGTCGGCTTGTCCGGGCCATGACGGATGTGGAGTAGTCGCCAATCGCCATAAATATAACATAAAACAAATCATTCAAGTCATTGTAAATGTACTTTGACTGTCGGCCTAATCCATCGCAGCGTGGACCTCGGCCGGGGGCGCCGATGTCATCTTCGGCCGGCGCAGCAGCAGAAGCAGGGCAAGTGATGGCAGCGTGGTGAAGACCATCATCCAGTAATCGTCGATATACGCGGTAATCTGCGCCTGCTGGTTCACGATGTGATCCAACGCCGCCGCGCCATGCGCCTGCATCGGGTTCCACATATGGCTCACCGCCCCGCCGCCCTGTAGCGCTCGGTTGAACGGCGTGACCGACGCACCGATTTCCTCGTGCAACACCTGCGTGTTGTGCGACAGCATCGCGGAGGTCACCGACACCCCGACCGCCGCGCCAATGTTGCGGAACAGGCTGAACAGCGAGGCGCCATCGGTGCGGTATTGCGGCGGCAGGGTCGCGAACGCCAGCACCTGCAGCGGCAGGAAGACGAACCCCAGGCCGGCGCCCTGGATCATAATCGTCACCACGATCGTCCATTGCGCGATGTCGGGAGTCCACCGGGTCATCTCCCACATCGACCAGGCCAGCATCAGGATGCCGCAAGCCATCAGCTTGCGCGGATCGATCTTGGCGGACAGGCGGCCGCCGGTCAGCATGGCGGTCATGGTGCCGATGCCGCGCGGAGCCATGATCAGGCCGGCCGCCTCAACCGGGTAGTTGGCAAGATTTTGCAGCCAGGGCGCCATCAGCGACGAACTGGAGACCAGGATCGTTCCGGTGGCGGCCATCAGCACCAGGCCGGCGGCGAAGTTCCGGTCCTTGAACAGCAGCACCGGAATGAACGGCTTCTTCGCGGTGCACATGCGGACGATGAACAGATAGACGCCCAGACCACCGAGCACGGCCTCAATGATGACTTCGCGGGAGTTGAACCAGTCCTGGTCCTGGCCGCGGTCCAGCATCATCTGCAAGCCGCCGATTCCCAACGACAGGACCCCAAAACCCAGCCAGTCGAAGCGCAGGTTGAAGTTGCCGAACGACCGCGGCATGAAAAAGGTCAGGCCCAGGATCGCCAGGATACCGAACGGCAGGTTGATGTAGAAAACGTAGCGCCAGTTATACATCTCGGTCAGGTAGCCGCCGAGGGTCGGCCCCAGGATCGGCCCGACCATGACGCCAACGCCCCAGATCGCCATCGCCTTGCCGCGCTGCTCGATCGGATAGATGTCCATCATGGTCGATTGCGACAGCGGCACCAACGCGGCGCCGAACACGCCCTGCAGCAGCCGGAAGACCACCATTTGCGTCAGCGATTGCGCCGCGCCGCACATCATCGACGTGAGGGTGAAGCCGGCAAGGCAGGTGATGAACAGGTATTTACGACCGAACCGAGACGCCAGCCATCCCACCGGCGCCGTCATGATGGCGGCGGCGGTGATGTAGGAGGTCAGGACCCAGGTGATCTCATCATAGGTCGCGGACAGGCTGCCCTGCATGTAGGGCAGCGCCACGTTGGCGATCGTCTGGTCCAGCGCCTGCATCAACGTCGCGCCAACCGTGCACAACGTGATGATCAGCCGATGCGGGACCGGGTCCGACGCCGTCTTCAACTGCGGGCTTGCGGCCATGGTCTAGAACAGGTCGTGCCAGGTGCGATGATGGCCGGTGTCGATATCGGCGATGACACTCATGCCCGCGCGCAGATCCGGATCGCCGTCCTTGTGCTCGATCTTGATGCGCACCGGGATACGCTGCACCACCTTGACCCAGTTACCGGAGGTGTTCTGGGCAGGCAGGACGGAGAATTCCGAACCGCTGTTGGGGGCGATGGCCTGGACCTCGGCCTTCCAGGTGAGGCCGGGGTATGTGTCGATGGTCACGCTCACCGGATCGCCGGCCTTGACGTTGGTCAGCTCGGTTTCCTTGGGGTTGGCTTCGATCCAAACGTTGTCTGTCGAAACCAGGCCGAACGCCGCCGTCGCCGCGGCCAGGTACATGCCGGGCTGCACGGTTTCCACCTGTGTCACGATGCCGCTGAACGGGGCGTGGATCACGGTGTGATCGAGTTGCCGCTTGGCCTCATCGACCCGGGCCTGGGCCTGGAGGTAGTCGGCCATGGTGGTGACATCGACATCCGGATCGCCGCCCAGCCGCGCCAACTGCACGGCGGCGGCCACTTTCAGCGCGCCGATGGACTGTTTGTCGGCCATCAGCAGAAAGCGGGCGTTGTCGTAATCGGCCCGCGTCACGCCGCCGCTTTTGATCAGGCCGGCGTAACGCTCGTAGCTCGCCTGATCGGATTCCATCTGCGCCTGCTTAACGTCCACGTCGCGCAGCATGCGCTGGTATTCAAGCTTCATGGCGTTCAGCGTCGAGACCATGCCGTTGCGGTTGGCGGTCGCGCCGGCCAGGGCGATCTCGAACGGTTTGGGATCGAGGCGGAGCAGCACGTCGCCCTGCCTGACCCGCTGGCCCTCATGCACCGGCACGGCGGCCACGATGCCGGACACGTCGGTGGCGATGATTTCCTTGGCGGCCCGCACATAGGCGTCGTCGATCGAGACGATCCGCCCGCCGGTCAGCCAGTAATACGCCACGCCGACCATCACCACGGCGATGCCACCGAGCATAAGGATCGGCCGCACGAGGCTGCGGCCGATGCGGGCGCGGGCGGGGGACCCGGTGACGCGGGGCGCCATTGTCGCCTGGGACATCAGACGGTCTCCCGAACGTCGGCAGGCTCTGGCCGGTTTCGGGATGCGTGAGCCTCTTGGGTCAGGGTCGCTTTCATCCGCATCAATGCCTCGGTCATGATTTCTATGGAGTTTTCGTCGATGCCGGCGCTTACCATGCGGGTCATGTCGGCTCGTTGTTCATCGATTTCGCCCAGGACATCGCAAGCGGGCGGCAGCAGATGCAGACGCCAGATGCGGCGATCGAGCGGGTCGGGCCGGCGTTCAACCATGCCGCGCGTTTCCAGCCGGTCGATCAAGCGAGCGACCGTGATCGGCTCGACTTCCAGGAATTCCGACAGTTCCTTTTGGGACAGGCCGGGTTGGCGTTGGAGCCAGATCAGGATCGCCCACTGCGCCCGCGTCATGCCGTGCAGACGGGCCCGCTTGTCCGCATCGACGCGAAGAAGGCGGGCCACATCGTGCAGCAGAAACAGCAGATCGCGGCGGAACTCGTCCAAGAGGGCGTCCTAAATTGTGGAGCTGATAATAAGCGACGTTATCATATGGATGCCAGTGCGATTGCCATGCGCTGCGTGCAACGCGGCTATCCGACGGTATTCTGACGCGGCTTTGAGCAATTCCGAAAAATCGGCTATGGCCGCGCGCTTGTGCGGAGGAAATAACGATGAAACGGCGCGACTTTCTGGCGGCCTCGGCCGCGTTGACCCTGGCCCGACCGGCCATTGCGCAGGGCGTGAAGCCGCTGATCTTTGTTCCTCAGGCGAACCTGACCAGCCTGGATCCGATCTGGACGACCGCGACCGTGACCCGGAATTACGCGTTCCTGGTGTTCGAGACACTGTACGGTCTGGATGCGAAGCTGAATCCGCATCCGCAGATGGCTGAGGGGCATGTTGTCGAGGACGACGGCAAACGCTGGACGATCAGGCTGCGCGATGGGCTGGTGTTCCATGATGGCGCCAAGGTCCTGGCCAGCGACTGCGTTCCTTCGCTGCAACGCTGGATGAAGCGGGATGCGGTTGGGCAGATTCTGGCGGATCGGTTGGATGCGCTGGAGGCTCCCGATGACCGCACTTTGGTGTTCAGGCTGAAGAAGCCTTTTGCAGCGCTGCCCTTCGCTTTGGCGCGCTCCCAGCCCAGCCCGCCGGTCATCATGCCGGCGCGTATCGCGGTGACCGATCCGTATAAGCAGATCGCTGAAGTCGTGGGCAGCGGGCCGTTCCGGTTTGAGCCTTCCGAGTATGTCTCGGGCAGCCGAGCGGTGTTTTCGAAGGCGACGGGGTATGTACCTCGGTCGGAGACACCGGACTTCACGTCCGGGGCCAAGCGCGCACTGGTGGAGCGGGTGGAGTGGCGGATCGTGCCGGACGCTTCGACCGCGGCGAATGCCTTGCAGAATGGGGAGATTGACTGGTTGGAGGCCCCCCTGCCCGATCTTCTGCCGCTGCTGCGGAAGAACAAGGACGTCGTGGTGGATCGGTTGGACCAGTACGGGCTGTATCCTGTGGCTCGGTTGAACTCGCTGCAAGGACCCACCGCCAATATTGGCGTGCGACAGGCCATCCTGGCGGCGATCGATCAGGTCGAGGTGATGCAGGCGGTGATGGGCGAGGATGCGACAGGATATAACGCGCCGGTCGGGGTATTCCTGCCCGGGACCGATAGCGCCAGCACCGTTGGGATGGATCGGCTGGGCGGCAAGAAGTCTCCGGATGAGCTGCGGGCGATGCTGAAGGCCGCTGGCTACAACGGCGAAAAGGTCGTGCTGCTGCATCCGACGGACCAGACGTTCTACGATGCGATGTGCCAGGTAATCGCGGCACGGATGAAAGCGATCGGCATCAACGTGGATGACCAGTCGATGGACTGGGGCACCGTGGTGCAACGCCGGGCGAGCAAGGAGCCGATCGATAAGGGCGGTTGGTCGATCTTTTGCGCGTCGTTCCCGGCAGTGGATCATCTCAATCCGCTCGCCACGCCGGCGGCGCGCGGAAATAGCGGCAAGGCCTGGTTTGGTTGGCCGGACGACGCGAAGTTGGAGACTTTGCACGACCAGTGGATTGACAGCGGCGATGGCGCTGAACAGAAACGTTTGGCGTCCGCCATTCAGGACGAGGTGCTGACCGACGTGCCCTATGTTCCGCTGGGACAGTATTTTCCGCCGACCGCCTGGCGCAAGACGGTGACCGGGCAACTCAAGGGTCCGGTGCCCGTGTTCTGGAACATAGAGAAGGCGTAGCCGGGTATGGGGGCATGGGTCGCGGTGGCGGCGGGCGGTGCGATGGGGAGCCTCGCCCGGTTCTGGATGGCTGGGGCGATAACGGCGCTGACCGGGCCTCGGTTTCCGTGGGGCACGCTGCTGATTAACGTGCTGGGGTCGTTCGTTATTGGACTGGTCGCCGGGGTGACGCTGACCCCGGCGCGGGTGGGGATGCATCCGGATATCCGGATATTCCTGATGACCGGGATCTGTGGTGGGTTCACGACATTCTCGGCATTCAGCTTGCAGACGCTGGAGTTGCTTCAGAATGGCGATGTGGTGCCGGCGTTCGGCTATGCCGTTGGTTCCGTCGTGCTGTGTGTCATCGCGACCTATTGCGGCTGGCTGCTCGGGCGCCTCTGACGCTTTACATCGCTGCCCCCGGGCTGGCACGGTGCTGGCAGCAGAAGGGGACGGCATGGACCTCGTTATCCGCAGCGCACGCATCTTTGGTGAGGCCCCGGTCGATATCGGTATCGCGGGCGGCCGGATTGTCGCGATTAAGCCGAACCTGGCGACCGATGCGCCCGCCTATAATGCGGCGGGGCACTTGGCCTGTGCGGGTCTGGTCGAAACGCATATCCATCTGGACAAGACGCGTATTATCGACCGGTGCCCGCCGGAGGATGGCCGCAATGCGAATGCGGTGCCTCGTGTTGCGGCGGTGAAGGCGACGTTTACCGAGGCGGACGTTTATCAACGCGCCAGTGTCACGCTGGAGAACTGCATCAAGCACGGCACCACGCGGATGCGGACTCATGTGGAGTTGGACGCTGGCGTGGACATGCGCAGTTATGAGGCGCTGGACCGGTTGCGGCGGGATTATGCCTGGGCGATCGACATCGAGTTGTGCGTGTTCCCTCAGGAAGGGCTGACGAACAATCCCCGATCGGACGAACTGCTGGTGATGGCGCTGAAGCGCGGGGCACGGGTGATCGGGGCGGCGCCGAACTATGATCCGGATAAGGCGGGGCAGATCCACCGGATATTTTCTCTCGCCCGCGAATACGATGTCGATATTGATATGCATTTGGACTCCGGTAATTCTTCCGCGGACATGGATATCCATCTTGTTTGTGCTTTAACGAAACAATACGGCCTGGGCGGGCGGGTCGCGGTCGGGCACGGATGCAAGTATTCGACGCTGCCGCCGGGCGATTTACGGGCACTCGCTTCGGAAATCGCCGATGCCGGAGTGGCGGTGACGGTGCTGCCGGCGACGGATTTGTATATGATGGGGCGCGATCAGGATCATAGCGTGCGGCGTGGCGTGGCGGATGCCAATGTGCTGGTCGAGAACGGGGTGAACTGTTCGATCTCTTCGAATAATATTCTCAATCCGTTTACGCCGCTGGGCGATGGCAATCTGATCCGGATCGCCAATATGCAGGCTAATGTTTGTCAGATCGGCGAGGCTCATCGGTTGCGCGAGTGCTTCTCCATGCTGACAGAGCGGTCGGCGCGATTGATGAATTTGTCGGATTACGGAATCGCGGTTGGCAATCCGGCCGATATCGTGATTTTCGACGCGGCGACGCCCGAGGAGGCGATTGCCGAAATTCGCGGGCCTTTGGTGGCGTTCAAGAAGGGCGTGCGCACAGTGACACGGCCACGGGCGGAGCTGCACAAGCCATGAAATTGTCCGACATCGCACAGGTAATCCGCAGCAAGAATGCAGGTCCGCGGCGGCTGACCCTGGATATTATCTTTGGGTCCGACGCGGATTATCAGCGTGTGGCGCAGTCTCCCGGGCTGGGGGCGGAGAATATCGGGCGGCTGTATCGCGTGCCGGCGGAGCAGGTAACGATTATTCCTTATCCGGTCGGCCGGGCGATCAAGATCGTGATGGCGCGGGCGATCATGGCAGGCGATCCGGGGGACCTGGATGTTTACGGAGCGCAACAACACGCGCCGTTACTGGGGATCGAGATATGAGCGCCTCCGGACGCATCATCAAGGAATTCCGCCGCTCGCCTAGGCCGATCCGCCTGCTGGGCGCTTCAGGGCAGCTTGGTTACGGCATTCCGGCCGTATCGTTCAGAGCCGGTATTGCGCGCAAACCTGATCTGATCGGTTGTGACATGGGGTCGATCGACATCGGCCCAACCTATCTGGGCAAAGGCGAGATGGCGACCTCGCCCGAGGCCACGCGACGGGATTTGCGCCGCGTGTTGCTGGCCGCGCGCGGTCTGGATGTGCCGCTGGTGATCGGGACGGCGGGATCGGCCGGCGCGGGACCGCATTTGGACGCAACTCTGGCGATGATTCGCGACATTGCGCATGCCGATGGGCTGAGTTTCCGGATGGCGGTCATGCGGGCGGACATTGCTCGGCCGGTGCTGCTGGAGGCTGTTCGTTCCGGGAAAGTGACAAGCTTCGACGGCATGCCGGACCTGACCGAGGAGGACGTGACCGAAGCGTCGCACATCGTTGGCCAGATGGGCATGGGACCGTTCAGGCACGCCCTGGCGGCGGATGTCGATGTGATTGTGGCGGGACGCGCGTGCGATACGGCGATCTTTGCGTCCCTGCCCGCGCTTCTGGGATTCCCGGTCGGGCTCGCGATGCACATGGCGAAGATCATCGAGTGCGGGTCGTTATGCTGCGTTCCGGGCGGACGCGATCCGATCCTGGCGGAACTCGATCACGATGGTTTCGTTCTGGAAAGCATGAATCCGGAGCGGCGGGCGACTCCCATTTCGGTGGCGGCACATAGTTTGTACGAACAATCCGACCCGTTCACCATGCAGGAACCGGACGGCACGCTGGATTTGTCGCGGGCGCAATACGAAGCGGTGGACGACCGGCGCACCCGTGTCAGCGGCGCGACGTGGCGGGATACGACGGCGCCCACCATCAAGCTGGAGGGCGCGATCAAGGTCGGGGAACGCGCGGTCCTGCTGTGCGGATCAGCGGATCCTCGGTTCATCGCGCAATGCAAGGGGTTGCTGCCAAAAGTTGCTGATCTGGTCGAGAGCCTGGTCTGCGAGGAGCAGCCGATGGATTACACATTGCGGTTCCGTGTGTATGGCATCGACGGCGTTCGGATGGTGGTGCCGGAGAACGAACCGCCGCCCGGTGAGGTGTTCATGATGGGTGAATGCATCGCGCCGACGCGGGAACGCGCGTCCGAGGTCGTGCGGACGTGCAAGCAGTTCCTGCTGCATTTCGGCTATCCGGGTCGCTTGTCCACCGCCGGGAACATTGCGTTCCCGTTTACGCCGCCGGAGGTTTCACTCGGACCGGCGTACCGGTTCAACGTTTACCACCTGCTGCATGTCGATGACGCGGACGCGTTGTTTCCGGTGGAGATTGAAACGGTGTGACTCACGACAGCCCACGCTAATAACAACCGCCGTTGCGGCCGACTCTCCGTCAGAGCATACCGTCATGCCGACGAAGGTCGGCATCCACGTCTTTCATTGTTGAAAACAAAGACGTGGATGGTGCGCCGTCGCGCACCATAACGACGGGAGAATGAAAGCCGGGCTACGGAAATTCGCCGCCCTACCCCTCCAACCTCGCCAGCACGGTCGCTGCCCGCTTGGCCTCGGCCTCATCGGCCGAACGCAAGGGCGGCCGCATCCGGCACCAAATCGGTTCGGCTTCCATCGCCGCCAGGACCGCTTTCATCATCGGAATGTTGGTGACCTGAGCGCAGGCCGCCTCCATATCCCGCTGCGCATCGGTCCCGTCGAACATCCGGCGCACAAGGCCCGGCACCAAATTCGCCATCCCGCAGATCGTCCCTGCCCCGCCCTGAGCCAGTGCCCGCGCGATCAGAACCTCCGCACCGACCAGCACGCCGGCGTCCGGCGCTTCGCGGCGGAACGCCAGAAAGCTGTCGAAATCGCCGGTGCTGTCCTTCACCCCGGCCACGACGGCACCGTACCGCGCGCGTAACCGCCCCAGGACGGCGGCCGGCACGCCGACGCCGCTGACCTGCGGAATGTGATACAGACAGGCCGACAAACGCTGATCCGCGACACCGTCGATGACCTCGGCAAAGGCGTCCTCGATTCCCGCATCCGGAGCGCCGGCGAAGTAGAACGGCGGCAGGATCATCGCCCGCGTGATGCCCAGCGCCAGGCAGGCGCGCGTCATGGCGATCGTATCGACAACCGCCGGACACCCGGTTCCCACCGCCAGCTGTTCCGCCGCCACGCCGGATCGCAGCACGAATTCCACCGCCGCCAGTCGTTGCGCGATGGAGAACGACGGCCCCTCACCCGAGGTTCCGAACAACACCAGCCCGTCGCAGCCACGCACCAGCAATCGATGCGCGTGGTTGGCGAAAGCCGCGTGATCGACTGCCCCATCCGCCTGGACCGGCGTGGCGGAGGCAGCCCAAAGACCCGAAATCATGTGTGACTCACTTCATACGAACGAAACGGAAAGGGAAGAAATTATCGGCGGGCTGCGCCAGTTCCACGTTGGTCTTCGACGCCCACACGATCACCTGCTGATGCAGCGGAATCGTCGGCATATCCTTCTCAAGGATTTCAATCGATTGGTGCAACATAGCCGCGCGCTTCGGCACATCCGTTTCTACGCCGATTTTATCGATCAGATCGTCCAAAACCGGGTTCGAGTAACCGCCGTCGTTGACCTCACCGCGTTTGCCATTCCGGGTGCCCAACAGCGTGTACAGCACGTTATGGGCGTCATAGGTCGCCGGCGTCCATCCCAGCATATAGAAATCGGAGTCGAAGTTGGGGTAATTAATCTTGGTAAAGAATTTCGTTTTGGTCTGCGCGTTCAGGTCGATTTTGATGCCTATACGCGCCAGCATCGGCACGATCGCTGTGCAGATCTGCTCATCCATCACGTAGCGGTCGTTCGGGCAGTCTAAGCCAAGTTTGAATCCGTTCGGGTAACCGGCGTCGGCCATCAGTTGTTTGGCTTTGGCGGGGTCGGGCTTCGCGCGGACATCCAGGGCCGCGTCATAACCGTTGACGCCAGGTCCCCACATCTCGGCGGTCGGGTGGCCCAGACCGAGCATGACGCGGGTGGCGATGGTGGGTTCGTCGATGGCAAGCGCAACGGCTTCGCGCACGCGGACATCGCGCAGCGGGTTCTTGCCCTTGATGTCGGAGGTTGGCAGTTCATCGCGGCTCAGGTTGAAGGCCAGGAAGATGGTGCGCAATTCCGGAGTTTGCCACAGCTTCAGGCCCTCGGTCTGCTTGATCCGCGCGATATCCTGCGGCGGCACGCTGTAGATCATATCGACCTCGCCCGACAGCAACGCCGCGACGCGGGTTGGCGCGGAGGAGATGACGTTGAACTCAACGCGGTCGATGTTGTGTTCCGGCTTGTCCCACCATAGCGGGTTTTTCTCCAGAACGGTCTTGCGATCCGGCTCCCGCGAGACCTGGCTGAACGGGCCGGTGCCCATGGCATAGTGCAGCGCGTAGGTATCGTCCTTGCCGATCACGACCGGCTCGACGGTGTTATGCGCCTCACACCAGGCTTTCGACATGATCAGAAAATTGGTCTGCTCTTGCAGAAAAATCGGGTCAGGGATGGTGGTTTCGAAATCGACGGTGAAGTCGTCGATCCTGACCACGTCTTTCACCGGCGACATCGGCGCGCGCATCGACGAATTCGGCTTCTGGTAGCGCTTCAGCGAGAACACCACATCGTCGGCGGTGAACGGGGAGCCATCCTGCCACTTTACGCCCTGGCGCAGATGGAACCGCCAGACGGTCGGCGATGTTTGCTCCCATGTGGTCGCTAAGGAAGGCTCCAACCCCAGGTCGCGGTTGCGGCGCACCAGCGGTTCGTAGATGTTCGACAGGAAGCTGAGCTGCACGGTCTCCTGCCGCGTCACTGGATCCATGGCATTCACATCGCCGTCGTTCGCCCAACGAAAGGTCACGGCGTTGGCCGAGGCAGTTGATAGGGTGGCCAGCAAGGCGAGGACGGTGAGCGGAAAACGCATACGGTGTGCTCCTGGAATTCTTTTCAGCTTAACCCAACCGTGCGACGCTAAACCGGCTGAACCGGTCTGAACAGGGAGTGTGCCGATGCAAATCGATCGAAACCGCGATATCCTCGGAATAATCGATGTTCAGCCGACGTTTATGCCAGGCGGCGAATTGCCGGTGACGGATGGTGACGCGGTCGTGCCGGTGATTAACCGGCTGCTGCGGCGGTTCGGGCATGCGTTCGCCACCCAGGACTGGCATCCGGCCGGCCATGCGTCGTTCGCCAGCGCGCATCCGGGACGGCAGGCATACGAATCGATCGGGATGCCGTACGGGCAGCAGGTCCTGTGGCCGGATCACGGGGTCGCCGGGACGGCGTCGGCGGCGATCCATCCGGACATCGACCAGACCCGGATCGAGGCGATCATCCGCAAGGGGTTCCGGCCTGAGTTGGACAGCTATTCGGCGTTCTTCGAGAATGACCGGGAGACGCCGACCGGGCTGGAGGGCTGGCTCCGGCAGCGCGGATTCTCCCGTGTGTTTCTGTGTGGTTTGGCCACCGATTTCTGCGTCGGCTGGTCGGCGGAGGATGCGGCCGGGTTGGGATTTAACGTAGTTGTCATAGAGGATGCGTGCCGGGGGATCGGGCTGCCGACGTCGAATGGCCGGACCACAATGGACGAGACGCGGGATCGATTGACCGGCCTTGGGGTTACATTCGTGGACAGCCGGGCTTTGCTTACAAACGCGGGATAACGGCAACTCCAGCTTCTGACCGTTCTTCCGACGTCACATGGAGGGCCTGCGCCTGACGCAAAGCGCGCAACAGACTGATCCAGCCAACCGGGCACTCATCACCTTGACATAAAATACCACATACGTTATCATTCAAAAATACCTGAAGCTCTTCAATACGTTCGGCTGGATGACAGCCGCCCTTCGAAAAACGCCCCGCCCCCTGCCGAGGGGCATCCGAAACCCGGCCCGCTGCCGCGGGTTCGGTGGCAGAAAGGAGTTTATGATGGCACTGACACGGAGTTTCCGGGAAACGGTTGTAAAGCATGTGCGGGAAGACCCTGCGTTTCTTGTCGCCCTCGTCGAAGAGGCCGCACGTAACGTTATGGACGGGGATATCGAAACCGCCCTTGGCCAGATACGCGATGTCGTCAACGCGACAATGGGGTTCGACGCACTGGCGGCCGAAACGAAAATCCCGAAGACCAGCCTGATGCGGATGTTGAGCGACACCGGAAACCCTCGCGCGGCTAACCTGTCCGCTATCCTGAAAGCGGTCGGGCGAAGCGCTGGTGTGCGCATTTCTGTGCACGCCGAGCCGGACCTTCAACACGCCTGACGTGGCGTCCGTGGCGACAGTTGACCCGGATTCGATCCTTTCGCCGTCGATCGGGCTTCATCGGACTCCTATGATTTGGTCTCTTACGCTGGCCCTCCTGATCGTACTCGCCACTCCATCCCTGGCGGCAACGCCGTTGGATGGTCTTTGGCTGACGCAGGATCGGGATGGCGTCATGGCAGTCTCACCGTGCGAGGAACGGCTGTGCGCGCGCATCGTGGGCATGTTTCTGGATCGGCCGGCCGATCCGATGCCCCTCGATTATCGCGGCCTGTCGCAGTGCGATCTGCCGCTGATCACCGATGCGCGGCAGATCGAGCCCAACCTTTGGAAGGGCCACATTCTCGACCCGCGCAACGGCACGATGTACGGCGTTGAACTGCACCTCGATTCGAACGACAACCTCGCGGTGCGAGGCTTCCTCGGCATTCCGTTGCTCGGGGAAACCCAGACATGGACCCGCTTTACGGGCAGCGTCCCGGCGAACTGCCGTATCGTCCCCAATCCAAACCTTGCCGATCGGCCGCAGTCAGGCACAATGACAAAACGCCATTGAGGACCACGTCATGCAGATGAAAGCCGCCGTGCTGCGCGAACAGGGCAAACCCCGCCCCTACGCCATCAGCCAACCGATGACGATTGAAACCGTCGATCTCGATCCGCCCGGCCCCGGCGAGGTCCTGTATAAAATTATCGGCGCCGGCCTGTGTCACTCCGACCTGTCCACCATCGAGAACCTGCGGCCGCGCAAGCTGCCGACCATCCCGGGGCACGAGGCAGCGGGTATCGTCGAGGAAGTCGGCCCCGGCGTCACCAGCCTGAAGCCCGGCGATCATGTTATCAGCGTGTTCGTCACAAGCTGCAATGAATGCCGGTACTGCAACGGCGGCCGGCCGAATCTGTGCCAAAGCTCCAACACCTCGCGCACCAACGGCACGCTGATCTCCGGCGCCCGGCGGCTGTCGCTGAATGGGGAGCCGATCTACCACTACAGCGGCCTGTCGGTGTTCGCGCAGTATGCGGTCGTGTCGCAGAACGCATTGATCAAAATCCCGAAGGACGTGCCGTTGGAGGACGCCACGATCTTCGGCTGCGCGGTCGTCACCGGAGTCGGCGCCGTGTTGAACACCGCGAAGGTGCCTCCCGGCGGCCAGATGGCCGTGGTCGGTCTCGGCGGAGTCGGCATGAACGCCCTGCTCGGTGGAGTCGTGGCCGGCGCCGAACGCATCGTCGCGGTCGATCTGAACGCGGACAAACTGCGGTTGGCGCGCGAACTGGGGGCCACCGACACGTTTCTGGCCGGCAATGCGGACGTGGTGGAGGAAATCCGTCAGGCCACCGGCGGCGGACTGGATTATGTCATTGAAACCGCAGGTTCTATTCCGGCGATGAACCTCGCCTATGCGATTGCCGCGCGCGGCGGCATGGTGGTCAGTGCCGGGTTGCCGGCCTCGACGGCGCAGTTTTCGTACCTGCACTCGGCCCTGGTGAGCGAGGGGAAAAGCATACTGGGGTCTTATATGGGCAGTTGTGTGCCCAAACGCGATATTCCCCGTTTCATCGCGCTGTATCAACGTGGCAAACTGCCGGTGGAAAAATTGCGGACGGGATACATTCGCTTTGATGAAATCAACGAAGGCTTCGACCGGCTGTCCGACGGATCCGTCCTGCGCCAGGTCCTGCAACCGCACGCCTGATGGTGCCATATGAGCACCTGGCTCGTTACCGGGGGCGCCGGGTTCATCGGCTCCCACCTGTGCGACGCCCTGGTCGCGCGCGGCGACACGGTTCGGGTGATCGACAATCTGTCCACCGGGCATCGCCGTAATCTGCCGCAAGGCGTGGCGCTGATCGTCGGCGACGTGGCCGACCCGGTCGCCGTCGCCGAAGCGATGGAGGGCGTGGACGGATGCTTCCATCTCGCCGCCATCGCCTCGGTCGAAAAGGGGATAACGGACTGGCTGGGCACGCATAACGCCAACATCACCGGCACCATCACCGTGTTCGACGCGATCCGCCGGCAGGGTTCGAAAATCCCGGTGGTGTATGCATCGTCCGCCGCCGTCTATGGAGACGCGGCCACGGTGCCGATCGCGGAAACCGAACCGCGGACGCCGCTATCGGCCTACGGGGCGGATAAGTACGGGTGTGAGTTGCATGCCCGCGTCGCCAGCCATGTGCATGGCATTCCCACCGTCGGGCTGCGATTCTTCAACGTCTATGGGCCGCGGCAGGACCCCAAGTCGCCGTATTCCGGTGTGATTTCGATCTTCTGCGAGCGGATTTCGGCGGGCCAGCCGATCAGCATTTTCGGCGATGGGCAGCAGACCCGGGATTTTGTCTATGTGGCCGATGTGGTGCGGGCCTTACTCGCCGGCATGGGGCTGCGGCCGGCCGATTCGCCGGTGTTCAATGTTTGCACCGGCGTGCCGACCTCGGTCGAGGCATTGGCGGGACTGATCGCCGAACTGGCGGGCAAGAACCTGAACGCGCAGACGCAGCCGCCTCGTAACGGGGAAATCCGCCATTCTCTCGGTGTGCCGGCCCTGGCGGACACGGTCCTGGGCATTCCGGGCCGAGTGGCGCTGAGGGCGGGGCTGAGTGACGTGCTCGCCTGGATGGCCGGCTAAACACCGGATGAAGGGTTTCCTGCTCACCCTGGTGTTGCCGCCAACCGGCTTCCTCGTGCTAATCGTGATCGGACAGTTGCTGCACGGACGTTGGTACCGGATCGGCCGCCGGTTGACCTGGGCGTCGCTGATCGCGCTGATCCTGTTCGGCATGCCGGTCGTGTCCTACAGCATGCTGGTGGCGCTGGAATCCAATCTGCCGACGGTGCCTCCGGCCGACAATCCGCCGCAGGCGATCATCATCCTTGGTGGGGAGGTGATCAGAGCCCATCAGGAGCGTTTAGGGATCAGGCCCGGCCTGCTGACACTGGACCGCCTGCGCGCCGGCGTCGCGTTGCAACATCGCACCGGCCTGCCGATCCTGGTGACCGGAGGGACCACGCAAACCGAAACGCCGGCCGTTGCCCTGGTCATGCAACAAAGCCTGATCGACGATTTCCAGACGCCGCCGAAGTGGGTGGAGCCGAAATCCCTCGACACATGGCAGAACGCCCATTTGAGCGCCGACATCCTGCGCGCGCAGGGGATCACCTCGGTCTACGTAGTGACCCACGCGTGGCACATGCGGCGGGCTTTACTGGCGTTCAAGGACACCGGACTGACCGTCACCGCCGCGCCGACCTCGCTCGATGAACCGGTCAGCCCCGTATTCGGCGATTTCCTGCCGCGCGCCGGCGTCTGGCAGACCGGCTATTTCGCGCTGCACGAATGGATCGGCTATGCGTGGTATCAGCAGCACTAAGATCGCGGAATTTGCCTCGCCCGCCCTGCTGCCGCCCGATTGTCAGGCTTTTCTGGCCCGGGCCACCGGTGTCTTCGCGGATCGGACCTGGTGGAAATTGGTGCTGGCTCATGCGATACCGACAGGGGCGGCCGCGTCGTTTATCGCGGTTTGGGTGGCCGGTGCGGTCGTCGCGTTGGTCCCGGTGCTGCGAACGGGCGGGCGGCTGGCTGGACTGACCACGCCCTATACCTGCGAATATGCACCATTGCTCGCCGCTGGTGCGGAACATACCGAGCGGGTCGCCGCGATGGCCGCGTTCGGCCGGTTTTGCCGCCGCCTCGGCGTGGTGCGGCTGGATTCGCTGCCGGCTGAATGGGACGGTCTGGCCGATCTGGAGACCGGCGTGCGACAGGCCGGTCTGTATCCACTGCGCTTCGACCATTTCGGCAATTGGTATGAGGATGTCGCCGGCCTCGACTGGCCGGCCTATCTGCTGGGACGGACCGGCGCGTTGCGCGAAACCATCCGCCGCCGGCTCCGCCGCGCCGAAAAAATGGCCGGTGTTCGGTTCGACCTGTTCACCCAACCGGCCGAGATGGACCGGGCGGCCGAGGCATTCGAGTCGGTCTATGCGCGAAGTTGGAAGGACGCCGAACCGTTCCCGACGTTCAACGTCGCGCTGATGCGCGCGATGGCCCTGGATGGCGGGCTGCGCCTGGGCGTGTGGTCGATCGGTGCGCAGCCGGTCGCGGTGCAGCTTTGGGTGGTGCGGGCGGGCAAGGCCATCGTGCTGAAACTGGCGCATGATGAGGCGTACAAGGCGCACTCGCCCGGTACGGTGCTGACCGCGCTGATGCTGCGGCATCTGCTGGACCAGGAGCATTTGACGCAGATCGATTTCGGCCGCGGCGACGACGGCTACAAGCAGGGGTGGGCAACGCAGCGCCGTCCGCGGATCGGTATCCTGCTGGTTAATCCGTGGCGGCTGTCCGGGGCGATCGCGCTGCTACGGCATGCTGCCGGACGGCTTCGGGCTTCTGTGTCGTAAAGCCGCCGTTTACCCGCGCGGCGTGCGCCGGCGCCTGAAGCTGGCGAGACCGGCCAGGCCGGCACCCAGCACCGCCAGCGACGTCGGTTCGGGGACGCTGTAAGCGGTCAGGGCATAGGTGAACGTATCGCCGGCGCCGCCCAAAGCCACCGACTCGTCGGTGAAGATCGTCAGTGTGGAGTTCAGCGTGCCAACCAGCGACGTGCCGGTAACCGTGATCGGCACCAGCAACATACCGCCCTCGGTGATCACCGAACCGCCGATCGAGGAGATCGAGAACGCCGACGCGTTCACGCCGGTGATGGTGTATTTGTCGATCGTCAGGTCGGTCAGCAGGGCGTTGCCGCCGTTGGCATCGGTGGTGGTGTTTTGCAGGGCCAGATAGACGGTTTGGGACTGCGACTTACCGACCGTGCCGAAGCTGATCGTTGATCCGGCGGACGCCACCGAACCGCTGGTGCCCTTCACGGTTGGCGTATCGACCGCTCCACCGCGGATCGAGCTTTGATAGGTCGGGCCGACGGCCGACCCGGTGATGGTCGCGGCGACCGACTGGGACAGGTTGGTTCCGGCGGAATTGCCGTCAGTGAAGGCAATGGTCGCCGTCGTCGATGTCGTAGCTCGGGCGCTGCCCGGGGTGTAGGTGTAACCCAGCGTGGAGGTCGCGGTGCTTGAGGTCGACCCGGTGGCATTGCTCGCCAGGCTGATAGACGCGGCCGAGACGCTGAAGGCGCCACTGCTGACGGCAGCGACGCTGCCGTTCAGGTTATAGGCGGTGCCGGTGCCGGCAAGATTGGCGTTACCGATGTTGGCGACGGTGATGGCCCCGTTGCTGACCGAACCGGAACCCAGACGGCCGTAGATCACCGCGTTTGACACCGACTCGACGGCCGCAACGCCGGTGCCGGTCACGGTCGTCGTGATGCTGCCCGCCACGTTGGTCGCCCCGACTCCGTCGGAGAGGCTGGTGACGATGGTGGTGCTGGCGGCGCCCATAACGGTCGGCTTGAAGGTGTAGGCATAGCTGGCCGAACTTTTGGCACCCGCGCCGGTATAGTTGGAATCCTGCAAGGCGATCGACGAGGCGGTGCCGACGAACACCGAATTGCCGCCCGTGATCGACCCGTTCAGGTTGTAGGCGGTGTTATTGACCGTGCGGCTGCCCGCCGTCTCGATCAGGTAGGCGTTACCAGCGTTGGCGACCGTCACGGTGGCCGTCGCGCTGGAGCCGACCAGAACATATCCGGCGGAGGTGCTGGTAATGCTGGCCAGCGGCGCCACACCGGTACCGGTCAGGGTTATCGATACGGAATTGCTGCCGCCGGTTGTGTCGGTGGCGACATCGACCTGGCTGAAGGTCCCGGTGGACGCGGGCGAAAATGTGAAGGATGCCGTCACGCTGGTGGTGGCACTACCGGTGGTCGTGCTGATCGCGCTGCCATTAAATGGCGACACGCCGGCGCCAACGGTCAGGGCTGTGCCGCTCGTTTGGCCGCTGACGGTGACCAGCGCGGTGTGGGCGGTCGTTGTCGTGCCGACCAGAACGTCCCCGAAGGAGGCTGGCTGGGCCGTGGTGACGGACACAGTGGCGTATGCCCCCCGCCCATCCAGCAGCAGGAGTGCCAACAACGAGGTCGCGGATGCCAGTGACGATCGCAAACTGAAGCCCTACCTTATCCCAACGAATAGCGTAACTTTTAACGATCAGCAATATATTTTTTTAAACAGCACTTACCCATGCGTGCATACGCTGCCGCATCATACGCGCGCCAAGGTCATACTGGAAGCCATATCCTTTTGCTAACATAATGTTGTTATTCGAATCAGATGATACAATGACACAGTCAGATATTAACCCGGCACGCGACGGACCGGCGCCCCCGAACGCAACGCCTCCACCGCTCGGCGAAACATCAGCGAAGGCGCGCAAAGCGGCCCTGCTCGCGTCCATATTTGCTGGTGCGACCGATCCGACAGGCTGCGCTTGTAGCGGTCTTCGCCGGCGAGAAAATCGTAAACGTCCAGGCCGGCGTCCAGCGCATCCTGAATCGCCCTGGCATGGCAGGTCAGACCGGGCTTGGCCGTCGATGCGCCGGGCTGATACGCGAAACCGCTTTGGTAGGCCAACGAGCGGCCTGCATGGGTAAAATTGTATAAAATTCCAACCACCGTCTCCCCGCACGACACTTGGATAAGGTCGATCTCGCCGCGTGGCAGCGCCAACTCAATCAACGCCTGGTGAAACCGCTTGAAGAACGGCCGCGCGAAGCTGCCGGGGCGCCCTCGAGCGGTCCAGGTCGCCTGATGCAGGTTGGCCATGCGGTCCAGCATACGATGCGCCTCGACCACCGAACCGGCCCGTTGCAGCGCGATCGGTCCCGACTGAAGGTAGAACCGATCGGATCGGCGGATCTGCTGACGCGTGTTGGCGCTGCGACGTGACAGGTAGTCAGCCCCGCTCGCCCTTAATGCGGCAAGATCGACATAGGGAGATTCCTGCGAGCGGCCTGGCAGCACCAGGCTCGCGGTATCCCGGGCGGCCGCGAACACAGGCTCGCCGATACCGGACAACACGAGTTCGAATCGGGATGCGACGGCCCGCAAACATAACGCCGTCAACTCGTCTTCGCGTCCGGCCTCGGCGAGAACGCCGTTCTGTTCGATGTATGGACAATCCAGCTCCGGGTTACCGCTTTCGCCCAGATGCAGAACTGGCGGTCCCCACCGGCGGCGCACGCGATTGAACAGGGCCAGGGCAACCGTGCGCCCGTCGCTTATGGCTTCCACCAGGATGGGGTCGGGAAATCGCTCCTGCGCCAGGCAGCCGGTCCAGGTCCAACTTTGAAAGAACGAGCCGTTGCTGCGGGACTCCAGATCCCGCCAGCGCCTGCCAAGGGCGGCGAAGTCGTTGACCGCGGTGACCTGAACCGCGATCACTTGGTTAAATGTCTTCCCCGCGCCACAAGGCACCGTGGGCGGCGAACATAGCCGTCTGACCGAAGTCGCGTTCGGCTTTGGCCAGGTTGGCCAGTCCGATTCGTTGGCGGTAGCCGGCATCGGCACTCAGGCGCATCAGCGCGGCAGCCAGGGCGGCATCGTCCTTCGGCGTGATCAGATCGGCGTTGTCCGGTGTGACCATCAGCCGGACATCGCCGACATCGGTGGACACGACGGGCAGGCCGCTCGCCATCGCCTCGATCATCGTCAGCGGCATCTGTTCGGTGTCCGAGGACAGCGCGAAGACATCGAACCGCGCATAAAACGGCGCCGTGTCCTGATGATGGCCGGCGAATTCGACCCGGTCGGCGACGCCCAGAGCAGCGGCCAGGGCCTCCAGCTTCGGGCGTTCCGGCCCGTCGCCGACGATCACCAGCCGGCCCGATGCCAGCATCGCGAAGGCCCGTATCAGCCGCGAAATGTTCTTCTCCTCACGCAGCGCCGCGACGGTGCCGATCACCGGTTCGGCGGTTCCCCGCAGCGCGCCGTCGCTGGCGAAGCGGGCAAGGTCGATCCCGTTGGGCACATACCGGATCACTTTGGAGGGCAGTTTCCAAATATCGGTGGCGATCCGAACGAGGTTCCGCGACGGCAACACAACCTGCGTACGGCTCAGCGCGAGGCGTCGCGTGAGGACGCGGCGAGGAATCTGCACATTTCGTTCCTCGGGCCCGAAGCCGTCCACAACGTGCATATGGCGACTGACCGGCATCAGATTGGCGAGCGCGAATTCGATGGCACCCCAGTTACAGGTGACCAGAACGTCCGGCTGCCAGGCCTTGAGCTGTTTGCGAAACCGCCATGCATTTGCCAGCATGGCGTTCTTGGCGGCGGAAATCTCCGGGAACGTCGCGTCCAGGCCGGGATTCAGCCGCTCCCTACAGGCCAGGTTGCCGTCCAGCGATACAATGATATGCCGGAAGGCATCGCCGAAATGATTGGCAACGGCCGCGAAACGCACCTGCGACCCGCCCACCGCGAAGGTCGGAAACACATGCACGACCAGTGGAACTGGTTTGCCATCGCGAGTCTGTCCGGCTGCCACTGCCACCTTGGTTGTCCTTGGGCCTTGCGCCTGCCCGAACGGCGACGACGCGGCGTTGACATACCGCAAACGTTTTCGCTCCTGCAATACATTGCAGGAGAAAACAGATATATCAGCATCGAATCAGGCCGCCGGGGGCTCGGTAGGACTAACCTGTTTCCCCGTTCGATTTCACCCCGATCAGTCGCTTTCCGGCGGAATCACGTTTTGCGGTTTCGGACCCAGCAGCGCCGCGCGCATCGTTTCGGCGGATTTGGACCGGATGTCGTCCCAGGCCTGCGGCGTATAAAACGCAGAATGCGGCGTGATAATCAGCCGGCCGAGCGTCCAATCCTCGCGGGCTCGGTAGGCGCGCATCAGTTCGGATACCGGTTCGACTGGCGGCTCCACCGGCACGACGTCGATCCCGACGCCCGCCAGATGACCACCTTTGAGTAACGTCGCCAACGCGTCAATGTCGATAATCGGGCCTCGGGCCGTGTTCACCACAACCGAACCACGCGCCAGCCAGGACAGTTCCTTGAGACCGAGCAGGTTGCGGGTTTCGCGGGTCAGCGGCGTGTGGACAGACAGCGTATCGGTCTGGCGCAGTAACTCTTCCAGCGTCGCGGCACGCTCGATGCCCAGGCCGAGTTCGACTCCGTTCGGCAGGTAAGGGTCAAAGAAAACCACGCGGAAGCCGAATGCCTTGGCGCGCAGCGCGACGGCCGTCGCGATGCGGCCCATGCCAACGATGCCAAACGTCTGGACCGACGACCGCTTAACCAGCGGATCGTTGATGTAGCGCCAGGCGGCCGGCGGCGTGGCGCGTTGGGTCTCGTGATGCAGAAGCAATCCACGGCGCAAAGACAGAGCGAGTGCCATGGCATGATCGGCGACCTCAGTGGTGCCGTAATCCGGCACGTTCAGGATCATGATCTGGCGTTCCGCGGCGGCCACCCGATCGAGGTTGTCGTAGCCGACGCCCATCCGGCAGATGGCGCGCAGACGCGGGAAACGCTTCAGGTCGTTGGCATTGACCTTGAAGCGCAGAATCATCAACCCCTCAGCGGCGGCGCAGTCCGCATCGGACAGATCGGCCAGCGATGCGGACGCAGCCGGGACAATGATCCGGACGTCAGGTCCGTAAATCCGCCGCTCCACGCTGTCGTCGGGGTAGTTATTTTCCGAATACAGAACGGTCGCGGCGGTCATGGCGGTGTTTCCCTACAGGCTTTGCATCCTCCTATAACGCACTTGTGCGTGAGGCAATCCGGCCGGATCGCGAGATTATTGGGATTTCTGTTCCTCGGCCTTTTTCGTCTGGTGATGGCCAATGGCAGCCCCGGTGGCGGCGCCCGCGACGGCGTGTCCGCTGCCGACTTCGTGGCCGGCGAGGGCGCCCACAGCCGCGCCCTTGGCGGTGCCGGCCGGCGTCTTGTCGGTGTCGTCAGCGGCCTGTGCCGCGAAGGTTGCGCCCAGGAATAAGGCGGCGAGAATAATGCGACGCATCGAAACCTCCAGTGTGTGGAAGCTACAACGCGATGAGGCGGAGAATGTTTCCGGCGGCGTGGCGTTTGCGAGTGAGGGTCAGAAATCCCTCACCGTCATGCCCGAGCTTGTCCGGGTCACCTATGTCCTGACGGTGCCGCGATAGTTGGCCCGGACAAGCCGGGCCATGACAATTAGAGCGTTCCCGCAACAAGATGTGCGGGTACTCCAGGAAGCCGCGCCACGACAGCGACGAGCCTGCCGGCCCTCAACGGCGTCTGGCCATCAGACGTCTCCCCGGCGGGGAAACGTCAGGACGTTCGTCACATCAATCGGCGGCGTCGGCGACCTCGACCGGCTTCTTACGCGAACGGATGCTCTTCAACGCCGTTTCGACGTGGCGGCTGAAGACGTATTCGGCCGGCCGCTGGTTGGCCAGCGAGACGTCCGGCGCCATCGGGCCGGTGGTGCGAATGCCGCGCATGACCTGCGCCGCGGCGCGCCACGGCTTGCGAACGGACTCCGCGACGGCGCTGGCCTCATACCCGGAATGGACCATGCAATCGGCGCATTTCTCGTAGTTGCCGGTGCCGTATTTGTCCCACTCAGTGGTCTCCATCAGCTCCTTGTAGGTCTTCGCGTAGCCTTCACCCAGCAGATAGCAAGGGCGCTGCCAACCGAAATAGGTGCGGGTCGGATTACCCCAGGGCGTGCAATGGAAGGTCTGATTGCCGGCCAGGAAGTCCAGGAACATCGAGGACTGGTTGAACGACCACTTCTTCTTCCAGGTCCCCTTCCCCTGCCGGCTGAAGATGCCGCGGAACAGCTCTTTCGTCTTGGCGCGGTTCAGGAAGTGCTGCTGGTCCGGCGCGCGTTCGTAGGCATAGCCGGGCGAAACCGAAATCCCGTCCACGCCCATCTCCATCACGTCGTCGAAGAAGGTCGCGACCTTCTCGGGTTCGGCGTTGTTGAACAGCGTGGCGTTGATGATGGTGCGGAAGCCGCGACGCTTCGACTCGGCGATCGCCGCGACCGCCCGGTCGTACACGCCGTCCTGACAGACCGAGATATCGTGTTCGGTCTTGCCGCCATCCAGATGCACCGACCAGGAGAACCACTTGGACGGCTTGAACAGGTCCATCTTTTTCTCGAGCAGCAGGGCATTCGTGCAAACAATGACGAACTTCTTGCGCGCGATGGCACCATCGACGATCTCGGCGATTTCCTTATGCAGCAGCGGTTCGCCGCCCGCGATCACCACGACGGGCGCGCCGCATTCGTCCACGGCTTGCAGGCATTCCGCGACCGACAGGCGCTGGTTCAGGATTTCAGCCGGGTAGTCGATCTTACCACAGCCGGCACAGGCCAGATTGCAGCGAAACAAAGGCTCCAACATCAGCACCAGCGGATACCGCTTGTTACCGATCAGATGCTGTTTCACAACATAGGCGCCGACACGCAGCACCTGATTCAACGGAACGGACATATGCAACAGTATCCTTATGCGTCCGCGAGTTGCGCGGGAAAGCGGAATTTGACGTCCTCGGCGACGCCGTCCTGGGTAGAAATGTCCAGGGTGCCGAACTGCCGAAGACCCTCCAGGACGCCCTGAACCAGGGTTTCCGGTGCGGAGGCCCCGGCGGTCAGGCCGACCGAGGCGATCCCCTTAAACCATTCCGCCTGCAACGATCCGGCATCGTCGATCAGATAGGACGGCTTGCCGAGTTCCTCGCCGATTTCGCGCAGACGGTTGGAATTCGAGGAATTGCGTGAGCCGACGACCAGAATCATATCGACCTGATGCGCCAGATCGCGCACCGCCTGTTGACGGTTCTGGGTGGCGTAGCAAATGTCGCGCACATCCGGCCCGACGATCGTCGGAAAGCGTGCGGTCAGCGCCTGGATGATGCCGCGCGTATCGTCCACGGACAGTGTTGTCTGGGTGATATACGCCAGCTTGTCCGGGTCCTTGACATCCAGCGTCGCCACATCGGCCACCGTCTGCACAAGATGGACTTTGGCCGGTACCTGACCGATCGTGCCTTCGACCTCGGCATGGCCGGCATGGCCGACCAACACGATTTCGCGGTCCTGACGGGCGTAGCGGCGGCCTTCATTGTGAACCTTGGCGACCAACGGGCAGGTCGCGTCGATCACCGGCAAGCCGCGTTCGGACGCCGCTTCCTCGACCCGCTTGGCCACGCCATGCGCCGAGAACACCGTCATGGCGCCGGGCGGAATTTCGTCGAGTTCATCGACGAACACGGCCCCACGAGTCCGCAGATCCTCCACGACGTGGCGGTTATGCACAATTTCGTGACGGACATAGATCGGCGGACCGTACTTCTTAAGCGCGCGTTCGACGATCTCGATAGCCCGCTCCACGCCGGCACAGAAGCCGCGGGGTTGGGCGAGGACGACGCGAATCATACAAACACTCTCCGAAGTGATACCGGACCGGACCGGTCGGGATATGGCAGGTCACAGGCTATGCCGCAACGCGGCATATAACAGGGCAGCTCTCAATTTGAAGCGTGTGGTACGCATGCCCCAACCGCGCAATCGCATGTCCGAACGCAACCGGGCACCCATATCGCCAATCGCTCATAGGTCAGGTCGGCTGCCGCGTCGTCACACGTCCTACGATCTAACCCGGGCGGTGGTTCAACCCGGGACAAACGTGGCAAATGGGCAACAGTCGAACAGATCGCGATTGGGTTACAGTGCGCAACAGCGTGGAACGTGTTATCGGCGTCAATCTTGGCTCCCGTCGGGTAGCGTCTTTGGTTACGAGGCTGATGTGGCGTCCCCTGGTTCCGTTCCTCTGATCGACCTTCCCCGGGAAATGGCCCGGGCCGCGGCCACCGTCGAACAGGCGTTGGAGGCATTGCTTCCCGCGGTCGAAGGCGCCGAGGGACGGCTGGCCGAAGCCATGCGCTATGCCACACTCGGTGGCGGCAAGCGGCTACGGGCTTTCCTGGTGATGGAAAGTGCCGGCCTGTTCGGTGTCAATCAAACCTGCGCCGCCCGCGTCGCCGCCTCGGTCGAGATGCTGCATGCCTACTCACTCGTGCATGACGATCTTCCGGCGATGGACGACGACGATCTGCGACGCGGCAAACCAAGCGCGCACAAGCAGTTCGATGAGGCGACCGCGATCCTGGCCGGGGATGCCCTGCAGTGCCGCGCATTTGAAATCCTTGGCGAACACGATACCCATTCCGACCCGCAGGCGCGGTGTGAACTGGTGGTCGCACTCGGCGCCGCCGCGGGCGCGCGCGGCATGGCGGGCGGTCAAATGATTGATATGGTGGCGGAAGGCCAGACGCTGGACGCCCCCGCCGTTACACGCTTGCAGGCATTGAAGACCGGCCGGCTGATCCAGTACAGCGCCGAGGCCGGTGCCATCCTGGGACGTGCCGCATCGCACCAACGCCATCTTCTCGCCGCATATGGGCGCGATTTGGGTGCCGCATTCCAGATTGCCGACGACGTGCTGGACGTGGAGGGCGACGCCGCCGCGATCGGCAAGACCGCCGGCAAGGATGAAGCCGCCGGCAAAGCGACCATGGTCGCGGTATTGGGTTTGGAACGCGCCCGCGCCCATGCCGATATGCTGGCAAGGCAAGCCGCCGCCCATCTCGACGGGTTCGGCGAGCGGGCAGACAACTTGCGTGCCTTGGCTGCGTTCGTCGTTGCTCGGCGAAGCTGAGCCGGAACAGGAGATCTGATGAGCCCGATTACGACTCCGTTACTCGACCGCGTTCGGTTTCCGGCCGATCTGCGTAACTTCTCGCCAGAGCAGTTGCGCCAATTGGCGGATGAGTTGCGCGCGGAAACCATTGATGCGGTTTCGGTCACCGGTGGGCATCTGGGAGCGTCACTGGGCGTGGTCGAACTGACGGTCGCCATTCATGCGATCTTCGACACGCCGACCGACAGGCTGCTATGGGATGTCGGACATCAGGCCTACCCGCACAAGATTTTGACCGGCCGGCGCGATCAGATGCGCACGCTGCGTCAGCCCGGGGGGTTGTCCGGCTTCACCAAACGGTCGGAGAGCGAGTACGACCCGTTCGGCGCGGCGCATTCCTCCACTTCGATCTCGGCTGGTCTGGGCATGGCCGTGGCCCGCGATCTGAAGGCCGCACACTACGCCGCCGACCCGTCCGGCCCGAAGCCCGAAGACCGCAACGTGATCGCCGTCATTGGCGACGGCGCCATGAGCGCGGGCATGGCGTACGAGGCGATGAACAATGCGGGTGCGTTGCACTCGCGGCTGATCGTCATCCTGAACGACAACGACATGTCGATCGCGCCGCCGGTAGGTGCGATGAGCGCCTATCTGTCGCGCCTGATGTCGTCGCACAGCTTCCTGTCGCTGCGCGACCTCGCCGGCCGCATGGCGAAGCATTTTCCCAAGGGAATCGAACGCACGGCGCGGCGGGCCGAGGAATATGCCCGCGGCATGCTGACCGGCGGCACGTTGTTCGAGGAACTCGGCTTTTACTATGTCGGTCCGATCGACGGACATAACCTGGATCACCTGCTGCCTGTGCTGCGCAATGTGCGCGAAGCCGAGGAAGCCGGTCCGATCCTGGTGCATGTGATCACTCAGAAGGGCAAAGGCTACGCCCCGGCCGAGGCGTCCGCCGACAAGTATCACGGTGTATCGAAGTTCAACGTCATCACCGGCGAACAGGCCAAGGCGCCTCCCGGTCCGCCCAGCTATACTAATGTCTTCGCGGCATCGTTGATCGCAGAGGCAAAGAAAGACCACCGGATCGTCGCCATCAACGCGGCGATGCCGTCGGGCACCGGCCTGGATAAATTCGCGAAGATGTTCCCGGATCGCACGTTCGATGTCGGCATCGCCGAACAGCATGCGGTGACGTTCGCCGCGGGCATGGCGACCGAGGGGATGAAGCCGTTCTGCGCCATCTACTCGACGTTCCTGCAGCGCGCCTACGATCAGATCGTTCACGATGTGGCGCTGCAATCGCTGCCGGTGCGCTTCGCCATGGACCGCGCCGGCTATGTCGGTGCCGATGGCGCCACCCATGCCGGCAGCTTCGATCTGTCCTACCTAGGCTGTCTGCCAAACATGGTGATTATGGCACCGTCGGATGAGGCCGAACTGATGCATGTGGTCGCCACGGCCGCATCCATCGACGACCGGCCGAGCGCCTTCCGCTATCCGCGCGGCGAGGGCACCGGCGTCGTTCTGCCAACCGCCGGTGAAATCTTGTCGATTGGCAAGGGCCGTATCCTTCGTGAAGGCACCAACATCGCGATCCTGTCGCTCGGCACACGGCTGGGCGATGCACTGAAAGCAGCCGATGAACTGGCCGCGCGCGGGTTCCCGACAACCGTCGCCGATGCGCGCTTCGCCAAGCCGATCGACACCGCGCTGGTGGAGCAACTGGCACGCAATCACGAAGTCCTGATCACAATCGAGGAAGCCTCGATCGGCGGTTTCAGCGCCCAGGTCATGCAGCATCTGGCCTGGAAGGGCCTGCTGGACTCGGGCCTGAAGATTCGGCCGATGGTGATGCCCGACCTGTATATCGATCACGACTCTCAGGCTAAACAGTTGGCTCAGGCAGGCTTGTCCGCGCGCGATATCGTGGCGGTCGCGCTTGCTGCCGTCGGCGTCGAAGTGCCGGTTCGGGGACCGCACAAGGTGACCACTGCGCGATGATACGATTGACCCGGCGTGCCCTTCTGCCGATGGCCGGGGCTTTCCTGGCAGGCGCCGCGCGTGCGGCCGAGACCGGGCCATTGGACGAGCCGCTCAAGGCGCTGTACGCCGCACTGGAAACGACGATGCGGGCCGGTCAGAGGACGCCGTTTCCGCAGCGCTTTGATGTTCTGGCGCCTGCTGTCGATCAGGCGTTCGACCTGGAAACGGTGCTGAAGGTCTCGGTTGGATTGCGGTGGGACGCCATGGCCCCCGACGTGCGCGCCCGCCTGATGCAGGCATTCCGGCGCTTCACGATCGCGACCTATGTCGCCAATTTCGATAAGTACGACGGCGAGCGCTTCCAAATCCTGCCGGGTGCGCGGGATTTCGGAACAGACCGGATCGTTGGAACGGAAATCGTCAGCGGCGGCCAGCATCTGCGGCTGGACTATGTCATGCGCGACGGCAACGGAGTCTGGCGCGCGGTCGATGTGCTGCTGGAAGGCACGATCAGCCGCGTGGCGGTGCAGCGTTCGGACTTCCGGAAACTTCTGGCGGCCGGGGATGCCAACGCGCTGATCGCCAGCCTGCAGCGCAAGATCGCTGACCTGTCGGACGGCGCCCTGAGTTCCTGATGAGGGTGTCTTCGTGATTTTTCTGGCCGGGCTGACCACGGCGCTGGCCGGTGTCGGTGTGGCACAGGCGCTGGTGGGTTCGCGTCTCGTCACGTCATTCGCGAGGAAGGCTCGTCAGGCTGAATGGGTTCAGCCCGGAGCTCGGCCGGCAGTGACGGTGTTGAAACCGTTGCACGGCGACGAGCCGTTGCTGGAGGAAGCCTTGGGCACACTGTGCCGCCAGGCCTATCCGGCGTTTCAGATCGTGTTTGGCGTCCAGAACGCGGCGGACCCGGCGGTCGCTGTGGTGCGGCGGCTACAGGCGCGGTTTCCGGATGTGGACATGGCATTGGTGACCGATCCGGCCTTGCATGGGCAAAACCACAAGGTCGGCAACCTGATCAACATGCTGCCGGCTGCCCGGCACGATGTACTGGTGATCGCCGACTCCGACGTGCATGTGCGGCCGGATTACCTGGATCGGTTGGTGTCGGCGTTGCTGGCGCAGAGTGTTGGGCTGGTGACGACACTGTATGCGGGGCTGCCGGTTCGGATCGGCGGGAAAGACCTTGCCGCCCGACTCGGCGCCACGCAGATCACGCACGGCTTTCTTCCCGGAGCGTTGTTGTCGCGTGCCCTGGGACGGCAGGACTGCCTCGGCGCGACGATGTGCCTGCGGCGGAGTGACCTGGAGCGCATTGGCGGCTTTCACTCCCTGGTGCATCACCTTGCCGACGACAACGTGCTCGGGCGCAGGATTATCGGGCTTGGATTGCGCGTGGCCCTGGCCGACACCGTCGTATTGACGACGGTCCCCGAACCTAACCAGAGCGCCCTGTTTCGCCACGAACTGCGCTGGGCGCGGACAATCCGAGCGCTGGAGCCGGTTGGGTTCGCGGCATCGGTGCTCCAGTATCCGTTGGCGTGGGCGCTGCTGACGGTTGCGCTGGCCGGCGGCTCCATCTGGTCGATCGGGCTGTTTCTGATTGCCTGGGTGTTACGCTCGGTCGCCGCTCTGGGCGTGGACAGCGCGCTGGCACCGTTGTGGACGAACAGCGACCCGCGCACCGCCGAAGAACGCGGCAGCAATGACAACGCCGCACTTGCTTTCTGCTGTCCGGTCTGGCTTCTGCCGCTGAGAGACATCTTTTCCGTGGTCGTACTGCTGGCCAGCTATGGCGGGCGCCAGGTCGATTGGCGCGGTCAGAGCTTGCAAGCGGACACGCCACCCCCCATTACCAGCCTGCCCACCGAGGGAAACCACGCGCGATGATGAAGACCTTGTTCCTGCAGCCGCCCTCCTTCGACGGTTTCGATGGCGGCGCCGGTTCACGTTACCAGGCCAAGCGGGAGATCAAGTCGTTCTGGTTCCCGACCTGGCTCGCACAGCCGGCGGCCCTGGTGCCCGGCAGCAAACTGATCGACGCGCCGCCGGCGCGGATCGGGTTGGAGGAGGTCGTCCGCCAGATTGGCGAGTATGAGTTGTGCATCATCCACACCTCCACCCCGTCGTTCGCGTCGGACGTGAAGGTGGCGGAGGCGCTGAAGAAGGCCAATCCGTCGCTGAAGATCGGCATGGTCGGCGCCAAGGTCGCGGTGCAGCCGGCGGAAAGTTTGGCCCAGGGTGCGGTGATCGATTTCGTGGCGCGCAACGAGTTCGACTTCACCATCAAGGAAATCGCCGAGGGCCGCGAGTGGGGCTCTGTCGATGGCATCTCGTTCCGCAACGAGGCCGGCGTCATCGTCCACAACAAGGATCGCGAGATCCTGGCCGACATGGACCAGCTCCCGTTTGTGACTGACGTGTACAAACGCGACCTGCGGATCGAGGATTACTTCATCGGGTACCTGATGCACCCGTATGTTTCTTTGTACACCGGACGCGGCTGCAAATCGCATTGCACGTTCTGCCTGTGGCCGCAGACCGTTGGTGGACATAACTACCGGGTGCGCTCGCCGGAGCACGTTGCCGAGGAAATCCGCCAGGCCAAGAAGATGTGGCCGCAGGTGAAAGAATTCTTCTTCGACGATGATACGTTCACCGACAACCTGCCCCGCGCCGAGGCGATTGCTCGCGAGCTGGGCAAAATGGGTGTCGTGTGGTCGTGCAACGCCAAGGCGAATGTGCCACGCAAGACGCTTGAGGTGCTGAAGGCCAACGGGCTCCGTTTGTTACTGGTCGGTTACGAGAGCGGCAATCAACAGATCCTGCACAACATCAAAAAGGGCATGCGGATCGAGACAGCTCGCAAGTTCACGCAGGATTGCCACGATCTTGGGATCAAGATCCACGGGACGTTCATTCTGGGCCTGCCGGGTGAGACCAAAGAAACGATCGAGGAAACCATCAAGTTCGCGGTGGATATTAACCCACACACAGTCCAGGTGTCGCTGGCGGCGCCCTATCCCGGCACGTTCCTGTATAAGCAGGCGGTGGAAAACGGTTGGCTGGATTTGGAACACGCCGAACTGATCGACGATAGCGGCGTGCAGATCGCACCCCTGCACTATCCGCATCTGTCGCATACAGAAATCTTCGATAACGTGGAGGTGTTCTACAAGCGCTTCTACTTCCGCGCGCCGAAGATCGCCTCCATCGTGAATGAAATGGTGCGTAGCCCGCAGATGATGAAACGCCGGCTGCGCGAGGGCGTGGAGTTCTTCCAGTTCCTGCGGGAACGCCGTCACGCTGCTTGAACAGGCGAGCGGGCATACTGTTGTGTGCCCGTTTGTTCTTGCTCACGCTCGGGTTTTGACATAGGTTTAGCCACCGAACTTCGGAGGCAATCATGTCTGAACGTCTTGGTCCGGCCAATTTCGAATACCTTGCTCCCGACGATACTCATCGTCCATACCGCCAGCTTGGCGAAAGCATGACGCTGTTCGACCTCCGTCCGCCTTGTGCCGAAGACGCCAGCGTGTCGGCACAGATCGACGATATCCACGACCAACTGGCGCGAGACATCCCCCTGCTACAGCGCGATCTGAACGCGTTGCTTGCCCGCGCCCGCAGGCCGGGCTTGGGGTGATGGGGTTGCCCTCGCTCTGGCAGTTGTTCAAGTTCGCGCGGGATACGCAGGATCTCTACCATCTGCATGTGACGATGAAAGAGACGGTTTCGGCTCTGGATGACCGGCTTCGCACGGTGGAAAATCGGATCATCCGGATGGAAGCCGAACAAGGACAGGTCGTCAGTGAGGCCAAAAGCGCGGCCACAGGTGCTGCGGCACTGATCGCCAGTGCGGTGGTCTCGGACGCGGTAACCCGCGTGACCCGTGTCGAAGAGGGCGTCAGGCGGTTGTCTTCGCTGGGTGGCTCCATGGCGCTTTTCGACGGCGGCGGTGATGTTCGGCGCACGATGTAGGACACAGCCTCGGCCGCCTTCTGGTGCTCAAAAACGAAGGCTCTACGACGCCTGCGGGGACGCGGTCAGCAGCAACTCGATCGGGTTCCAGATGAATGCGGTCTGCGCAACGGTTTCGCCAGCGATCTGGATCGTCTGCTCCGCAGCCGGCTTGCCGCCCAGGCGCTGGTAGAACCACCGGCTGGGATTGTCGCGTAACACCCACACGAATGCCGACTTGCAACCGATCTCAATAAGATGCCCGGCCGAGGCCCGCATCAGCTTGCGGCCGACGCCGCGTTCCCGCCAGTCGTCCAGAACGTACAACGTTTCGACCTCACCCTCGGCCAATCGCTTGCCGGCCACTTCGACATTCCTGGCGCGGCCTGCCGTGGAGAATCCGATGATGCGGGGCTGGCTGCCGGCAGGCACATCCACCCCGGATGCCGTCGCTACCGTTACGCCGGTGCCACCGCGGATAGCGGCCTCGTAATACGCCGCTTGCCTCGACACCGACAGTTTGGCCAGAAATTTGTCCGGCAGAATACCAGGGTAAGTGCTGCGCCACGCGGCGACGTGGACCGCGCCAATCGCGATCGCATCGGCGACACGCGCTTTGCGCAGCGAAATCACCCGGCACGCTCCAGCACCGCGGTGAAGAATCCGTCCGTCCCATGCCGAGCCGGGGTGAGCGACAGGAAGTCGCCGGAGTTGGGTGGCGGAATGTCCAGCGGCCACGCCTTGGCCAGCGGGATCACCACGAACTCGGGATGGCGGTACAGGAACGCGGTCACCTGAGCCTCATTTTCCTCTGCCAGCAACGAACACGTAGCATAGATCAAACGCCCGCCCTTGCGAACTAAACTCTGCGCCGTATCGAGAATACCCGCCTGCTTGGGCAGCAACTCCGACAGGTCGGTCTCCTTTAACCGCAGGCGAGCATCCGGGTTGCGTCGCCATGTGCCGGTTCCGGTGCAGGGCGCGTCAACCAGAACGCGGTCGAATGTACCAGCGCGGCGTTTCAGCCATTTGTCACCCGCTTCGACCAGATGCCGCTCCACATTATGGACCCCGGCACGCCGCAAACGGCGCACCGCCCCCTCCAACCGAGGCGCGGACACGTCACACGCGACGATCTGGCCGCGGTTTTCCATCGCCCCCGCCAGTGCCAGCGTCTTGCCGCCGGCTCCCGCGCACCAATCCACCACCCGCATACCCGGCGCTGCGCCGACCATGACGGCGACAAGCTGGCTACCCTCATCCTGGATTTCAATCAGCCCGGTTTGGAACGCCGGACCGCTGGTGATCGGGCGGCGGCCATCCAGTCGCAACCCCCATGGAGACAGTTTGGTCCGATCCGCCTCCCACCCTTCGGCGGCCAGGGCCGCGCGACCGGCCTCGCGATCGCCCTTCAACAGATTGACCCGCATATCCAGCGACGCGGGCTGCGACAGGGCGGTCATCTCGGCATGCAGACTGCTGCCGAAGCGCGCCGACAGATGCGGCAGCAGCCAGTCCGGGATTTCCAGCCGGATCGCCTCGGGCATCGTCGGATGATCGAGCGTGTGCCCCTCCATCCGCGTCAACACGCTGGACTCGCCGCCTTTCAGCGGCGGGGCGGCGAACTGACCGCCGGAAAAGCTTTGCTGCACGCCGGCCTTGGTCCAGCCTTCCAGCATCAGCGACGCGGCCACCAACAAGCGGGCGGTCTGCGGCGCATCGCCCAGCCACCAGCCAATTTTACGGCGCGCGCGCAGCACGCTCCACACGCGATCCGACACCGCTCGGCGGTCACCGGAGCCGATGTAGCGGTGCGACCGGAAGAAATCGTTGGCGACCGCATCGGCCGGGCGCTTCGGGGCGCCCTCGATGATCTCCAGCAAATCGATCGCGGCGGCGATCCGGGCGGAGGGGGTCAACGCGCCACCGCCAGCAAATTACGCAATTCAGTTACCTTTAAGTGGATCATAATGCGGACCCGATACACCGCCCTGCCCCGTTTGACCACGAATAAGCGGCAATGGTTGCTCACCCAGCATATCGCCAAGGATGACATCGCGGGCTTCGTCTAGGTCCAGATGGTTGGTTTCGATCATCGGCGCGGCATCGAGCAGGATCGCATCGACATCCTGCATGATCTTCAGGCGCTTAAACAGGTCCGGACGGTGCAGGCCCATGCTTTCGCCGACGAGTTCCAGAAAGTTGACGACCTGGAACGGCCAGTCGCGCTCGTGCGCGCACAGATCGCGATGGCAGGCGTGGTAGATGCCTGCCAAAGTGGTGACTTGGGCGTCGGCGGCGGCCTGTAGCTGGTTGCGGTGGACATCCTGCTTGAACGCCGGCAGCGGGGCGAGTTTGTTACACATATAGCCGACACGGGGCTGTTCGAGATCGACGAAATCCAGACCCGGAATGGCCCGCAGAATGGCCTGCGCGGCCTCGGGGACGCCCGGATTACCGGGATGTTCGTGCAGGCCGACCCGCTGCTCGACGCGGTGTTTCAGCAACGGCTTCAACGTGTCCAGCCGTTCGGCGAGGAAGCGGACGAACGGCGCCATGTCCAGCCTGGCGCCGCTCGCCGGAGCGGCAACTTCGGTCAATTGGATCTGACACGTCGGGCACCAGGACAGCGCGCGCGGCGCGGCGGCGGCGAGGCGATCGATCGTGCGGCCGGCAACGCGGCCGGATGTGGCCAGGTCCCCTGCCCCGAATTGCAGCACGCCGCAGCAGGCGGACGGACCGCCCATAACCCGGTAGGTGATGCCCATCGCATCCATGATATCCAGCGCCAGCAACACGATATGCGGCGTCTTCAGCACGTTGCAGCCGGTGTAGAACACGACATCAGGGGACGCGGTGTCGTCCTTGTTGCTGAAGCGGGCCAGGGTCTCCGGCGACAATTGCAGGCGGGAGAGGACGCGGACGCCCTTTGTCATCGCGCCGAATTTGCTGAATCCGGACTGGCGTTTCTCGGCGACGGCTGTTCTATCCTGCACAGCGACGCGCGCCAGGGCCAGCATCAGCCGCGGATTTACGCCGTGCTGGCAGGCCGGGATGCAGTGGCCACTGCCGGAGCAGACCTCCGCCCAACGTTGTGCCTCGGGATGTGAGCCGCCGCGCAGCAGTGTCAGAATGCCGGCGGTCAGGGCGGTGGGTTGGGAGATGTCCAATCCGGCCGGCGCCGGCATCGGGCACACCTCGGCGCAGGCGCCGCAATTCGTGCAGCGTGACAGGATTTCGGCCGTTTTCTGGTCAAGGGCGTGTTCGAACGGCAGCGCGTCCATGCGGACCTCCCGGGTTTCCGCCGGGATATTGGCGCGGAATGTGGCGGTCGGGGAAGCCCTTTGGATTGCCACAGGGTTGCGATATGTTGAGACTGTCTCCGTTCGGGTTTGGACCGCATCTACGGCTCATGTCATCATCGGACGCCGGGGCAAGAGTTTGGCCCGTCGCTTTCCCAATGAAATCCTCAACGCAGGCGACGGGGTCGAAGTCTCATCCGAACCAGAGCCAATCGTCATGCGGTGCGTCAAACCGCGCTACACGACGGATGAACTGTTTGCCGGGAAATCACCGCGGGAATGGCGGGCGCAGTATGCCAGCGCCTACGACCGGGACCCGGATGTCGGCCTAGAGGTTATTGACGATTGACCACGAATGCCGGGGCTGCAATTTGGACCGAAGTCGTTACGACTGAGCGGCGGGGCGCCCGATGAGTCCGTCCAGGTCGCCCGGCCTTGGACGCGGTGCGGCCTTCCCGTCCATCAACTCGTGCGCACAGGTACTAAGCGCCTCTGCCCATACCGCATTCTCACTCCGTTCCCGGGGCGAAAGATTGGGCAAATCGGCCGCATATTGCGCCGCGACCAGAGCCATTCCGGTGGCCCAGGTGACCTGATTTTGCCGTTCGGCGGTCGCGGTGACCGACAGTGCCGGCATAACAGCGGCGTTCGGGCTGGCAACCGCCTCCGCCGCATTGGTGACGGCGGCCGAGAAGATCGGTGTGGCAACCGGCGCCTCCGGGGCCGGAGTTTCGACCGGTTGGACCGGCGCCTGCTGTGCCGGCGCGGCTTGTCCGGTGCGTTCCAAAGCCGAGGCCACGACGGCGTTCAATTCTGTCTGGTCGTAGTCGTCGTCCGGCACATCCGGCACGACCGGGGCGGGCGCAACGATCACCCGAGCCCGGCTGTCGCGCAGCGCGCGCCGGTTATGTTCGGCGGAACGATTGCACGCATTGGCGTTGCCATGTAGCCGCAACATCATCACCACGGACACGTCGTCCTCCATCGCCCGGCTGAGCGACATCAGGGCGGCGAAACCGAACGCGATGATCTGCACGATCGAGATCATCTCCTCGTCGTTTCGTGCACAATAGACATTCAGGGTTTGCGCCGCCGCCATGCGCGCGATGGCAATGTCACCGCCGCTGTCGGCCAGAAACATCGGCGCCAGGAAGGTGATGATCATGGTGACCAGAAGGCCGGTTACGCCCCCGGTGGCTGGATTGGGGAGTGTCACAGTCTTGCTCATGCCGCCCGGCCTTCGATGATGTGGCCGCAAGTTCTATCTTTGTTCACATCATTCTGTCAAGATTTATTTCCTCTCCAATGACCCGGAGGACAGAGGGCGGCGGTCTCGGAAGGACGGATCATGCAGGCGGATGCCAGCCGGCGCCCAGCAGGGTCAGCAGGGTTTCAACGCGACTTGCATAGCGTTCGTCGGTTTCGCCGTCTTCGCGCGCAAGTATGCCGGCCCGCTCACCCTGTAATTCCGGGGCTGTGAAGACATGAACGATACATTCGGATGCGTCGCGCGCACGTTCTCGCTGGATCGGCATTTGCGGATACCTCGTGGTCGACCGGTGTCCGGCTGTAGCAGCCTGCTGGATCCGATCCCACGCATTGGCGGGGAGGCTGACGGCGTTCCCTGTGCGGTCGCGTGATCGCTCAGGATGGAGTATGGAGTGGCGATGCAGAGCATAAGACTTCAATCCATTCGACGGACGCTGGCAAGGTCACACCACCGGGAAACCCGGGACCACCCGCCCGGGGCATCGACGCGCGTGATCAGCCCATGAACAGCATCGGCATCAGCCTGCTGGTTGCCGGCTGCATCTTCGCGGGTGGAGTCGGCGGGTTGTTTCTGCACCGCCTCCTGCCCCGCGAGCATCTGACACGCGAGACGCAAGACGTCATCAAACTCGGCGTCGGCATGCTGTCCGTCCTGGCATCCCTGGTGCTCGGTTTACTGATCGCGACGGCCAAGACGTCATACGATTCGACCGATCAGGCCATTCGAAACTACGCCGCCGAGCTGGCGCTGCTGAACGAGACGCTGCGCGACTACGGCGGGGTCGCGTCGGTGCCGCGGGATTTGCTGCGCGACTACACGCGGGGCTTCCTGGCCGAGGGCTGGCCGCAAGACGGCAAACACGTCGCCATCGACGACGACGAAAAAACCCGGGTGCTGCTGGAGCATGTCCGCGAGTCGATCCGAGCCCTGAAGCCGGTGGATAAGGGGCAAGAGGCCCTGCAGGAGCAGGCGGTGGGAATCAACATGAGCCTGCTGCGCCAACGCTGGCTGCTGATCGAGCAACAGGGACCCAGCGTGCAGCGGGTCGTGCTGCTGGTGCTGGTGTCTTGGGTCACCGTGATTTTCGCCAGTTTCGGCCTGAATGCGCCCCGCAATGGGACGGTGGTGGCGGCGTTCCTGATTTGCTCGCTGGCGATCGGCGGCTCGATCTTCCTGATTTTGGAAATGGACCGGCCGTTGGATGGGGTGATGCGGATTTCCAGTTGGCCGGTGGAGAATGTGCTGGCGCATATGGATTGGTAAGGTCATCGCAAGGCGAACCCGACCATGCCATTCGGGATTACAGTCAGTATCCAAATAACAACAAAATGTTGCGGTGAGCGAATTGAGTCACGCTACCACTGCTCATCTACGGAATATACCGCGACAGCCATATCGCCCCGCCCCCGATAACGATGGCCCCGACCGCCGGTACTATCAGCCAAACCACGATCTGATCCCATGTCATTGCCGGAGCCTCCCGAGCACCAGATGCGCGATAAAATGTAATGCAATGCCGGTCCCGATCCAAGCCAGTGTCACCACCGCTCGACCGGCATCCGGCAACTGCCCGGTCACGGCGGGCGCAACAAAGCCAGCCACCACGAACGCCACCGCAATGTTGTTGACCATCGTCGCGAGCAACTGGACACGGGCATTATGGACTGTATGCATGCCCACTGGTCCCCGAGCGTCCGCTCATCTCTTCGCGAGACGACGGAACAATGTCTTCAACTTGCAGCGCAGTATCAGGCATCACACAATCCACCGGCTCCGGTCGCACCCCGGTTTGCATCCACTTGGCCAAGGCCGCCATTTGATAGGCGATGATCGGAGGCACCGCATCGCCAATATGCCGATAACGGTTCGAAACCGCCTTCGCCGGAAAGCGGTAATCGAACGGAAACCCCTGCAAAGTCGCCATTTCCCGAACCGTCAGAAGCCGGTCTTCCTCAGGGTGGGCATAGCGGCCGTTGCCGACATGGGCACACTCCCGCTTGATCGTGGGCGCCGGCTTGTTCCAGGCCATGCGTCCGTACACGTCCGGATGCGAACCGAGATCGCCCGACGTCCAGCGACGCAGGCAATCCCTGGTCAGCAGCCCCCGTGTGGTCGCGTCACGCGCGACATCGACCCAGCCGCCCCCGTCATGAGGCGTTGCCTCCAGCCGTTGCAGCACCGCCGGCCCCATGCCCGGGTAAACATCCCCTTCGGGATCGTCGGTGTGGTCCGCTTTCCATGCGGCGAGACGTGCCAGGGCCGAGCGAACCGTTACAGCCTCGGGACGGATTGACCACCCCTCCCACAAATCCTCAAGCGTGCGCACCGCGCCAATACGCGACGCCACCACAAGCGCGCGCTCTCGCACCTGGGGCAGGCCGAAGCGGTCAAGACAATGGATCTCCGAGCGGACCTGATAACCGGCCTGCTTTAGCTGCTTCACCAGCGCGGTATGGTGATGTTTGTAGTTGCCCATGATCAACTCACGGGCGTTCTCCATAAAGAAGATCTCTGGCAGCAGATGCGTAACGAACTCGCCGCTGCGGCCAATCAGCGAATTTTCCGGCCGGTCTTCGAGATGATTATTCGGATTGGCGCGCGACAGATGGGTGCACGGGGCACACGAGATCATCACATTGAGGTCGCCGGGCTTGATCCCGGCCGCCCGGGCGAATTCCCCGGGCGCAAAAATCATCATGTCACGGTTCATCGGGGTAACCGCGTGGTTCGCCTGGTAGGTGGCGTTACAGTCCGACGCGCCCTCGCCGCCGGATGGCTTGGCCAGTTCAAGATCGACGGCGCCGACGATGCGGAACTCCGGACGCCGCGCGAATCCGGCACTCGTGCCACCTCCACACGAGAAGAAATCCGCAACAGACCAGGGACTTACGGCGATTTCCGACATTTCGGTGACAGATTCGCACGGATTGCCCGTAAGCGTCGAGGACGACGTGCGACGGCCACTGGGCTATCGCATTTAAGAGTTCAACCCTGCCGGGGATCGTGTCCCCGGGCCACTTGCCGAGAGGCGTGTTCCAATCAGAAGCGTGGGCCGCGATCGGCAAGCAATCAAGTAATCAAGAATCAATGATATCAAGGATGGCAAATGATGACCGGCACCGCTCTCCGCTCGTGTGCCGAAATGATCGCAGACGTTCGAACCTTAGCTACGCAGCCGCTCGCCCCCGACTCTTATCATTTTTCATCCTTGATATCATTGATTCTTTGACCGGTAGATCGGCCAGATGCCGCCCCGACACCGAGCGCACCGGGGCCGTATCCACCAAGGTTCGGTTGCCCAAACCGTAGCGAGATAAGGCCGAAGGTGTTGTCCGGTCGCGATTTGCCGGTCAAAGCGTTCCGGTTGGTTAAAGGCGCGTTCATCCGCCTTCAAAAAATGCCTCCTTCGGCCGCTACATAATGTGCCGCCGCAGGACCAGTATTTGAAATGCAATTGCCCTGGTGCCGGACAGGTTCAGGGGGGCGCCGGCTGCCGGCGGCTTCGGCCTGATGGCGAAAGCCCGGGCCGGCGCTTCCCTTCTTGCAGGCCGCGCGTTTGAGTTTGAGAGGGATCGCGAGTAATCTGTCCCCGGGATCAACGAACGACAACGGGGAACGACCATGCGACCGAACCGAATCAAACAGATGTGGCGCGACGGAAAATGCGCGACGTTGGGCTGGCTCTCCGTGTCGCACGGGTTCACCGCCGAGGTCATGGCGCGCCAGGGATTCGATGCCCTGTGCATCGACCTGCAGCACGGCACCGCCGAAATGGGCGACGTCCTGCCGATGCTGCAGGCGATCTCGCAAACCGACACCGTCCCGGTCGTGCGGGTCGCGTGGAATGAGCCGGCGACCATCATGAAAGCGCTCGACCTTGGCGCGATGTGCATCATCGTGCCCCTGGTCAACAACGCCGAGGAAGCCGCCAAGGCGGTGGCCGCGTGCCGCTATCCGCCCACAGGCATGCGCTCCAACGGCCCCGTGCGCGCCGTGCACTACAGCGGCGCCGACTACGTGGCGAACGCCAACGACGAAATCATCATTATGGCCATGATCGAGACGAAAGAGGGCATCGCCAACCTCGATGCCATCTGCGCCACGCCCGGCCTCGATGCCGTCTATATCGGGCCGGCCGATCTGTCGTTCGCCCTGGGTATGGTCCCGCGCGCCGATAATCCCGACCCGCTGCATCTCGCCACCTGCGATAAAATCCTGGAAGTCGCGCATAAGCACGGCATCAAGTGCGTCATGCATTGTGCCGCCGCGCCGTTCGCGGCGGGCGCGGTCAAGCGCGGCTTCGACATGGTGATGCTGACGTCCGATGCGTCCTGCATGGCCGCCGGCGCGCGGGCGCAACTCGACGAGCTTAAATCCAAAACGGCCTGAGGAAAGCGGCGTTCGGCGCTGAGGCGGTGGGCGCGAACCGGGGCGGTCGCGCCCACCGCGAAGGCCACGACCGGTCAGTGGATTTGTTGTCCGAACGTAAAACCGCCTGCTGCCTGCTTCGACCCCCGCTACGCCGGAACCAGGGAAACGAACCAATGACCAATCTTCGCCGCCGCACCGTGCTCGCCGGAACCGCCGGTCTGCTCGCCGTCCCGCATCAATCCCGAGCCCAGGCGGTGAAGCCGCGCCTCACGGTGATCTCACAATGGACATCGGGAAGCGACGGAGCGGCGATCACCGCCCTCGGCAAGAAATTTGAGGAAAAGGGCGGCATCTGGCAGCACTCGCCGGTGCCCGGGTTCACCACCGAGATGATGAACAAGCTGCGGGCCCAGATCATGGCGGGCGATCCGCCGGCCTGTTCGCAGTTGAAGGGGCCGGAGATCGCGGCGTGGTCGAAGATCGCCGCCACCACCGATCTGGACGCCATCGTCGCCGCCGCCGGCTATGAAAAGGTCGTCGCGCCGGATCTCGCGCGATTGCATAAGCCCGGCGGCCACTGGATTTCGTTGCCACTACAGATCTACAGCACCAACATGCTGTTTCTGTCAAAACGGGCGATGGACAAAGCCAAGGCCGACCAGATCCCGGTCACCTGGGCCGATTTCAACGCGCTCGCCGCAAAAATGAAGGCGGCCGGTGTCACCTATCCGATCGCCAACGGCGGCACCCGTCCCGACGACGGCCAGAAATTCGAGGCCTCGCTCGCCGGCATCAGCCCCGCTGCGTACCGCGCCGCCATCATGAACCTGGACGAGACGGCCCTGAAAGGCCCGGAGGTGAAAGCCGCCTTCGTTCAGGTGCGCAAGATCGCCGACTGGATGGATCCCAACACCGCCGCGCAACACTTTTCGACCAACCTGAAACGGTTCGTCGCCGGCGATATGGGCATGATGATCCAGGGCGGTTGGGCGCAGGGCGTGCTGCTCAACGCGGGGTACAAGCTCGACGACTTCATCATCGCGCCGGGTCCGACCGACAATGGCAAGCCCGTTTTCCTGTTGAACGCCGACGCGTTCATATTCTGGCAGCGAAAGGAGGCCGATCTGCAGGCCGGCCAGGCGCTGATGGCCCAACTGGTCATGGACCCGGCAATCCAGACCATGTACTCCCAGATCACCGGATCGATACCGGTACGCACCGATGTCGATCTGTCCGGTGCCGGCTGGTCGGACGGCCAACGCCGCACCGCCGCCGCGCTGAAAGAGGCGGTTGCCAGCAACCAGGCCGTGCTGAGCCTGGCGCACAACATGGCGCAGCAGAACGGTGTGACGGCCGCGATGATCGATGTGATCACGGAATATGTAAAAGACCGGACGATCACGCCGGATGACGCCGCGTCTCGCCTCAATGAGGCGGTTGAGGGTTCGCATTGAGCGAAGCCGCGGCGGCGCGACGGCCAAAAGTGTTTGGCTTGGCGCGCCGCCTGCCGGAGCACCTGACGATCTGGGTGCCGCTGCTGCTGGCGGCGGGCCATATCGTTTCGTTTTCGCTGTGGACGCTCTGGGTGTCGTTCACACCATCAACCCTGCTGCCTGAATTCGGTTGGGTGGGGCTGCACAACTACACCGCGGTCCTGGCGACGCGGAACTGGCGCATCGCGTTCGACAATCTGCTGCTGTTCGGCAGCGCGTTCGTCGTGCTGAGCCTGCTGACCGGGCTGGGTCTCGCGATCCTGCTCGACCAGCGCATCCGGGGCGAGAACGTGCTGCGGTCGATCTTCCTGTATCCAATGGCGGTCTCCTTCGTTGTCACCGGGACGGTCTGGAGCTGGCTGCTCAATCCCGGCGTTGGGGTCCAGAAGTTCGTCAACGACTTCGGCTGGATGTCATTTCGATTCGACTGGTTGATCAATCGCGACATGGCGATCTGGACCATCGTCATGGCCGCTGTCTGGCAGTCAGCCGGCTTCGGCATGGCCCTGTTCCTCGCCGGCCTGCGTTCGGTGGACACGGATCTGATCAAAGCGGCGCAGATCGATGGTGCCGGACCGGTCCGTCTGTACCGGCGCGTCATTCTGCCGACCCTGTGGCCGATCACGGTGACGGTCGTCGTGATCCAGTTGCAGTTCGCCATCACCACCTTTGATCTGGTCCGAGCGCTGACGGGCGGAGGGCCGGGAATCGCGACACTGCTGCCGGCGCTCGTCGTCTATGACTTCATGTTCCAGCGCGGCCTGCTCGGGCGCGGCGCGGCGGCGGCGGTTCTTATGCTGCTGACCCTGCTGGCCGTGTTGCTGCCCTACGCGGCGTGGCGGCATGTGCAGGCAAGGAAGACGGCCCGTGCGTGACACGACCTTCACGCCGGGCCGCATTTTTATCTATCTCGCGGTGTGGTCGCTTGCCGCGGCCTGGCTGGTGCCGCTCGCCGTCGTCATGCTGAATTCTGTGCGCACGGCAGAGGAGATCGTGCAGACCTCGATGATTGGCTGGCCGCAACACTGGGCCTGGGGCAACTATCGCACCGCCTGGGCCGATTTCTGCGTGGCGCAGACCTGCTCGGGAATCCGGCCCTACATGCTGAACTCGGCGCTGGTGTCGATTCCCGCGACGATCGTTTCGACGGTGTTTGGCGCGGTCGCCGGATACGCTGTCTCGCTGTGGCGGTTTCCCGGTGATCGCTGGATCTATGGCATCGTCACACTGGGCCTGTTTCTACCCCAGCAGATGCGGCTGTTGCCTTGGACAATCGTCTTGCGCGACGTGGGACTGATCAACACGCTGACCGGCCTGGTGTTGATCCACAGCATTCAGGGTCTGTCCTTCACCACGTTGTTTTGCCGCAACTACTACATCGCCATCCCGCGGGAGCTGATCGGCGCCGCGCGCATCGACGGCGCCGGCTTCTTCCGCATCTTCCGGCGCATCGTGCTGCCGTTGTCGCCGCCGATCCTGATCGTCACGGTAATCTGGCAGTTCACCCACATCTGGAATGAGTTTCTGTATGGCGTGACCTTCACCACCGGCCAGCAGCAGCCGGTCACCGCCGCGCTTATCGCGCTGTCTGCCGCCGTCGCCGACGTGCCACAGCACGGCGTGCAGAGCGCGGCGGTGATGATCGCCGCCTTGCCAACGTTACTGGTCTATCTGCTGGGTGGGCGATATTTCGTGCGCGGTCTGACCGCCGGCGCCGTGAAGTAGGAAACCGGAATGTCGGCTCTCACGGTGCGTGACGTTACCAAACAATTCGGTTCGGCCGAGGTGCTGACGGGAATCAATCTCGACATCGCGTCGGGTGAGTTCACCGTACTGGTCGGGCCATCGGGCTGCGGCAAATCGACGTTGCTCAATATCATCGCGGGTCTTGAGCGACAGACCACCGGCACCATCGAGATCGGCGGCCGCGTCGTCAACGACGTTCCGCCCAAGGACCGCGACATCGCAATGGTGTTTCAGTCCTACGCACTGTATCCGTCGATGACCGTGCGGCAGAACATCACGTTCGGCATGGAATGCCGCAACGTTCCCCGTGCACAGCGGAATGAGGCGGTCGCGCGGGTCGCGAAGCTGCTGCAAATCGAGGCGATGCTCGATCGCAAGCCGGCCCAATTGTCAGGCGGCCAACGTCAGCGGGTGGCGATGGGCCGGGCGCTGGTGCGCGATCCGTTGCTGTTTCTGTTCGATGAGCCGCTGTCCAATCTCGATGCCCAACTCCGCACCGAGATGCGCATGGAGATCAAGCAACTGCACCAGCGGCTGGGCTCCACGATCGTCTATGTCACGCACGACCAGATCGAAGCCATGACGCTGGCCACCCGCATCGCCGTCATGCGGCAAGGCGTCGTCCAGCAGTTCGACGATCCGGAGACGGTGTACAACCGCCCGGCCAACCTGTTCGTCGCCCGGTTCATGGGCGCGCCGCCCATGAACACGCTGTCCGCTCGGTTGGAGGCAACCTCCGGCGGTACCGTGGCGGTTATCGGAGGCGGTGAAACGGTGATCCGCTTCCCCGTTCCAGCGGCGGCGGCGAGCTGGATCGGCCGTTCGGTTGTGCTGGGCATTCGCCCGGAATGCATCGCCGAACCGACGCGATATTTTGGCGACGCGCCGGGCGCCACGGTCATGATCGCCGCACCGGTGGAGATGATCGAGCCGACCGGAGCGGAAACCATCGTCGTGCTTCGGCTGGGTGACGAGCGGGCGCTCGCACGCGTATCGCCGGACCTGCACTACCGTTTGGGCGAAACGGCCCGGTTCGCGGTTGATACGCGAAAGATCAACCTGTTTGACCCGGCAACGGGTGACCGGATTGCGTGACAGCGGTCCGACCCGTCCGCCGGGTCTGGCCCGCGGCACAGGTCATCATTCGACAATGCGCTTGAATTTTTGCATCCGGCGCAGTTCGGCGGGACATGGCGTGTCCGGAAAAACCGCCTTCCAGTCAGTGGCGATCACCTCTCCGACATAGAGATCGCCCCTGGAGTCCAGTGCCACGCTATGCGGAGCCACGAACGCACCCGGTGATGTGTTCGGCTTGTCCTGACCCAGCCGGTTAATCAACGTGCCATCGTTGCTGACGATCAATAGGCAGGGTCCCAATTTTGGGGTGCCGTGGTTCACCGCCATATAGGGACCAAGTTGTCCCACCAGCAAACAAGGACACGGCCCCGGCGTAATGGCGAGGCCACACGGACGGTGGAGATTGTTGATCTGGCGCAAGTAGTTGCCATCGCCATCGAACACCTGAATGCGATGATTTTCCCGGTCGGCGACATAGACCTGCCCCACGGCATCACAGCAGATATTGTGGGGCAAATTGAACTCACCGGGGCGGGTACCCGGCTTACCCCACGTCTTGATCAGCTTGCCCGCGGGCGAGAATTTGTGAACGCAGGCATTCCAGTAGCCATCCGAGACATAGATGTCGCCGTCCGGGGACAGTGCCGTGTGGGTACAGCGGCAGAACGGTTCGTTGCTCATGAACGCAGACGGTTTGTTCGGCACACCGATTTCCAGCAACAACGTGCCGTCGGGGCTGAATTTGCGGACGGTGTGATCACCATTATCGGTCAGATACAGGCTGTCATCCGGGCCGATGCTGGCGCCATGCGGATTGGCAAACACACCTTGGCCCCAGGAGGTGAGGAACCGGCCCTCGCGGCTGAGCACCACAACCGGATGATCGCCACGATTGAAGAGATAGACGCGATCTTTTGAATCGACCGCGATGCCCGCGACATCACCCAGTACAATTTCGGGCGGAAGCTGTTCCCATTCCTTGACCGGCTCGAATAGGAATTTCTCAAATATGGTCACCGCGTTTCCTGTCTGAAGTGGGTTCGGCCAACTCTAATGTGATGCCGCATAAAGTGGAAAGGCCCGGGTAAACCTACCCGGGAACAGCCCGTCGCCGCCGTTGACGCAGATCATCTGTCCCGTCACGAACCCGGCTCCGGCCAAATACGGGCAAGCATCGGCGGTCTCCTCATAAGTGCCCATGTGCGAGACTGGCCGGAGCCGGTGACGATGGTGGTGCGGCCTTCAGTAGGCTTGGCCATGTGTTCGTTTACCTCTGGTTTTTGGACCAGCCTTATACAGTCGCCGGGATCGGTCAAACTTGATCTGCTCCCGAGAAAGCGCTCTATGAGGCCAACAGGATCGCCCCCCGGGGTAGGTCAGTACGGGAGGATCAAGATGAGTATCACAGCGGTGGCGGCCGGGAATGGCAGGATTTCCGAGCTTTTGGATTTCGATGCCGTCGTGATCGGTGCGGGCGTCGCGGGGCTTTATCAGCTATATAAGCTGCGCCAGCTTGGTCTCCGGGTGCGAACCTTCGAGGCCGCCAGCGGAGTCGGCGGCACCTGGTATTGGAACCGTTATCCTGGCGCCCGCTTCGATTCCGAAAGCTGGACCTACGGCTATTCATTCTCGAAGGAGTTGCTTGAGGAGTGGGACTGGAGCGAACATTTCGCCCCCCAACCGGAAACCGAGCGGTATCTCAACTATGTCGCTGACAAGTTTGACCTGCGGCGGGACATACAATTCAACACGCTTGTTGCGTCGGCCCGGTATCAGGAAGACGCGCGAAGCTGGGATATTACGCTGGGGGATGGCAGCCACGTCACGGCGCGGTTTCTGATCACCGCGATCGGTATTCTCTCGGCGCCGACCATGCCGAACATTCCGGGCATCGCCGCGTTCGAAGGGCAATCCTGCCACACCCATGACTGGCCGAAGGAAGGCGTCGATTTCGCCGGAAAGCGGGTCGGGATCATCGGCAGCGGCGCGACCGCGGTGCAGACGATCCAGGAGATCGCCAAAACCGTCGGTCATCTGACCATTTTCCAGCGCACCCCGAACTGGTGTGCACCGCTGAATAACGGCAAGATTTCGAAAGATGAAATGGACGCCATCCGCGCCCGTTATCCGGAAATCCTGGCGCTCTGCCGCGAGACGCCCGGCTGCTATATCCATTCCACCGACCCGCGCGCGACCGTGGCAACAACGCCCGAAGAACGAATCGCATTCTGGGAAAAGCTTTATGCCTCGCCGGGTTTTGGCATCTGGCAGGGCAATTTTCATGACATGCTGACCGACCGAACCGCCAACGCGCTGGCCAGCGAATTTGTCGCGAGCAAGATTCGCCAGCGTGTGCATGACCCGGTTGTCGCCGAAAAGCTGATCCCCAAAAATCATGGCTTCGGCACCCGCCGCGTGCCGCTTGAGACTCGCTACTACGAGGTCTTCAACCAGCCCAACGTGGAACTCGTCGATGTGAACGAGACGCCGATCGAACGCGTGACGCGGGGCGGCATTCAAACCAGCCAGAACGAATACGCGTTCGACATCATCATCTATGCGACCGGTTTCGACGCCATCTCGGGCGCCTTCGACCGGATCGATATCGCCGGCACTGATGGCGTGCGCCTGAAGGATGTTTGGGCCAACGGGCCGCAGACCTATCTGGGCGTGTTCGTCCAAGGTTTCCCGAACCTGCTGATGGCGATGGGGCCGCATGCCGGGCTCGGCAACTACACGCGCACCGCTGAATACAGCGTCGAATGGGTGACCGATGTCATTCGATACGCGACGGAGCACGGCCTGACGCGGATCGAAGCCACCGCCGCCGGTGTCGGCGAATGGACCGACTACGTTCTGGCCTTGGGGCAAGGCCAGCTTATGAACGAGATCGCGTCCTGGATGACGGGCGTGAACCGCAATGTCGAGGGCAAGCAAGTCCCCAGGATCATGCGATACAGCGGAGGGCATCCAGCCTATCGCGAACACTGTGATGCTATCGCGGCGGCGGGCTACCGCCAGCTCTCGCTGGCTTAAGCCGCTCCTTTCAACGCCGAACGATCACTCGCAAACGATAACTGGCGAACGATCACTGGCAAACGATCACTGGCGACCGTCAGCGGCCGAGGTACCACCCTGCCTCGGCAGCGAAACGTTCGTAGAACTCCGGTTCGTAGGCGTGATCGGGATCCTCCCGCACCATACGATCGATGATCCGCGCATCCGAACCGACCAGGATGCGCAGGTGATCTGCCTTGACGCCATCCAGGATGATCGTCGCTGCCTCGGCCGCGGTGGTAGGCGCGTCAGTCACAAAACGCCGGGCGCGTTCGGCATGCATCCGCTCGATGTCGGCATCGGAGTATTTCGACGCGTCTCCACCCATCGAGGCCATCCGCGTGCGAATCTGCGCGATCTGTGCGGCGTTGAGGCCGTCGGCGTCGGTAAACGCTTGCACCTTCAAGGAGTTGTCGCGAATGCCCGTGCCAATATGTCCCGGCATGACAACGGACACCTTGATGTGGGGCGCGTTCATCCGGAAGTCGGCAATCAGGGCCTCGGTGAAGCCTTTCACAGCGAATTTCGCCGCTGAATAGGCGGTATGCGGCGTATCAGGACCAACCGACGCCCAGAACCCATTCATGCTGCTGGTGTTGACGATGTGCGCCTCATCCGCCGCCCGCAGCATCGGCAGAAACGCGCGTGTGGTGAGGTAAACGCCGCCCCAGCAGATGTTGAAGGTGCGTTCCCACTCTGCGCGCTCGTTGACGATCATGCTGCCACCGCCACTGATACCGGCATTGTTGAACAGCAGGTGGATGCGATCGGTCGCATGTTGCGCCGCCATTTCATCACGGAAACGCTGCACATCCGGTTCATTGGAAACGTCGGCGACGTGAGCTGTGATGCGCAGTCCCTGAGGCAATCCGGCCGCCGCGCATAAACGCATCGTTTCCGCCATCCCTCGCGCGGAAACATCGCACATGGCGACAGCGCAGCCCTCGGCTACCAGTTGCCGCACGAGTTCGCGGCCCATGCCGGAGCCGCCGCCAGTCACCACGGCGATTTTGCCGGACACGTCTTTCATTGGTGTTCCTCCGTTGTTGTCTCTTGTGAAGGGCCGGAGTTGCCGTACAGCACGAACTCCTTCAGAAGTGAGCCTAGACCATACGCGGGTTTGTAGCCTAGCCGCCGGATAGTCCGGGCAATATCTCGCCGCGGGATCAAGATCGAACGAACGCGCGATGTCATAGTACAGCGAATAGTATTTCCGAAACGCCGTGCCAGGACCATGGGTGTCCCAATCCACCCAATCTTCGGTGTATTCATAGGCACGGTCGAGCGTCAGCACCGGGTTCTCGTTCAATGCCCCCTGCCCCAACAGCTTCCGGCTGAGCATCACCGCCTGCGCAACGTCGCCGATTTTGTGTTTGAATTTCGCTCCTCCATAGATCGGCCTGGCGGCTCGGTCGTTCAAAACGTGAAAGAGGCGGCACTGGCATTCGAATTGAACCTTCGACGGTCCGGGATGCCCAACGCCACCGTCAATTGTATCGCCCTGGCGATGTCTATCTTGGTTTCCGTCTGCTCGCATCGATAAAGCATTTCGAACGAATAGCTCCATTGTTATTCATATCCAATGGCGGTCTGGGCCGGATTTCGCAATCGTGGGCTGCTTTGACCCTGTAAATCGAATACGCTATCACCAGCTTGAGAGTGTACGTCATCAGGAGGTTACGATCGCCATACCATCGCCGCCGGGGCTCAATCTGGCCCAACCTGATGTCACCTTGTTGCTCGATCTGGACGGGGTCATCCAGAACGTAACGCTATCGAATGCCGTCTCTGATGAGGTGGTCAGCGACTGGCGCGGCCGGCCGTGGGTGGACACTGTCGGCGACAATGTGGGGGGCAAGGTTACGCGCATGCTGGCGGACGCGCGCGACAGTGGCGTCTCGGCGTTCCGCCAAGTGAATCAGCGCTTCCCCAGCGGCCTCGAAGTCCCAATGGAATACACCACCGTTCGTCTCGGCGGCACAGCCGGCATGATTGCGATCGGGCGCAACCTGAACGCCGTCGCCGAACTCCAATCCCGCCTCATTGATGCCCAACAGGCGGTGGAACAGGAATATTGGAAGCTGCGAGAGGTCGAAACCCGATACCGCTTACTGTTCGACGCCTCGAATGAGGCGGTTTTGCTGCTCCAAGCCGATACCCTGCGCATCGTCGAAGCCAACCCCGCGGCCATCCGCGGCCTTGGCTTCGCGCGCGGTCGGGATCTGCTGCCGGAAATGGCGGCGGATGAACGCGAGACCTTCCAGGCAATGTTGCAACGCGTCCGCCAGTCCGGACGGGCGCCCGGCGTTCTTCTGCATCTCGGCGCCGACCGCACCGGCTGGCTTGTGCGGGTCTCCTTGATGACCAGCGAACCGGGACCGATGTTCCTGGTGCAGCTCGCGCCGTCGGGAGGCGCGCGGGAGCCTGCGCGTGAAACCGAACCAACCACCCTGGACGCTTTCGTGGATCGTTTGCCCGACGCATTCGTCGTCATCGATCGGGACGGCGTCATCCGCCGCGCCAACCGCGCCTTCCTGGATCTCGCCCAGGTTGGTGGCGAAGGCGCTCTGCTTGGGGAGCCATTAGGCCGCTTTCTATCGCGGCCGGGCGCCGATCTTGCCGGTTTGCTCGCCAACCTGCACCGCCACGGGTCGGTGCGGCTGTTTGCGACCACGATCCAGGGAGACCTGGGTGGCGAGACGGCGGTGGAAATCTCTGCTGTCGGCAACCCGGGTTCCAGACCGAATCATGTCGCGCTCTTGTTACGCGACGTGGGCCGCCGTTTATCGGTATCGGAGGATGCAACCAGCCTGCAAGCGGCTCTGACAGCGATCATCGAACAAACCGGCAAGACGTCGCTGCATAATTTGGTAAAGGATACCGTTGGTCTGGTGGAACGGCACTACATCGCCGCTGCTCTGGACCTGACAAAGGGAAACCGGACGGCCGCCGCCGAAATACTGGGTATGAGTCGTCAGGGATTTTACAAAAAAATCGCGCAATACGAAATGGATGTTCATTCCCGAGCAGGCCCATATTCGAATAAATAAAGTGGGAGGCTACACGTGCCAACGCCAGCACTCTCGACGCCGGCCTTTGGTGAAGCGGATCTCTTAAACTGCGAGCGCGAGCAAATTCACCTCGCCGGTTCTATCCAGCCGCACGGTGTACTGCTTCTGGTACGAGAAGCCGATCAGGTTATCGTTCAGGCCAGCCAGAACGCGGCGTCATTTCTTGACATTCGCGGGTCACTGATCGGCCGATCGCTGGATGACATTGCCGGCGACCTAGGCGAGCGGCTGCGTCCCCACCTCACCGACTCGCTCTACGAAATCGTGCGCGGCGTTCGCTGTCACGTGGGTCGTCAGCGCCGCCCGTTCGATTGCCTGATCCACCGCCCGCCTGGCGGCGGTCTCATCATCGAACTGGAACGCGCCGGACCACCGGTCGCGTTGTCGAATCATCTGGAGAACGCGCTTCAGACGATCATGGCCGCCGCTGCCCTGCGTCCGCTGTGCGATGAAACCGCCCGCATTTTCAAGGCACTGACCGGATACGACCGGGTCATGGTCTATCGTTTCGATGATGAGGGCCACGGCGAGGTACTGTCAGAAGCTCGGGAGCCGGATCTGGAACCCTTCCTCGGCAACCGTTACCCGGCTTCAGACATCCCCCAAATCGCTCGGCGGCTATATGAGCGCAATCGCATTCGGGTCCTGCGGGATGTCGATTATGTTTCAAGCCCGCTGATCCCGCCGCTGTCCCCGATCACCGGCGACCAACTGGACATGTCGCTTTGCTTCTTACGCAGCATATCCCCCATCCATGTCCAGTACCTGAAGAACATGGGCGTCCGTGGCACCTTGGTCGTGTCACTCATGGTCAATGGCAAACTATGGGGACTGGTTTCCTGCCATCATTACGTCCCGCGGTTCATCCACTTTGAGGAACGCGCGGTCTGCGAATTGCTGGCGGAAGCCGTCGCAACCCGGATCGCCGCGCTGGAAAGTTTCGTACAGGCCCGGGCCGAAATCTCGGTGCGCCGCCTGGAACAACGCATGATTCGATCCATCTCGCAAGAAGGAGACTGGCGCGGCGCGCTGTTCGACCGGTCGATGGCGTTGCTGGAACCTGTTGGCGCCACCGGTGCGGCCTTGTTGTTTGAGGGTGAAATCCGGACTGTCGGTGAGGTCCCGAGCACGTCGGCCCTACGAGACATCGGCCTTTGGCTGGATCGGCAGCCGAGTTCCGGCCTGATCGCCACCGCGGCGTTCGGCAAGGATGCGGCCGAGTTCGCCCCGCTGACGCCGATCGCGAGTGGTCTGCTGGCGGTTCTGGTTTCACCCGGCCCCGGGGAGTATCTGGTCTGGCTCCGGCCCGAACGGGTGCGAACGGTCACCTGGGGCGGCAATCCGTTTGAGCCGCATCTGATCGGCGACGACCCGTCCACCCTGTCGCCCCGCCGATCGTTCGCGCAGTGGCATCAGGTGGTTGAGGGTACAGCCGATCCGTGGAGCCCGACCGATCGCGCGGCGGCGCACCTGATCGGTGAGACGGTTACCGATGTCATCATTCAGTTTCGTTCGGTACGGTCCCTGATCGCCGAGGACCAGTTGGATCAGGTGCGACGTCAGGTCCAGCAATCCGCCAGCCCGGTGGTCATTGCCGACACGGACGGCGTCATACTCCAGATCAATTCGGCATTCGATGCGATGCTGCCGCGTCACAGCAGACGGCCGTCGCAGCTCGCCGACTTGTGGCCGCTGCTGACCGGCCCGGACGACGCCATGAACGCGCTGCGGACTTTGGTGAAGACCGGTCGCGGCTGGCGCGGAGAAGTCAGTCTGGACGGCAGCGGTGACTCGCCGATACCGCTGCTGGTGCGCGCCGACCCGGTATTCGCGCCCAAAGGCCGGTCGCTCGGTTTTGTCCTGATGTTTACCGACCTTACCGAACGGAAGGCGGCCCACATCGCCCGTAAGCGATTCCAGGAAGGCGTGGTGGAACAGCACCGGCCGATGTCCCGGCGGCTCGATTCCAAGGCCGACCTGATGTTTCGGAATCTGCTGTCCACGATGGTCGAGAACGCTCAGCTTGCGGCCTTGGAGATCGTCGATGGCGTCGATCCGGCCTTGATGCCGAAGATGTTGGAGGCAATTCGTATCTCGGTTTCCCGTAGTGCGGAGATGCTGGATCACCTGATCTGGCACGCCTCGCGCGGGGAAGATGATTGATCCCTGGAATGTCAATTCATAAAGACATTTCCGACACCTGGAACTGACAACGTTGCTTGACGTACGGTCGTCCGAGACTGATAAATAGCGGGTGCGATCCCACCCTCCCATCGATCCGTTCGGTCTCGCCCCGGGACACATGAACCCCGGCATTCAGTGGGGCGCCTGATGGCGCGCGCCACCTTCCCATTCTCCGCCATCGTCGGCCAGGACGAAATGAAGGTGGCGATGCTGGTCGCCGCGGTGGATCAAAGCATTGGCGGCGTGCTGGTCTTTGGCGATCGCGGCACCGGGAAATCCACCACAGTCCGAGCCCTTGCGGCGGTATTGCCGATGATGAAAGCGATGGACGGCTGCCGCTACCACTGCGATCCCACCGCATTCGACGATTGGTGTGCCGACTGTCGCGCTGCCGGGAAAGGCAAGGGCGTGGCGACCCCGGTGCCGGTCGTCGATCTGCCATTGGGCGCGACCGAAGACAGGGTGGTGGGTGCGCTCGATCTGGAGCGCGCCTTGGCCGGCGAGAAGGTGTTCGAACCCGGACTGCTCGCACGGGCCAATCGCGGCTTCCTCTATATTGATGAGGTAAACCTGCTGGAGGACCATCTCGTCGATCTCCTCCTGGACGTGGCCGCGTCTGGAGAAAACGTCGTGGAGCGGGAAGGACTGAGCGTCCGCCACCCCGCCCGCTTCGTACTGATCGGTAGCGGCAATCCGGAAGAGGGCGAACTGCGTCCGCAACTTCTCGATCGGTTCGGCCTGTCGGTGGAGGTGCGGACCCCCGGCGACATAGCCGCCCGCATTGAAGTCGTCCGGCGGCGTGACGCGTTCGAACGCAATCCCGAGGCGTTTTCCGAAACCTGGAAAAAACCACAGGATAAGCTTCGGCGGCGGATCATGACGGCTCGATCTCTCTTGCCCTCAGTCGATGTTCCAGACGCTGCGCTTGAACGTGCCGCTCGGTTGTGCATGGCGCTCGGCACCGACGGATTGCGCGGTGAGTTGACGCTGATCCGAACGGCGCGGGCGGTTGCAGCCTTGGACGGCGACGATACGGTTGGCGACTCGCACCTGCGACGGGTTGCCCCCCTGGTGTTAGGACACCGGCTGCGCCGGAACCCGATGGACGAGGCCGTCGCAAGTACCCGCGTATGTCGAGCGCTAGAGGAGGTGTTTGGACCATGAGCGGCGCGGCCGCCTTGGCCGATGCCATGGATGCAATGCGGTTGTTCGCCGCCGACCCGGCTGGACTCGGCGGCATCGTGATTCGTGGTGGGCCCGGGCCGGTTCGGGATCGCTTTCTGGGGCTGCTTTATGATGCGCTGCGATTGGGAACGATTATTCGCCGGGTGCCTTTGCACGTCGGCGATGATCGGCTGCTGGGCGGCATCGATCTCGCCGCGACGGTGCAAGCGGGCCGGCCGATCATGCAGAAAGGCCTCCTCGCAGAAGCAGACGGCGGGATAGTCGTGCTGGCGATGGCCGAGCGGATCGATCCCGCCACGACGTCGCGGCTATGCGCTGCGATGGACGACGGAACCGTGACGTTGCAGCGGGATGGTGTGTCGGCGGTGTTGCCGGCCCGTTTCGGTGTGGTAGCGCTGGACGAGGGCGCGGCCCCGGACGAACGACCGTCGGCGCCCCTGCTCGATCGCATCGCATTCCATGTGGATCTGACGGGCGTTTCCATGGCGGACATCGCACCAGTTTCCAGCGCCCCCCGCGGTCGTCATGGCCCGGCTGGTCGAGGCAACCCGGTGCGGCACTCTGCCGCGATAGTTGGCCCGGACAAGCCGGTCCATGACGATGAGGGGCACGAACCGGGGTCAATGGCGGTTGCTATAACGCTGACATTCTCGAAACCGCCAATCCTCACTCCGTCATCCCCGGATTTGATCCAGGGACCCGCTCACACGCCGGCCATCTCCGGATCAAGCCAGACGATGACCGGCGGCAGAGCCATAACCGCCCGGCCCGTCCATCCCGAAGCTCCCGCAACACCACTCCCAGCCGAAATCCTCTGCAACGTCGCCGCGGCGTTCGGCATCTCGTCCTTAAGAGCGCCAATCCTGGCGCTGCGGGCAGCGCGCATCGCGGCCGGTTCAAGCCCTATCACCGACGCCGATCTCGCCCTTGCGGCACGCCTGGTTCTGGCCCACCGCGCCACCTGCATGCCGCCGCCCGAAGAAGTCCCCGAAGAGGCCGGCGCCGCAACGGAACCACCGAGCCAAACCGAATCAGACGAACAACCCCTGCCCGGCCAACCGCTGGAAGACATTGTGCTGGACGCCGTCAAGGCTACCCTGCCACCCGATCTGATAGCTCGTCTCGCGGCAGCCGGCGATGGGCGAGGCTTGGCGCGAACACCGGGGCGGGCCGGGCAATTCAAAGCATCCACCAAACGCGGCCGTCCCATCGGCATCCGCCCCGGCGCCCCCAAAAACGGCGCTCGGTTGCACCTTCTGGAGACCCTGAAAGCCGCCGCTCCCTGGCAAAAACTGAGAGGCCGCACTGACCGCTTCCAGGTCCGACGCGACGATTTTCGAATTGTCCGTTTCCGCCAACGCATCGGCACGACAACGGTGTTCGCCGTCGATGCATCCGGGTCAGCCGCCTTGCATCGCCTCGCCGAGGCGAAAGGCGCGGTCGAACTGTTGCTCGCCGATTGCTATGTGCGACGCGACCAGGTTGCGTTGATCGCGTTTCGTGGCCATGGCGCCACGCTGTTACTTCCCCCCACCGGCTCGTTGCTCCGAGCGAAACGCAGCCTTGCCGGGTTACCTGGCGGCGGTCCCACGCCGCTCGCCGCCGGGATCGAGGCTGCGATGACGCTCGCTGACACCGTTCGCCGCGCTGGCCGAACCCCGGTGATCACCTTGCTGACCGACGCCTGTGCGAACATCGCCCGCGACGGCACCGGCGGGCGGTCGCGTGCCGAAGCCGAGGCTCTGGAGGCCGCCCGCTCTGTCCGGTCCGCGGGCTTTGCGTCCCTTTTGGTGGACACCTCGCCACGTCCCAACCCGTTCGCTCGCCGTCTGGCCGAGGTCATGGACGCCAGGTACCTGCCGCTGCCATACGCCGATGCGTCTGCTTTATCCGGAGCGGTGCGATCCGCCGTGAGCGCATGAGCCAGCGATTGAATTGGGAACGGGACGGCCGGGACTGGCCCAACCGGGACTACAGCCGCTTCGTCGACGCGGGCGGTCTGCGCTGGCATGTGCAAGTCGCGGGAAGCGGCCCGGTGGTGCTTCTGATTCACGGAACCGGGGCGTCCACGCATTCGTTTCGCGCCCTTCTGCCCCTGTTGGTCCCGCACTTTACCGTGGTTGCCCCCGACCTGCCCGGTCACGGCTTTACCGCCTCGCCGGCTACCGGATCGGGATACTCGCTGCCGGGTGTAGCTGCCGGAGTCAGCACTTTACTGCGGGAACTGGGGCTGAAGCCAATGATCGCGGTTGGTCACTCCGCCGGGGCGGCGATCGCGATTCGGATGACGTTGGACCGTTCGATCACCCCGATCGCCGTGGTCAGCCTGAACGGTGCCCTTCTGCCATTCCCCGCTATGTCCAGCGACTTTTTTGGCCCGGTTGTTCGGCTGATTGCCGGGTCGCGGATCGCCGCGAAGGCGTTCACCCTGCTCGCGGGATCGCGTCTGTCGGCGGAGCGGCTGGTCCGATCGACTGGCTCCCGAATCGACGCTGAGGGAATGCGTTTATACGCGCGACTGACGGCCAACACCGGCCACGTGCATGGCGCCCTCGCCTTGATGGCGAATTGGGATCTGAGGCCGCTGGTGCGCGATCTACCATATCTGCCGGCACGCCTGATCCTGGTGACCGGCAGCCAGGACGGCATGGTGCCACCATCCGAGTCCTACCGGGTGCGCGCCGTGCTTCCCAAAGCCGAACTGGTCTCGCTTCGCGGCCTCGGCCACCTTGCTCACGAAGAACGGCCCGCAGACATCGCCGCGTTGCTGGAGGGGATCGTCCCGGACAAGTCTGACCCCGCTTTCGCGTACCAGCCGGCGGCCGTGATCCGTCCGATCACGAGGTGACAGTGCTCTGGTTGCTCAGTTCGCCGCACCTGATCGATCTCGTCCTGGCGTTCACCTGCATTGAGGGCTTCATGCTCACGGCATGGTTCCGCCGCCGGCACCGGTCGGACCCGTTCCAGGCTGCTGCGATAACCGGCACGGACGAGCCGAACCACGACTGGCTAGAACCCACCTCAACGCGGATCACCACTGCCCTCCGCCTGTCCGTATATGCCGAAGTCGGCATCATGCTTTTTCCCGGCGTGTGCCTGATGCTGGCGATCCGCGCGGCTTGGGTTGGGGCGGCCTGGCCCTGGGTTCCGGCTGCGTTGTTCGGGGCTCTGATCGCGCACCTGTTTGACCTATGGGTGCGCTGGCGAGACTGAGAAGCCCTAGCCAAAAATGTCATCCCATGTTTACATTCAACGCATGGATGGGTTGACACTTTCCACCTCCGACCTCACGGCTCGATTGGCCCAACCGCATGCGGTGGTCATCGGGGCGGGATTTGGCGGCCTCGCCGCGGCCATTCGGTTGGGTGCCCGCGGATACCGGGTCACGCTGCTGGAAAAGCTGGACGCCCCCGGCGGACGGGCATCAGTGTTTCACCAGGACGGGTTCACCTTCGACGCTGGTCCCACAATTTTGACCGCACCATTCCTGCTGGAGGAACTGTGGCGCCTATGCGGCCGGGAAATAGCCGACGACGTCACACTGAAACCCGTCTCTCCCTTCTACCGCATCCACTTCCACGACGGCACCACGTTTAACTGCACCGGCGATCCCAACGCCATGCGCGAGGAGGTCCGTCGCCTATCCCCCACGGACGTCGATGGCTACGAACGCTTTATGCGGCTCAGCGAGACTACCTGCCGGATCGGATTCGAGGAACTGGGCAGCGTCCCGTTCGGCTCGTTGACCGACATGGCCCGCGTTGCTCCCGATTTGGTCCGGTTCGGCGGGCATCGCAGCGTCTATTCTGTCGTCAGCAAATTCATCAAGGACGAGCGACTGCGGATCGTCTTCAGTTTTCATCCGTTGCTGATTGGTGGCAATCCGTTCAGCGCCAGCGCCATCTACACCCTGATCCCGTATCTGGAGCGGCAATGGGGCGTGCATTTCGCCATGGGCGGCACCGGGGCGGTCGTACGCGGGTTGGTCAATCTGATACAGGGGCAAGGCAACACCATCCGCTATAATCAGGAGGTCAGCCAAATCGTCGTCACCGATGGTCGCGCCCGCGGCGTCGGAATGGCGTCCGGCGAAACGATCGCGGCGGATATAGTCGTCTCCAACGCTGACTCGGCCTGGACGTACCGACACCTACTATCGCCAACCGTCCGCCGGCGCTGGACCAACCGCCGATTAGACCGCGCTCGATATTCAATGGGTCTCTTTCTTTGGTATTTCGGCACGAACCGGCGTTATGACGACGTGGCCCACCACACCATCCTTCTTGGCCCGCGGTACCGCGAACTGCTCCGCGATATTTTCAAACGCAAAGTGTTGGCCCAGGATTTTTCGTTATACCTCCACCGCCCCACCGCGACCGATCCGTCGCTGGCCCCGGATGCTTGCGATGCGTTCTATGTGCTCTCACCCGTGCCGAACCTTAGCGGCGACACGGATTGGCGATCTGCCGCAGAACCCTATCGTCAGGCGATCGCATCGCATTTGTCAGGTACGCTGCTACCGGATCTTGAAAATCATGTCGTAACGTCGCGCATGATGACGCCGCTCGATTTCCAGGACCGGCTGTGCGCGTGGCAGGGCGCGGCGTTCGGGTTGGAACCGGTGCTGCTGCAAAGCGCGTGGTTTCGTCCGCACAACCGCAGTGAGGATATTGACGGCCTCTATCTGGTCGGCGCCGGCACGCATCCGGGCGCCGGCGTTCCCGGGGTTCTGTCATCCGCCAAGGTGCTTGATCGTGTGGTGCCGCATGCAGCCGCTCGCTAAACTTGAAGCCTCCGACCTTGATGCCTGCCGAATCCTGCTGCGGGGCGGATCGAAAAGTTTCGATGCGGCGGCAAAATTACTGCCCAAATCCATTCGTGATCCCGCCGTCGCATTGTACGCCTTCTGCCGCGAAGCCGACGATGCGGTGGACAGCGGAAGCGGTAGTGTGGAGTCGCTGAGAGAACGCCTGACGTTAGCCTATCTGGGAAGCCCGCTGCCGCTGGCCACCGACCGCGCCTTCGCCGCCACCGTCAGGCGCTTCGACATTCCACGCGAACTGCCGGACGCATTGCTGGAGGGCTTCGCCTGGGACGCCGAGGGCCGTCGATACCAAGATCTGGCAGCCTTGCGAGCCTACGCGGTTCGCGTGGCTGGCTCTGTCGGCGCAATGATGGCCGTGCTGATGGGCGTGCGCGATCCGGATCGTTTGGCGGCGGCGATCGATCTGGGCGTGGCGATGCAACTGTCCAACATCGCCCGCGACATAGGCGAAGATGCGCGCAACGATCGCCTCTATTTGCCGCTGGATTGGCTGGCCGAGGCTGGCATCGACCCGAACAGCTTCCTTGCTGCGCCATCCTGTTCCCCTGCCCTTGCCTCGGTCGTCAGCCGATTATTGGACACAGCGGACGAACACTATCGACGTGCGGCCGCCGGCATCGGACGCTTGCCGCTGGCTTGCCGCCTCGGTATTGGGGCGGCTGGCCTGTTATACGCCGAGATCGGGCAGGAGGTCCGCCGTCGTGGGCTGGACTCCGTGTCCGCTCGCGCGGTCGTATCGCCATCGCGAAAAACCCGGGTTGTGTTGACCGGCCTTGCTACCTGCATTTTGCCGCTCCGGCGCCTTAGCGGCAACTGCGTCCCGGAAGGGGTGTTTCTGGTGGACGCCGTGACTCGCACGACACCGCTATCCGTCACAGTCGGCATCTCGATGCCATGGTGGAATATCGCGGAACGCCTGCGATGGACGATCGCCTTGTTCGAACGCCTGGAACGACAGGAGCGTGTGCAACCATAAAGGATGGAAGACATGCATGACTGGTTGGGAGTTGGATTGATCGCGCTCGCGGTGGCGATTGGCGTCGCAACCGTTCTGAAACGCCGCAGGCAGATACGAACGCCCTATCCGCCCGGTGCGATCCGCCCGGAGTTCGCCGCGATGGGCGAAATGCTGCGACCGTTGCTGCTTTTCGTTGTCGGGCTGTTTGCGGTGAAGTTTACGCTGTTCTATTTCTTTTTTTCCGCCGGCCGCGAATTACTGTCACCGCTTGAATTCGTGGGAATCCTGGCCGTTCTCGCGGCGTATGCAGTCCACATCATCTTGACCGTTGGAACGCGGCCGGTCGACATGTCCAATATTCGTTTGGTCGAGAAATCGATATCTTCAAATAGTCCATGATCACGAACTACCGTGTTTTCGGAAACATAAAATCCGACTAGAATTCAGTGTACTGAACAGGTCGATCAGGGAGGCAAGTCCTTTGCAAAACCATGAACTTGCGGAAATAGACGCCTCAATGCAGGCCATTATCCGACGAGCCTACGCGCTTGGCCGGACCGAAGCGCTGAAGAAGGTGGTTGACGTCCTCAGTGCCGATCGTCCCGATCCAGATCAACTGGCGTTGATGGGACCGGACGAAAGCATGGGGGCCGAATCCGAGCCGGCCGAAACGAAGCCGTCTGGCAAAACCCCGTGGTGGGCGTGGCCGGTCCGATAACCGGGTAGTATAGAAACCTAACGCGAGGAGGATGATATGACACTCGCCGAACGCCTTGTTCTGTGGAATCGTTGGTATGATAACGTGTCAGAGGAATGGCGGTTTCAGTTCGTTGTCTGGTCGCTGTTAATCCTTGGCGCAATCAACATGGTGCTGACCATTTCGGTCGGTTTTCCATTTGCTCTGCTGGTGGTGCTGGGCATTATCGTCATCGCGGCCATTCGCCTTCCCTATTTCCTTGGTTGGGTGAATCACCACCAGACAGAGCAAACCGACCCGAGATTTGAGATCGCGGGCGCCGGTTGGCTGATCGATCTCAACCATCGCTACGAAGCGATGCCCGAATCGCGGCGATTTTGGGTTTATCCGGCAATCCTGCTCATCGCGGGCGCGATTAATATGATGCTCACGATAGGGTATGGTTTTCCGTTCGGATTGTTGTTCCTGCTAGCGCTGCTGGCGCTTGTGTTTGTCCGCGCCCCGTTCACGGCCGGATGGCTGCGACAGCAACCCTCCGTCTCCACGGCACCGGCAGCGGACGATCCAGCGCTTGGACATAATGCAGTGCTGCCGATTAGCCACCTTGAGGAGCCTCCGGTGACGCACGAACCCGGGCCGCGCCTGGCCGACAACGAGGTGCCTGAGCACCACCCGACCGAAGAACCACGCGATCCTCACGACGGGGCAATCTAAGGCAAGCGAAGCCGTCCCGACGCAAGGACTATGCGATGAATTGGCCAAGCGGTGGGGAATGGGCGATCGGCGAGTTTGTCGTTCTCGGCTTTCTGCTCTGGGAACTGTACCACCTACGGCAAATCCAACGACGCGATCGAAAGAAGGCGCAGCAGAAAGAGCTTCGAACAAGATCGCAGGCTGACGCCACCCGGTGTGATAACAAACACGGCGACACACCGCCGCATGGTCCGTGACGCGATACATCGCCGCCAAATCCATGTGTTCCGCAATAGCCGCCGTTCATGACGCCGAAAGCGATCTACGCGAACGCCCCCTGATATTATTCCTTTCCCTTGCTTTTAATTCCCGAATAGACCTGTTCACTAAATTGATTTAATTGCTCCACTTTACGCACATCGGGAAGAGCCGATCCCCGCACAATCGGGCAATACGCCAGGGTCAACCCGTTCACGATCTCCGCCATCCGCGCATGCGGCACCGCGCCTTGCACTTTCGGCAGGATCCCATCGACAGTTTGCGAAACGTTGGCTGGCGTCATCGCATGCAGAGCATCGGATATTCCGGCTTGAGGATTTGACACGACGGCAGCGATCTCGGGCGGAGCGATTGGCGGACATCCACCGGAACGCGAGCCAAACAATGCCACCACCGTGCTTTGGCGCAAGTCGCCAACCATCCCCCCGCCAGCGTTCGGAGGCGCGGAATTGCCCCAGGCCTGGCGCACGTAATTCGTAACGTCAGCCACAAGCTGATCGGTCATCCCGTATCCAACGGCGGGCATGGGCGCGTCGGTGCCTTTGGTCTCGATGCCGCCCAAAATCACCCGGATCACATCCTGCGGTCCGCCTGCAAGCACGGCCCCATCGCCCACCAACGACGCCACCGCCCCTTGCAGCCCCTGACCGTTCAGTTGATGGCAAGAGGAGCAATAATTCAAATACGTTTCCCGACCGGCCGCTTGCGGGCCAGTGTAGTCAGATCGTTGCGCGCTCGTATAACTAATTTCCGCCGGCGTCGATTTCAGGTAGGCGGCGATCGCATGCAGGTCGGGATCGGTCAGCTTGCTCAGGCTGCCATGGATCGTTTCCGCCATTGGACCACCCGCTACGCCAATCCCCGTCGCCTGCCCCGTTTTCAGGTAAGTCACAAGTTGGTCATCCGAATACTTACCAATCCCCTCGTGCACATCAGACGTCAGGTTCGGTGCATACCAGTCCTGTATCGGACCGCCCCGCAGTGGTTGCGCGGCCGGTCCATTACCCAATACTCCACGTCCATTGTGACAGGCACCGCAATGTCCCAATCCTTGTACCAGATAAGCCCCGCGATTGACCTCCGCGGATTTCCCGGCATCTGGTTCAAAGGTGCCCGCTCGAAAAAAAGCCTGATCCCACGCCAGTAAACCAGCGCGGATATTGAATGGAAAGGCAAGCTTGTTGGGCAGTTTCGGCGCGTGAACGGGCTTCAAAGTGTCGAGGTAGGCTTTGATAGCCAATACGTCCTCGCGGGTGACTTTGGTAAACCAGGGATACGGCATTGCGGGGTAAAGATACTCACCCTCCTTCCCGACCCCCTCATGGAACACACGGTAAAATTGGTCGTCGCTCCAGCCACCAATGCCGGTTTCCTGGTCGGGCGTGATATTCGGGGTCGAAAGCGGACCGAATGGCGTTGGCAAATACCGTCCTCCGGCAAACGGCTCCCCGCCAGGTTTGGAATGGCATCCCAAACAATCCCCAGCGTCAGATAAATACTTGCCCCTGGCAATCAAATCCGCGCCGGGTGGTTCAGCAGCCGCAAGTATCGCGGGTAAGAAAGCCGCAAGCGCGCCCGCTCGTAATAACCGCCTTGCGTTGCCCCTACGCACCGGCCGTCGGGCCTGCTGAAACCCCATGCGATCTCCCCCGCTCCGCCACACCAGACAAACGGAACGACAACCAGACCGAAGGGTTTCCATGTCAACGCGTGTTCACGTCCTCTTTTGATGCCGTGCGGGAGTCGGTTTCAACATCAGGATTTCCAGGAGCGTGGCATCCGGAACGGCAGCATCGCCTGAACCGCGGGAGAGGCGAACCGATCCAACGCCACACTCTCATGTAACATCGTTACCGGAACGCCCAAGATTTCGGCATTGACCAATGAACGCGCGTAAAACGGGGTATCTTCCAGCGTCTCGACCACAGCCGAACCGGGCGCGCAAACGTTTCGCCTTACGCCCCAGCGTGTGCGCGGCAGCGATACGGCGGGGGGAGCAACGAAATCGACAACCCCTCCCGCATCGTCATATCGCATTCCCAGCGCCAATCGCCCATCCCGACGCCGCACATCGTAAAGAATCGTCGTCCCGCTACCCACACGCGCTCGGCCCCAATCCCAGCGAACGAAATCGGCCTCCAACGGCCGGGCTCCCCTGTTGGTGTCGAAATAACCGAAGCCTGACCAACGCTGAGCAGGCGTTTGCAGATCCACCTCCACCCGAGCGCAGGGGGCGATTGGCTGCCAAAGGTGCAGACCGGCGTCGTCCAATGCCAGCGTCCGATTTTCCAACGCCAAAGGATAAAGCCGCACAGTCCCGCGGATGCGCCTCGGCACCGGCACTGTGACCTCGTCTATTTGCACCATCAGGGCCGTTCCATCCCAATGCAAAGCACTTGGTCCGATCCGCAGAAAATCCGATCCCCGCCGCACGCCCCCTCGCTCGGTCATCGCCCAACGCTTTCTCTTGCCGTAGACTGCAACGTTCAAGGCGCAATGCCGCATCGGATCTGCACGTCCAAACCGTCGCGCCCAGGCATAGTACGGAGAAAACACACTGCCGAGGAAGGCTATCAACGTAATACCGGACGCGCCGTCGTCACTCAGCGCGTCAATATACCACCAGGCGTAGCCGCCGTATGGAGGCGTCAGTTCGAAGTCAGGTCCCGCAGCACACTCATCGCCGCCAACCGGCCCGACAACACCGCCATCGGCACGCCCGGTCCCGGATGCACGCTGCCCCCCGCCAGATACAGTCCCGGAATGCTGCTGCGCGACCCCGGCCGACGAAAAGCCGCCATCGAGCCGTGCACCGCCTGCCCGTAAAGCCCCCCGCCCGTCGCTGGAAATAGTTTTTCGAACCCCGCCGGGGTCGTGACCGTCGTCGCTTCGGAACCCCGATGCACTGTCAGGCCGCACCGCTCCAGCACCTCGAATGTCCTTGTCGTGCATTGCTCCATCTCCACCGCGGAAAGGTCGTTGCGGTCGCCGTTCGCGGGCGCGTTGATCAGGACCAGCAGCCGTTCCGGCCCGCCATCCGGAGGTGCAAAGCCACGATCCTGCGCACAGACATAAACGGTGGGATCGTTCGGCAGCCGGCCACGCCGGAACACGGCATCGAATTCCTCGGCATAGTCGCGCCCGAAGAACACATTGTGGCGGGTCAGCGGGAAACCCGTGGTCTGCGCCGACAGCGTCCAGGTCACCGCCGACAGTGACCGAGCATCCCGCCTTGCATCGGGCACCGAACGGACCACTGCCTTTCCGAAAGCCCCTGTGGCGAGCGCGGCAAAATCGGCGTTGCAGATCACCGCATCCGACTGGATCCGTTCCCCATTCGCCAGCACAACGCCGGTTGTTCGGCCGCCCCCGGTGGTGATCTCTGACACAGGCGCGTTGAAACGTAAAAGAGAGCCCTTCTGTACGGCCAGATTGGAAAGCGCCTGTGCCAGCCTCATCATGCCGCCTTCAACCATCCAAACGCCCTGCTGCTCCACATGCGCGATCAGCATCAACGTCGCGGGCGCCAGGAACGGGGATGATCCGCTGTAGGTCGCATAGCGTCCGAACAGTTGCCGCAGCCTCGGGTCGCGGAAATGTTCACCCAGGGCCTTCCATAACGTCGCAAAGGGCGAAACCGCGCGCATCCCGGACAGGCCGGCGGCAGCGGTCAACGAAAGGGCGCCTGGTTTTTGGGACTGCATAAACGGGGCTTCGAGCGTCCGATAAATAGTCCTCGCCCGATCGCAAAAGGATCGGAAACCATCCGCCTCCGCCCTGCCGGCAAAAACCGTGATCGCGTCGGCGGAGCGGTCAATGTCAGCGAACAGGTCCAGCCTTTCCGTCGCACTCCAGGCGTGACGCGCCAGCAGATCGGCGGGATGCAACGACAGGCGGTCGTCCAGTGACGCACCCGCATCGTCAAACAGCGCGTCGAACACCCAGCGCATCGTCAGGACCGTCGGACCGGCATCGATGCCTGAGTCGTCAACCCGTATCTTTCCTCCCGGTGCACCGGCTTTTTCCAGCACGGTGACCGCGATCCCATGCGTGGCCAGGTCTATCGCGGCGGACAATCCACCCGCCCCGGCGCCGATCACGGTTACGCGCGGACTCGGCAAAGGTCTGTCTCCCGTTTTCAGTTGACTTGACTGTCAATATATAATGACACTTCATACGACAACTAAAATAGACACTCAGCGGAGGATCGCCATGGATGCCGTCACTCGGATAGAGCGGACCCTGTCAGCCTCCCTGGATCGCGCCTGTTGCTCCGACGGCCCACCGCTTCTGGCCGCCGCCATGCGTCACGCCGTCTTCCCGCGCGGCGCCCGCATCCGCCCGCGCCTCTGCCTAGCTGTAGCCGATGCCTGCGGAGAGGACGACCCGGCCATCGCCGAAGGGGCCGCCGCCGCCATCGAGTTCATGCACTGCGCGTCGTTGATCCACGACGATCTGCCCTGCTTCGACAACGCCGACACGCGCCGAGGCCGTCCATCGGTGCATCGCGCCTTCGGACAGCCACTCGCCGTCCTGGCAGGTGACGCCTTGATCGTGCTGTCGTTTCAAACCATCGCCCGGGGCGCCGCACGCCACGCCATGCGACTGCCGTCGCTGATCCTTGCCATGGCGACCGCCACCGGCATGCCGTCCGGCATCGCCGCGGGCCAGGCCTGGGAATGCGAACCGATGATCGATCTGGGACTTTATCAGCGCTCCAAAACGGGCGCCCTGTTCGCTGCCGCCACGGTATTGGGCGCCGCCGCATCAGGCGCCGAACCGGAACCGTGGCGGCAACTCGGGGAGAAACTGGGCGAGGCGTATCAGGTCGCCGACGACATCGCCGACGTCCTGTCGGATGAGGCCGACCTTGGCAAACCAACCGGCCAGGACAAGGCGCTCGGCCGGCCCAATGTCGTGTTGGCGATGGGCATCGACGGCGCGATGCTCCACCTGGAACGGCTGGCGGCGGCGGCGGCGGACTCGATACCACCCTGCCCCGGGTCGGCAGCGTTGAAGGCGTTGACCCTCAGCGAAGCCAGGCGGTTGCTGCCTAAGGACACGTCACAACGCGCGGCCTGATGAGCGAACGCCGCAGCTTCCCGACGAAGTTTAGCCTAGGCGACCGTTGGTTCGACTTCAGAAATCGGTTGCTCGCCAGCCCCCGCTTCCAGCGCTGGGCTGTGTCCTTCCCGTTGACCCGCCCGATCGCGCGCCACCGTGCCACCGCGCTGTTCGATCTCTGCGCCGGATTTGTTTACAGTCAGGTGCTGCAAGCGTGCGTCCATCTGCGACTGTTTGAGGCGCTGCGGGACGGCCCGCTCAGTCGAATTCAGCTTACCTCTGATTTGGCACTTCCGGCGGATGCCGCGTCGCGTCTGCTGGCAGCCGCCGCGGCCTTGCGATTGGTGGAACACCGCACCTGCGACCGATTCGGCCTGGGCCCGCTGGGTGCGGCAATGCTCGGTAATCCCGGCGTCACTGCCATGATCGAGCACCACGCGTTACTCTACGCCGACCTACGCGACCCGGTCGGCTTGTTGCGAGGTGAACGGCTTTGCACCGGTGTCGGTCGTCTATGGCCTTACGCCGCCAGTGCACGCCCCGTCGATCTCGGAGCGGATGACGTCGCCGATTACACAACCCTGATGTCCGCCTCCCAACCGTTGGTCGCAGCCGACGTGCTGGACGCCTATCCGATGGACCGCCATCGCTGCCTGCTGGACCTTGGCGGCGGCGATGGCACGTTCCTGATGCAAGTCGCGGCCACAGCACCATCGTTGCGGCTGATGCTGTTCGATCTGCCGGCCGTGGTGGAAAGGGCGCGCAGGCGTTTGGACGCAGCCGGACTGACCGAACGCGCCTTAACGTTCGGCGGCGATTTCAGGCGCGACCCATTACCGCGCGATGCCGACATCATCTCCTTGATCCGGGTCATCCACGATCACAATGACGAGGCTGCGCTCGCGATCCTGACCACGGCCTGGCAGGCGCTGCCCGAGGGCGGAACCCTGCTGATCGCGGAACCCATGGCCGGATCGCCGAACGCTGGCGGTATGGAGGCGTATTTTGCCTTTTACCTTTTGGCGATGGGAAGCGGCCGGCCGCGCCGAACCGAAGAAATCACGACGCTGCTCCACACCGCGGGCTTTACCCGCGTCCGATCGGTACCGACGCGCCGACCGATGCTGGTGCGCGTGTTGGCGGCGTCAAAGTAGGTGGACAGTCAGAACGTAAGTCTTGGTTGACATATAAAATCGTCAATCTAAGATGACATTCGGCTCATGCCACCATGACAGGCAGGAGGTTCAGGGATGGAAACACACGCGATTGTTCTAAACAGGCCTGGCATTCTGTCGGTTGGCCGGATCGCGCTGACGCCTCCTGGCAATGCCGACGTTGTTGTCGACGTGGCGTTCAGCGGGATTAGCACAGGTACCGAGCGACTGCTTTGGGAAGGCCGGATGCCACCGTTTCCGGGGATGGGTTATCCGCTGGTGCCAGGATACGAGTCCGTCGGCTGCGTCATCGCTGCCGGTCCTGGTCATCAACACCGCATCGGTGAGACGGTCTTCGTGCCGGGTGCGAATTGCTTCGGCGGTATCCGTGGCCTGTTCGGCGGATCGGCGTCCAGGCTTGTCGTGCCGGCGTCCCGAGCCGTAACGATCGATCCCGGGCTTGGAGAACGAGGCATCCTGATCGCATTGGCCGCAACAGCGCAGCACGCCATCGCGGGCGGTGAATTACCTGAACTGGTCGTCGGGCATGGCGTCGTCGGCCGCCTTCTGGCTGGCCTGATCGTCGCCGCCGGTGGTGCCCCGCGAGTTTGGGAGGTCAACCCGCAACGGATGGACGGTGGGTCCGGCTATTCAGTGTTGCACCCGGATGACGACACACGGCGCGATTATCGTTGCATCTGCGACGCCAGTGGCGATCGGGCGATTTTGGACACGCTGATCAGCCGCCTCGCGTTTGGCGGCGAAATCGTGCTGGCCGGATTCTATGCGGATCGGCTGTCGTTCGCTTTCCCGATGGCATTCATGCGAGAGGCGAGACTGCGTGTCGCCGCCCAGTGGCAGCCAAACGATTTAGACACGGTATGCCATTTGATCGCGGACGGCCACCTGTCGCTCGACGGCTTTATCACCCACCGGTCGCCGGCGATCCAGGCGGATACCGCCTATCGCACGGCTTTTGGTGATCCAGCCTGCCTTAAAATGATCCTCGATTGGAGAGCCAGCGCATGAACGCTCCCTTTGATGCGGCCGCGTCGAGACTGCGTGCGGAGGCGGCGATCGAGCCGGAGGGGCCGGCCACCGGTCCGGTCAAGAAAGAAACGCAGGTCATTGCAATTTACGGCAAGGGCGGCATCGGCAAGAGTTTCACGCTGGCGAACCTGTCGTACATGATGGCCCAGCAGGGAAAGCGCGTGCTGCTGATAGGCTGCGATCCGAAGAGCGACACGACATCATTACTGTTTGGCGGCCGAAGCTGCCCAACCATCATCGAAACGTCATCGAAAAAGAAACTGGCTGGTGAGGCAGTCAAAATCGGCGATGTCTGCTTCAAGCGCGACGGCGTGTTCGCGATGGAACTTGGCGGCCCGGAAGTTGGGCGTGGTTGCGGCGGACGCGGCATCATTCATGGCTTCGAGTTGCTGGAGAAACTCGGCTTTCATGAATGGGGCTTCGATTATGTGCTGCTGGACTTTCTGGGCGACGTAGTTTGCGGGGGGTTCGGCCTGCCGATCGCCCGCGACATGTGCCAGAAAGTGATCGTTGTCGCGTCGAACGATCTGCAGTCGCTGTATGTCGCCAACAACGTCTGTTCCGCCGTCGATTACTTTCGCAAATTGGGCGGCAACGTCGGTGTCGCGGGCATGGTCATCAACAAGGACGACGGCACCGGAGAAGCAGCAGCGTTCGCGGACGCGGTCGGCATTCCGGTTTTGTCAGCGATCCCGGCCGACGACGATATACGGCGGAAAAGCGCCAGTTATGAAATCATTGGTAAGCCCGGCGGCCGCTGGGCTTCGGTGTTCGAGCAACTCGCCGAACAAGTGGCATCAGCCCCTCCGGTTCGTCCGACGCCGCTGACCCAGGATTCCTTGTTGGGTCTGTTCGCCGGCGACGCGGTCGGGCGCGATGTCGTTCTGGACCCGGCGACACTGGATGACATGTGCGCGGCGACGGTGCTGGACAAGCCGTCCCTCGAAGTCATTTACGAAGGTTCATGACATGGACGATTGTCATGGCGGCCGGGATACGATGCAGCAAGCGGCACGCGCCGCCGGAAAAAGCGAATCGCTTGACCGCCTGCTGACGGATTACCCGCGCGGCCCGCACGACCAACCGCAATCCATGTGTCCCGCTTTCGGATCGTTGCGCGTCGGCCTGCGGATGCGCCGCACGGCAACCATCCTGTCGGGGTCGGCCTGTTGCGTTTACGGGCTAACGTTCACCTCGCATTTCTACGGGGCCAAACGGACGGTCGGCTACGTTCCGTTCAACTCCGAAACGCTGGTGCGCGGGCAGCTTTACGAGGACATTCGCAACGCGGTGTTCGAAACCGCGAAGCCGGAAAACTACGACGCGGTCGTGGTGATCAATCTGTGTGTGCCAACGGCGTCGGGCGTGCCGCTGGATCGGTTGCCGAAATCCATCGATGGCGTCCGCATCATTGGTATCGATGTGCCGGGCTTTGGCGTGCCCACCCATGCCGAGGCAAAGGACGTTTTGGCCGGCGCGATGCTTCGTTACGCTCGCCAGGAAGCGGAAGCGGGCCCCGTGGCGAGACCGCGTGCGGTCGCCGATCTTCCGACCGTTACGTTGATCGGAGAGTTATTCCCAGCCGATCCTGTTGGCGTCGGTGCCCTATTGGCCCCCATGGGTCTGGCAGTCGGCCCGCAGGTGCCATCGCGGGAATGGCGAGACCTGTACGGTGCGTTGGACTGTGCGGCCGCCGCCGCGATTCATCCGTTCTACACCGCATCGATTCGGGAAATGCAGGCTGCGGGTCGCCGGGTGATTGGTTCCGGTCCTGTCGGTGAGGAAGGCACCGCTGATTGGCTCGATTCCGTCGCCTCGGCCACCGGTGTCAGCGCCGCCGCCGCCAAGGCCCGCGCGTTACCGCTTATCAGGGCCGCGATCGGCGAAAATCAGATCGATGCGCGCGTGACCGTTTCAGGCTACGAAGGGTCGGAACTGCTGGTCGCGCGACTGCTGATAGAGGCCGGCGCGGACGTGCCCTATGTCGGCACCGCCTGCCCTAAGACCGAATGGAGCGAACCAGATCGCGCGTGGCTGGAGGCACAAGGCACGCATGTGCAATACCGCGCCTCCCTCGAACAAGACATCGCGGCGATGCAGGATGCCAGACCTGACCTCGCAGTCGGCACGACACCACTGGTGCAAAAGGCAAAAGCACTGGGCATCCCGGCGCTGTATTTCACCAACATGGTGTCCGCCCGCCCGCTGTTTGGTTCGGCTGGCGCGGGGGCCTTGGCCGCCATCGTCGCCGCACAAACCAAAGGCCGTGAACGTTTCGGCCGCATGGTGAGTTTCTTCAACGGCGTTGGAACCGGCGAAACCGCCGGTTACGGTTGGAAGGACATTCCCAAGGACCCGCCCGGCTCTAAAGATCGCTATCGCAAGGCACGTGAGGCGAAAGCCAAGGCGACCGTGGCGGTGGGGAGCTGACGCCATGCTCGTAATTGATCATGACAGGGCTGGCGGCTACTGGGGGGCGGTGTATGCGTTTACCGCGATCCGCGGCCTGCGGGTTGTGATCGACGGGCCCGTCGGCTGCGAGAACCTGCCGGTGACCGCCGTCCTGCATTACACCGACGCGCTGCCTCCACATGAGCTTCCTATCGTGGTCACGGGATTATCCGAGGAGGAACTGTCCCGGAACGGCACCGAAGACGCGATGCGCCGCGCGGCAGGCACACAAGATCCCGACATGCCGGCGGTGGTTGTTACCGGCAGCATCGCCGAAATGATCGGCGGCGGCGTCACGCCAGAGGGTTCGAACCTTCTGCGCTTCATTCCGCGTACAATCGATGAAGATCAATGGCAGGCGGCCGACCGTGCGATCTACTGGTTGTGGAGCGAATTCGGCGCGAAAAAGCGCAAACCTTACGTTCGGCCCGAGGGCACCAAGCCGCGCGTCAACATCATCGGTCCCATCTACGGCACCTTCAACATGCCGTCCGACCTGGCGGAGATCCGCCGCCTGATCGAAGGCATCGGCTGCGAGATCAACCTGACCTTCCCGATCGGTGCGCACATCGACGACATCTCACGTCTTCCCCAAGCGGATGTGAATGTCTGCCTGTACCGTGAATTCGGCCGCAAGCTCTGCGAGGACCTTGATCGTCCGTATTTGCAGGCGCCGATCGGGCTTTTTGCCACCACCAATTTCCTGCGAACCTTGGGCGAATTGACCGGAATCGATCCCGAACCATTTATCGAGCGGGAGAAACACACCACCATCAAGCCGATCTGGGATCTGTGGCGCAGCGTGACGCAGGATTTCTTCGCCACCGCATCGTTCGGCGTGGTCGCGACCGATACCTACACCAGGGGATTGCGACAGTTCCTGGAAGACGAAATGGGCATTCCCTGCGCGCTGGCCGTGTCGCGCTGCGCCGGTGTCAAACCGGACAACGCCGCAATTCGGGCCGCGTTGCGCGGCAAACCACCGCTGGTGCTGTTCGGGTCGTATAACGAACGCATGTATGCCGCGGAGGCGGGCAATCGCAGCATGTATATACCAGCGTCGTTCCCCGGCGCGATCGTCCGCCGGGCGACCGGAACGCCATTCATGGGCTATGCCGGCGCAACCTACATCGTGCAGGAATTCTGCAACGCGCTGTTCGATGCGCTGTTCCACATCCTGCCGCTGGGCACCGATCTCGATAAAGTCGAACCCACGCCGTCGCGCCTGGACGCCAATTGCCCATGGGATACGGACGCACAAGAGGTATTCGACGACTATCTGGAAACCGAACCGTTCCTGATCCGCATCTCCGCCGCCAAACAGTTGCGGGATAGGATCGAAATGAATGTCCGCCGAACCGGCGAAGATCGTGTGACCGCAATGCGCGTCGCACAGGCACTGTCGGAACGCCAGCCGGCATGACCTCGAAGATTCCACCGGTTCGCCGGCGGAATGGGCACCGTGGCCCGCTTTTCACGGCAATCCCAGTCGCGCGGGATGGGCGCGACAACGGCCGCAAGGCCGAGACTGGAGTGTAACGCATGGCTATGACCCCACAAGGAACCTCGGTAACGGGGTTGACGGAGGCGGAGGCGAAAGAGTTCCACGGTATCTTTATCACGAGCTTTATCGTCTTCACTGTAATCGCCATCGTCGCGCATTTTCTCGCGTGGCAGTGGCGGCCTTGGCTACCCGGACCGCACGGCTATGCCACATCGTGGCTGAATGATGCCGGCGGACTGGTGGCCCACACGCTTTCTCAATTCGTTTAGGAGGAAGCGACCATGTGGAGACTTTGGTTACTGTTCGACCCCAGGCGGGTACTCGTTGCTTTGAGTATCTTCCTGTTCGTCCTGGCGCTGCTGATCCATTTCATTTTGCTCAGCACCGACCGGTTCAACTGGCTGGAAGGTCCGCATCACGGCACGACCGCGGCTCAGATGGCACCATTGCCACCTACCGCGAAGTAACGGTGTTCGGCCACGGTGACGGAGGTGGTCGTGAACAAGACCTCGTCCGTCACCAATTCCCGCCCAATCGATGAGTGGAGACCTGGCGATGGCTATGCTCAGCTTTGAAAGGAAATACCGCGTCCGGGGTGGCACCCTGATCGGCGGCGATTTGTTCGATTTCTGGGTGGGACCGTTCTTCGTTGGATTTTTTGGCGTAACCACGGCTTTCTTCGCTATTCTGGGAACGGCCTTGATCGTTTGGGGCGCCGCCATAGGCCCGACGTGGAACCTCTGGCGGATCAGCATCGCGCCCCCGGATCTGAGTTATGGCCTCGCCTTCGCACCGTTGGCCGAGGGTGGGTTGTGGCAATTGATTACGATCTGCGCGATCGGGGCATTCTGCTCCTGGGCGCTGCGTCAGGCCGAAATTGCGCGTAAACTGGGCATGGGGATGCATATCCCATTCGCCTTCAGTTTCGCGATCCTGGCCTATATCAGCCTGGTGGTCGTGCGTCCGGTCCTGATGGGTGCATGGGGCTACGGATTTCCCTACGGCATCATGAGCCATCTCGACTGGGTATCGAACACCGGATATCAATATCTACACTTCCACTACAACCCGGCGCACATGATCGCCGTCAGCTTCTTCTTCACCAACGCCCTGGCGCTGGCGCTGCACGGATCATTGGTCCTGTCGGCTGCCAACCCGGCACCTGGTGAGACGGTGAAGTCGGCGGAGCAGGAAAACGCCTACTTCCGCGACACCATCGGATATTCCATCGGCACCCTCGGCATCCATCGGCTCGGTCTGTTCCTGGCCGTTTCCGCATCGTTCTGGAGTGCGGTGTGCATCATTATCAGCGGACCGTTCTGGAGCCGCGGCTGGCCGGAATGGTGGGGCTGGTGGCTCAATCTTCCGATTTGGGCGCACTGATCGGTCAACGGGAGGAAACAATGGCAGAATATCAAAACATATTCACCCGCGTTCAGGTTCGCGGCCCCGCCCACGCCGGTCCCGTTCTACCGCGCGGCAGTTGGAACCGTATCGGCACGCCGTCCTACTCAAGACTGCTGGGACTTTTTGGAGACGCACAGATCGGCCCGATCTACCTGGGGTTCACTGGAACAGCCTCGCTGATCTTCGGTTTCATCGCAATCGAGATCATCGGCCTGAATATGTGGGCGTCGGTTGACTGGAGCCCGATCGAGTTCATCCGGCAACTCCCCTGGCTGGCACTGGAGCCGCCGCCACCCGCCTACGGGATACAGATCCTGCCCCCGCTGGCGCAAGGCGGCTGGTGGTTGCTGGCGGGCTTCTTTTTGACGACATCCATCCTATTGTGGTGGGTCCGCATGTACCGCCGAGCCATCGCGCTTGGGATGGGTACGCACACCGCCTGGGCCTTCGCCGCCGCCATCTGGCTTTATCTCGTGCTGGGTTTCATCCGCCCATTACTGATGGGGTGTTGGTGTGAGGCCGTTCCGTTCGGTATCTTCCCGCATCTGGATTGGACCGCTGCGTTTTCCATTCGCTACGGAAACCTGTTTTACAACCCGTTCCACATGCTCTCGATCGCGTTCCTGTACGGCGCCGCGGTGCTGTTCGCGATGCATGGAGGCACCATTCTGGCGGTCAGTCGTTTCGGCGGTGAACGCGAAGTCGAGCAGATCACCGATCGCGGCACAGCCGCCGAACGCGCGGCCTTGTTCTGGCGCTGGACGATGGGCTTCAACGCAACGTTCGAATCGTTTCATCGCTGGGGTTGGTGGTTTGCGGTGCTGTGCCCGCTGGTCGGCGGCATCGGCATCCTGCTGACCGGCACCGTGGTCGATAACTGGTACCTGTGGGGTGTCAAACACGGCATCGCCCCGTCATATCCTCAGGTTTTCCCACACGTCCCGGACCCCGCCGCATCGTCATCGTTGGGAGGGCAGTAAAATGAGTGTCGCCCTTCGCCTCGCGGCCGGCGGTGCCGTTCTTGTCGCAGCAGCGGTTATCCTGTTCGAGACCGAACGTCCGCCCATGGAAAGCATCCAGCGCGGTTACCGCGGACTTGGGATGCAACAAATCTACAACCCCCGCATTCTGGCAAACGTAGCGGAGGAGAACCAGGCGATCGCATCGCTGCCTCGCTTTCCCGATTCCGGTCCGAAGGCTGGTGCCGTCTATAAGAACGTGAAGGTCCTCGGCGATGAAAGCGTCGGCAACTTCACCCGGCTGATGGCATCGATCACCACCTGGGTAGCGCCGGCACAAGGCTGCGCGTATTGCCACGACGTCAACAACATGGCGGACGATGGTCTATACACCAAGGTGGTTGCACGCCGCATGATCCAGATGGTGCAAAAGGTCAACGTGGACTGGAAGTCGCATGTGGCGGAGACCGGTGTCACCTGCTTCACGTGCCATCGGGGTGCGCCAGTGCCGGCTAACATCTGGTACAACAACCCCGGCCCGATCCAGGCAGGCGGCATGGCGCAAACGCCGGCCGGTAAAAATCATCCCACCGGTGTGGCAGGTTTGACATCCCTGCCCTTCGATCCGTTCACCCCATTCCTGGAACACGACGCCGATATCCGGGTGGTGTCTCAGGCGGCATTGCCGGGTTCGGATCGCCAATCGATCAAACAGACCGACTGGACTTACTCCCTGATGATGAACTTCTCACAATCTCTCGGTGTGAACTGCACCTATTGTCATAACACCAGGGCCTTCACGGACTGGGATCAGAGCACGCCGCAGCGGGCGACCGCGTGGTATGGCATCCGCATGGTGCGTGATCTGAACACGAACTACCTGGATCCCCTGCACGACGTGTTCCCAGAGGCCAGGCTTGGTGCGGAGGGTGATTCCGCCAAGGTCAATTGCGCGACGTGTCATAACGGCGTTTACAAGCCATTGTTCGGCGTCAGTATGGCAAAGAATTTTCCGGAGTTAACCACGGCGCACTAAGACTGGCGTGCTGGCCGGCTTCCACCGGCCAGCACGATTTTTTACTGCTGTTCCTTCGGCGCGAATGCGATGCACCAGCCATTCGGATCGATTTTCCCCGACACGATCTTGCAGGCGGCAGGAGCTTCGAAGTTGACGCAGGCACTGCACTTGTTTCCGTCTTTCGGCATCGTTTGATACTGGACTGCCTTCGGGTCCAGCTTTTCCTGCGCCCTGGCAGGGGCCGCGGCAGACGTGGCCGCCGCCAGACCACCCACCGCAGCCAAGCCCCCACGTAAAACCTGCCGTCGCGTCGAGTCTGTTCGTTTGGTCACGTCATCCAACTCCCATTGTCCACTAAGGATTAAGCCGCTCTACGCAAACTCAGGTCCGCCCAGATCGTGCCAAGGGCGTTCACCAATTTTTCGATATCCTCGTCGCTGTGCAACGGCGACGGCGTGATCCGCAAACGCTCTGTTCCGCGCGGCACGGTGGGGTAGTTGATCGGCTGGACATACATCGCGAAATGATCCAGCAACCGGTCGCTAATTACCTTGCAAAGGACCGGGTCGCCGACCATCACCGAAACGATATGACTGGGGTTGGGATAATGGGGCACACCAATCGCGTCCAACCGCGCCCGCAGCTTCGCTACCTGCGCCTGATGGCGAGCCCGCTCTGCCTGGCTGGTCTTCAAGTGACGGATGCTTGCAGCCGCCCCGGCGGCCACGGCGGGCGGCAACGACGTGGTAAAGATAAAACCCGAGGCGAAACTGCGCACAAAGTCGCACATCACTTCTGATCCGGCGATGTAACCCCCAACCACGCCGAACGCCTTCGCCAAGGTGCCCTCGATAACGGTCAGGCGATGCGCCACGCCCTCGCGTTCGCTGATGCCGCCGCCACGCGGACCATACAGACCAACGGCATGCACCTCGTCCAGGTAGGTCATGGCACCAAATTCATCGGCAACATCGCAAATTTCGGCAATCGGCGCGATGTCTCCATCCATCGAATAGACGGATTCGAACGCCACAAGCTTTGGCCGATCGGGATCGAGTGTCGCCATTTTCCGGCGGAGATCCTCAGGATCGTTATGCCGCCAGATATGCTTTTCCGCGCGGCTGTGACGCACGCCCTCTATCATTGAGGCATGGTTCAACTCGTCACATAGAACGACGCAGCCCGGCATCTTGCCAGCCAGAGTACTCAGCGTCGCCCAGTTCGACATGTATCCGGAATTGAACAGCAACGCCGAGTCCGTCCTATGCAGGTCGGCCAGCTCCCGCTCCAACATCACATGGTAGTGGTTGGTGCCAGCGATATTACGTGTTCCACCGGCCCCTGCGCCGCATCGGTCCAGCGCGTCGTGCATCGCACCAATCACCGCCTGATGCTGACCCATACCGAGATAGTCGTTGGAGCACCAAACCGTCACCGCCTTCCTTCCCCGCTCCCGATGATGCGTCGCTCTGGGGAAATCGCCAGCGTGCCGCTCCAGATCCGCAAAAATTCGATAATCGCCTTCGCGCTTCAGGTCATCGAGCTGTTTGCGAAAGAAAATCTCATGGTTCATGGACGTCCCCCGACCGGTATATGTCTTGGCATCGAGCGCCGGGCCTTCCTGCCTGACCTATGGGAGCGCAAACCCCATTGCCATAGTCTGTTCCAAGCATTGGCGGCGGGAAGCGGCAAGACCAGAAACCAGTGTTCTAAAATCGCCAGCACCATCATTGTAGCGACCAAAGTGTATCCAATCGCCTGAAACGGATCGTTCGCGTGAACCAGCGCCAGCTGACCCAGCAGAACGGCGGCGATCGTGGACAGGGTAACGGAAAATGGAAAAAGCAGGTTCATCGGCGCACTGCGAAAAAAGCCGCGGATGTGCGACAGATGCTCCGGCAGGAATTCGGCGTTCAGGTTGCTCACGCCAAGGAAAACGTTGAGGCGAGCGCTTTGATGCATCCACCACAGAACGATGAATGTCCAGGTGCCGAACTGGTTCGGGCTGCCCCGGGTCAGGCAAACAACAAAAACCGCCAGCGCCAGCACGGCGATCTCGTGATACAGGCACGCTTGAATCGCGTGCCCGAAATGGCGCCACCCGCTGCAGTCATTCGGGCAATGATGCGTCCGGGGGCCGGTGACGTATCCCATGTAAAAGCTGATCTCCAGCCACCCCCAAATCAGCACCGCGCACGTAAACGCACAGTAGGCACCGTAGATACTGGTGTCGCTGGCGCTGGCGGCCAGCCCGTAAACGGCGGCGCCCAATAGCATGGTCGCGGCCGCCATGCTCCAGCGAAACGTCCGGCGGGGCAGGCCGTCGAGAAACAGGATCAGACCGGTACTGATCCACCAAATTGCCAGTCCATGCAGCGCGGGAAGCCCGTATTGGGTCATCACCAGGCCGGCGCCATGCGGATTTCCCCGGGCAGGTCGTGCCGCTGGGGTCGCAACAGATACAGGCGCCCGAGGGTCAGGCCAGCTCCGGCCGCTAACACCAATCGCTTCAAACCGCCGCCCAGCCCTTTTTGTACTTTCGCGGCTTCGATTCGAAGGGCGATACGACGCAACCGTTCCAATCCGGCGAGAAACGCGGGATTGTCCACGTCCAGGGTCACCGGAAACACCTGTTTCGAAATCTCTGTCGTGATCCGGAAAACCTGCATGTCGTATTCGGTCGGATCCAGACCCAGGGCCGCATGGAATACCGGACGGCCGTGGTCGCGCACGTACATGGTCGCGAAAACGGCCAGCAGGAAGAAACGAATCCACAACCGATTCAGTCCGGTTAGAACCCGCGGATTGGCACGCATGATTAAAGCGAATGCCTCTCCGTGGCGGAATTCGTCGTTACACCACTCCTTGAACCATTTGAAGATGGGATGGAAGCGCTTGTCGGGATGCCGTTCCAATTGGCGGAAGATCGAGATGTAGCGCGCGTAGCCAATCTTCTCCGACAGATAAACGGCGTAGAAAATGAATTTTGGCTGGAAAAAGGTGTATTTCTTCACCTTTGTCAGAAAGCTTAAATCTATGCCAACACCGAAATCCTTTAATGTGTCGTTGATGAACCCGGCATGGCGCGCTTCATCGCGAGCCATATAGCCAAACCAATCGCGGATGTCGGGATTTGTGACGCGCTTCTTGATTTCCGCGTAAAGTACACAGCCGGAGAATTCCGACGTAACCGAACTGACGAGGAAATGGATGAATTCCTCTCGCAAATCATCGGGCAACGTCGATAAATCCATATCGAAGTCTGCGTTGCGGGTGAAATGATGCTTGTTGGTATCCCTGGCGAACTCCGCCATCAATTCGTCCCACTCAGACCGCACAGGCGTCACGTCAAGCTTATCCATGGCGGCGAAATCGGTGGTGTAGAAGCGCGGGCTGAGCACGGTGTCGCGCTGCGCAAGCTTCGTTGTTTCGCTGACGTCTTTCATGGTGATTCCCTCCGCTCGAAACCGTCCTCATACAGCGCGGTGAACGCCAGAAAACTGGTGGCCCGCGTCCAGAATCGTCCAAACGCATTGGCTCGGATCACCGTCGCGGTGCATTGCAGGGATACACGCTCGCCATATCCGATGCGGGACGGCGCACCGTGCACAAGCACCCGATCGCCCGGGCGGATCTCGATGCCCTCCGGAATCGCATGGGCATGGAGACTTTCGGGTGTCTGCTCGATATCGATCACGCAAGGGACGGCGATGCGCTTCATGATCTGGCCTTCGCGGTTAGCAGCCGGGCGAATGCTTCCTCGTTGGTGATGCCAAACGCTTCCATTTCGACCGTGCGGCCGGTGGTGGGATCCGCCAGGGTCAGGCGGCCATCGGCAAAACCGGTCAGGCGGAAGGGGACCTCTCTATCCGCATCCTGCCGCAGCCGCTGCCGAGCCAGCCCGCGCATCGTTGCCCGCAGGAACCCGTTGGTTTCAGGTGCGACGATATCGATGGGGGCGGAGGTGTCGGCCGCGTCAAACACCGCCACACCGCCATTCGGTTGATCCCGAAACAAAAGGTCGCGTGATGCGATCACCGGTGCGGTCACCGGTGCGGTCGGCGCACTGTTGCCGGCGCCTGTCAGCCGTCCCACCGCCGCGGTCACGATGGACAACGTGACCGTCGCGGCCGCGATCATCAGGATACCACGAGGAAACGGGGGCTTACTCATCTCACGCCGCCGCCGGGACGGGGTTGCCGGCGCCGGCCGTGGCAGGAACCGGGATCGAGACCGCCTTGGCGGACTGGGAAGCGGACGCCGCCAGCGCCCGTCCGAGCGTTGTGGCGACCGACGCGGCATCGGAGATCGCACGCAGGCTGGGTTGGGCTTTCGCCAGCTTCCACGGGCGCGTGTGCGGCCACATCACCAGATAGGCGATCCGTTGGTCCGCCAGCAGCGACAGCGCGATGTCACCGGTTCCGTCGGCCCAAACATGAACGCCGGCAGCGCCGATCATCCGAAATGGTATTTGGATCGTGATCGGAAGCGCAATCCCGAAACGAATAATCACCCGCCGCGTCGTGATCGTATAAAGCGTTGTCCTCGCAACAAGCCAGGCGAACAGCACCAGTAGCGCGATGGCCGCCACGCCAAGCGCGCCCAGACGCAACGTGGACACCACGCCCTCCGCCGGGGATGACAATCGGCCCGCGATACCCCACACCGCCAAAGCCACAAAATACCCCGCAACCAGCCTCACCCGCATGGCTCGACGTGCAAAGCTTTCCCAACGCGGTGCGCCCTGCCACAGAATCGTTTCGCCTTCGGGAAGCGGGGCGGGCAGACCGGGTATCGGTTCGTAATCGTGTTCGTTCATAGCCAAGGCTCCACCCGGCTTGCTTCGGCATACAGATGACCGCTGGCGAAGTAGGCCTGGATGCGGTCCTCCTCCCGCAGCGTGACCTGGTCCGGGGAGGCGATGTTTGGGGCATCGGCGAATTGGGAACCGAGCACGGATACGACGAATACAGTGCCCGTGGCATCTACGTTCGCCAGCGGCATGGGCACCAGCACGGACGGCCCGGCCGCCAGGGTGACTTCCAGATAGCGAATGACAGTCTCGGCGCGATCGATCCACAGGTCGGACACGATGCCGCCTACGACGCCGTCAGCCCCGATGGCTTCTTTGCCGCGCGGATCGGGACTTTCGTCATCCAGGAAATGGTCGGTGGCGACGCGTAACGGCACGACCCGGTTGCCGGGGACTTCCTGCATTTGATCGGGTGTGTCAGCCCGCAACGCGGAGGCCGACGGGCCAGCACCAGACAGCATCGGATTGCCGATCGGATGCATCGGCGCACCCGGAAAACCTGCGACCGGTTGCGCATCGAAGGTCGGCTGCGGCGGATCGATGCGTGGTGCGAAGACCGTGGTTCCATTAGGGAGCAGAAAGGTCTTCGGCGACGGCGCCACGGGAAAACCCTGCAAGAAATGCCCCTCGCGCTCGGTGATCAGCGGATAGCCTTCCCGCTTGTCCTCCGTCCGCAGGTAAAATATCAACCCTGCGAAGAACAGCCAGAACGTATACAGCGCGATCTGCGCGACATCGATATATCCTGTGATGGCCCCGGTTTGCATGACAATCACCTTGGAAGACTGAGCGGGTGGTTAAGGCCGAAGCCCGATGAATCGGCCCGCCTTACCAACGGGCCGATGGCGATCAGCGTTGCGAACAGCAGCGCGATTTCGATGTGGTAAACGACTGAATATCCGGTGGCTGGATTGTCCATGGCCTGCCCGAGCACTCCGTTCGTTGCGAGGATGGAGATGCCGTCACGGATAAGGCCTCCAGCAGCGACCGCAGTCCCTGCCGCTGATGCCTGAACAGCACCCCAGACACCCAGGGCCAAACCGATCTGGCCATTTCGGGCGGTGCCCATCGCGGCGGTCAGGGTGCAATGGGCGAACAAACCGGCTCCGAAACCGATGAGCGCGGTGCCAATGGCGAACGACGCGATAGACTGAAGCGGTGCGGCAAAGATGACGAAGCTGAAAGCCGCCAAGCCGGTCACGGCGCCTGTAGCGGCCAGACGGTATGCATCGGCACCTCGGCCGAGCAGTCGGGCGGCGAGGCCAAAGCCGCTCAGGCCGCCGAATGCGAGCAGCGCGCTTAACATCGTCGTGGTCCCGACCGCGAGGTGCAGAACCTGACCGCCATAGGGTTCCAGCAAGATGTCCTGCATGCTGAAGGCGATCGTGCCCATCCCGAGCGCGACGAGGCGTCGTTTCGCGTAGGGTTGCTGTTTGAACTGGCTCCAGGCGTCGTGGAATGTCGGCTGATCCCTGTCGCGGGCCGTCAACGCCGGGTTACGCGCTTCCTGCTTCCACAGCGCCGCGACGTTCAGGATCATGGTCGCCAGCGCGGTGCCTTGAACGACCTGGATCAGCTTTATTTCAGTGAAATTCGCGAGCAAGGCGCCGTAGGTGAGCGCACCGCCGACCATACCGAGCAAGAGCATCATGCACAGCAGTGCGACAACTCGGGGGTGAGACTGTGGGGGGGCGAGGTCGGTCGCCAATGCAAGACCGACTGTCTGGGTCGTGTGCAACCCGGCGCCCACGAGAAGAAACGCCAACGCGGCGCCGATGTGGCCGAAGATCGGCGGTCCGTTACTGTCGCCGGACAGAACGATCAGCGCGAAAGGCATGATCGCCAGGCCGCCGAATTGTATCAGCGTGCCCATCCAAATGTAGGGGACTCTGCGCCAGCCCAGAACGGATTTGTGCGTATCCGAACGAAAACCCACCAATGCCCGAAATGGCGCAAAGACCAGCGGCAGCGAGATCATAACCGCGACCAGCCACGCCGGCACGCCGAGTTCGACGATCATGACACGGTTCAGCGTGCCGATCAGCAGCACCACGGCCAAGCCGACCGAAACCTGGAATAACGATAGGCGCAGCAGCCGGCCGAGTGGCAACTCCGGCGTCGCGGCGTCGGCGAACGGCAAAAAACGTGTGCCGATATGCGTCCATGTGCGGGCGATCTTGCTCACTGGCGGGTTATCTCCAGTGCCTGGGAGATATAGAATCCGCGTGATACACGAAGGGTTCTGCGCGGCGTCCAGTTTGACATGCCTGACTGGATCAACCTGGTAATGGACGCTGGGCGCACCGGTTCAATGGCCGGGGCCCGGTCTGCGCGCGGGAACGCACGACCCACGGCGTGCATGACCGTTAGCGCCGGTGTCCGCGGTGCAAATGTGAACAACACGGAACGGTCGGTTCGCTCCGCCAGGCCCTCCAGCACCCTTACCGTGTCGCGCGGCCGGTAATGGATCAAGGAGTCCATCGCCACCACGTAGTCAAAGCGACCCAGGTCGGGGTTGAGCATATCGCCCACGTGGAACTCGATGCTGCCGCCACCCAGCGCATGCGGCAGGCGCTCCTGAGCCAAACCCACCAATGTGGGTGACAAATCGATCGCGACGACGTTGGCGCCTTTCTTGGCAGCCTCGATCGCCAACGCTCCCGTGCCGCAACCGGCATCCAAAAGACGCACGCCGTGGAGGTCTTGAGGCAACCAGCCCAGCAATGTTCGCCGCATTTCGTCCCGCCCGGCCCGCACCGTCGCCCTGATACTGTTCACCGGGGCGTCGGAGGTCAGGCGCTTCCACGCATCGACCGCCGTACGGTCAAAATACTGCAACAATTCGCCGCGTCTTGTGGCGTAGGTGAGTGTCGGCATCAGTCGAATCCCAACAGATCGAAGATATCCCGGTCTCGCATCGACCGCGTTTCCAGCGGTTCCGTTCCCGCCAGTAGCGAAGCTGCCAAGCGCAGGTACTCGTTCTGCACCGCGACGATCTCGGGTGTCGGGTCCATTTCGAACAACGTCGATTTCTTCAGACGCGATCTACGGATGACGTCCAGGTCCGGGAAGTGGGCCAATGTCTTCAGGCCGGTACGGTCGTTGAACTTGTCGATCTGGTCCGTCCCGGCGCTCCGGTTGACGATGACCCCGGCAAGGCGGACCTCGTAGTTGCGCGCCTTCGCCTGGATGGCGGCGACAATGCGGTTCATCGCGAAAATAGAATCAAAATCATTCGCCGCTACGATCAATGCGCGTCCCGCATGTTGCAACGGCGACGCGAACCCGCCGCACACGACGTCGCCAAGGACATCGAAGATCACCACATCCGTGTCTTCCAGCAGGTGGTGTTCTTTTAACAACTTCACCGTCTGGCCCACCACGTAGCCGCCGCATCCCGTTCCCGCCGGAGGGCCACCCGCCTCAACGCACATGACACCGTTGTAGCCTTGATAAACAAAGTCCTCGACGCGCAATTCTTCCGAATGGAAGTTCACCGTCTCCAGGATATCGATCACGGTTGGAACCAATCGTTTGGTCAACGTGAAGGTCGAATCATGTTTCGGGTCACACCCGATCTGCAGCACACGCTTGCCAAGCTTGGAGAACGCAACTGACAGATTCGACGATGTCGTGCTCTTGCCGATGCCGCCCTTGCCATACACCGCGAAAACCTGAGCGTTGCCGATTTTCAGGTCAGGCTGCATTTGCACCTGAACGCTGCCCTCGCCGTCGCCTCTTACTGGAATTCGCCGGATGACCGTCATGCTGCTACCCCCAACCCGACGCCTTCAAGGCGGTCTTCAAGTTCCTCGCCCGCACGTTGCAGGGCTTCCCGCATCGCTTCACCCGGGGACCAGTATTGCCGCTCGTGCGCCTCTATCAGGCGGTTGGCGATCTTTACCGATGCCGTTGGATTGAGTGCGGCCAGTCGTTCGCGCATGGCCGGGTCCAGAACGAACGTCTCCGACAGTTTTTCGTATACCCAGGGCTGAACTCCGCCTGTCGTGGCCGACCAGCCCAGGGTATTGGTGACGTGGGCTTCGATTTCGCGAACACCTTCATAGCCATGCGACAACAATGCCTCATACCATTTCGGATTCAGTGCTCGGGTGCGGGTCTCTAACGCGACCTGTTCCGATATCGTTCGAACCGTCCCGTCGCCGCGTGTCTGATCCCCGATGTAAACCGCTGCCGCCTGCCCACCGCGCGCCCTGCGCACTGCCCGGCTAATTCCGCCAAGTGTATCGAAATAATGATCCACCGTTATGACGCCCATTTCAAGCGAGTCCAGATTCTGGTAAGTGATATCGACCCTGGCAAGTGCGTGAGACAGGACGGCGTCGTGCCGTTGTGGGCGACCGGTGGCTCCATAAGCGAAACCCTTGCGCTTCAGGTAGGCGTCGGCGAGTTCGTCTTCGTTATTCCAGGTGCCGCTACCCACGAGATTATTGACGTTTGATCCATACGCGCCGTCCGCATTGCCGAAAACGCGAAGAGCGGCATCTTCGATCGACCCACCCTGCTCCGCCTGGAAGGCCAAAGCATGCTTGCGGATGAAGTTCTGCTCCATTGGTTCGTTCGCGGTCGCGGCCAGCAGAGCGGCCTCGGCCAGAAGTTTCGTCTGTAACGGTAGCAAATCGCGGAAGATACCTGACAGCGTGGCGATCACGTCGATACGCGGACGGCCCAGGGTTTCCAGCGGAATCAGGTTCGCACCTGAAACGCGGCCATAACTATCGCAACGCGGTTCGGCGCCGAGCAGCCACAAGACCTGGGCAATAGGGCCGCCCTCTGTCTTCAGATTGTCCGTGCCCCACAGCACCATTGCGACCGTTTCGGGCAGCGCACCAGTTTCGGCCTGATGGCGCGCCAGCAGACGATCAGCTTGCTTGGCACCATCGCGCACCGCGAAAGCACTGGGAATTCGGAATGGATCGAAGCCGTGCAGGTTGCGGCCGGTGGGCAGTACCTCGGTTGTCCGCAATAGATCGCCACCGGGCGCGGGGCGGATATAGCCGCCATCCAGGGCGTGAATGATCGCGGGGATTTCATGGTCCACCGCAAGCAATCCATCCAGCCGCTGACGTTCCGCCGCATCCGTTACGCCCGCGGCGTCGAGCATGGAGGTCCGCTGTTCGTCCTTCAGCCCTTCGCCGACAACGTGCAGCCCGTGCGGGATAAGCGTGTATTCCAGTTCCAGCAATTCGGCCGATAGTCGTTCGGGGTCAGTCGCGGCCAGATCCACTGCCTCCGACTGTGCTCGGATCAATGCCGCCAACTCGTCGTGTTGGCCAGAGTCAGCGTCAGGCGGCATCGAGCGCCAGCGATCCAGGGATGCCTTCAGGTCCAGCAGGCCCCGATACAACCCGGCGTGCGCGACATGTGGCGTCAGGTAACTGATTAACGATGCGCCGGCGCGTCGCTTGGCGATCATGCCCTCGGACGGATTGTTGGAAGCGTATAGGTAAAAGTTTGGCAAATCGCCGATCAGCCGGTCGGGCCAGCACTCGCCGGACATGCCGGCTTGTTTCCCGGGCATGAATTCCAACGCGCCGTGAGTGCCGAAATGCAGCACGGCATCTGCGCCGAACTCCTGGTTGATCCAGCGATAAAAGGCGCAGAAGGCATGGGTGGGGGCGAAACCATGCTCGAACAGCAACCGCATCGGATCACCTTCGTATCCGAAGGCCGGTTGGATGCCGACAAAGACGTTGCCGAAGTGCTCACCCAGAACGAATATCGATGCCCCGTCGGTTTGGTGGCGGCCCGGCGCCGGGCCCCACTGTTTCTCTATGTCCTGCAGCCAGCGTTGCCGGCGGACATGGTCGTCGGCGGACACGCGGGCGGCGACGTTGGCGTTCGCGCCGAACAGGGATGCGTTGCCACCCAGCAAACGGTCGCGCAGGGCGTCGACGCTTGCGGGGACAACGACGTCGTAGCCTGCGTCCTTCATGCCTTTTAGCGTATTAAGCAGTGACGCAAACACGGACAGATACGCGGCCGATCCGACCGTCCCTGCATTGGGCGGAAAATTAAACAGAACGAACGCGATTTTCCGTTCAGCCCGAGCTTTGCGGCGTAACGAAACCAATCGAGAGACCCTGGCGGCCAGCATCGCCGTCCGCTCCGGATGAGGAACCATGTCGCGCCGCCGATCGTCGCCGGACAGTGCCGAACGGCCGCCGAATGTCATCGGGCAAATGGCGCCGTCCAGCTCCGGGATGGCCACCATCATTGTGGCTTCCACCGGCAACAGGCCGCGCGCATCGTCCTTCCATTGTTCCAGGGTTTGGAACTCGACGGGATGGGCGGCAATGTATGGCACATCTAAGCCGGCCAGCAATTCTTCAGCCGCGCGGGCATCATTGTAGGCGGGTCCGCCAACCAGGCTGAAGCCGGTCAGCGAAACCACCGCATCCACGGTGGCCTGACCGTTGCGCGTAAAATAATGTTTGACCGCCTCTCGCTGATCAAGGCCGCTTGCGAAAGCTGGGATTACCTGTAGCCCCTTGGCTTCCAGCGCGCTGATGACCCCGTCGTAGTGCGCCGCATTGCTGGACAGGGCGTAAGATCGCAGCAGCAGGACCCCGACCCGTCCATTTGATCCGACAGACGGAAGTTGTTCGATACGCTCGACGATGCGACCGGTCGCGCGCGGGTGATATAGCCCGACCTCGGGGTAGTCCACCGGTGGCGTAACCCGCAACGATCCTGAGAGATGCGCCCGGTCGCCCGCCGCGTAACGCCCCACCAGCAGACGAAGCATGCCGCCGAGATTTTCCTCTGACCCGGCCAGCCAGTATTGCAGGGCCATGAAGTAGGCTCGCACGTCCTGCGCGGTCCCGGGAATGAATTTCAACAATTTCGGAATTTGCCGCAGCATCTTCATCTGACCGCGCGCATTGGACCCCGTCCCGCTTTTGCCGCGCATGCGTTTCAGCCAGGCGATCGCCCCCGTCGCCTCCGCTGACATATTGAATCGTCCGACGCGGGTCAGCTTTACGACTTCGCCAGCCGACAGCATACAGATCATCGCATCGCACTGGTCCCGCCGAGCCACCAATGCCGGCAAGACAGCCTGAATATGATCTTCAAGAAACAGCATCGTTGCCACGACGATGTCGGCGCGGGCGATATCGTTCGTACAGGCAGTCAACGCGATTGGGTCGCCTCCCCATTCGTCGGCGGCATGCATCGTCACCGTCAAACCGGGCAGTTCCCGCCGCAGTGCGCTTTCGGCTCGGCCCAAGGCCCCGCCGAGGTGACTGTCCATTGTCACCACGACGACCCGAACGGGCGTGCGGTCAGCGGCCGAAATGCGCTTTGGCATCGTACAGCGTTTCCAGGGTAATACCGGTCAAGCCATGATCAGCAGCGAAGCGTTCCGTGTTACGGCGCGCCTTTCCCCTGACAAAGAATGGGATCTTCTTCAGTTCTTTTTCGGCAGCCTGATCCCAGGCAAGCGGCCGGTTTTCGGCCAGATGCGACGCACCGGCTTGGTCGTGAAATTCCGGGTCCTCGCGGAACATGCCCAGCAGATGTTCCTCCAGCCCCATCATCAAAGGATGCACCCAGGTGTCGAAGATCACGTTGGCGCCTTCGAAGCCCATCTGGGGGGAGTAACGCGCCGGGAAATCCTGCACATGCATCGGTGCCGAGATAACCGCGCACGGAATGTTCAGGCGCTTGGCAATATGCCGCTCCATTTGCGAGCCCAAAACAAGTTCCGGCTGCAATTCTGTGATTTTCGCTTCGACTTCGAGGTAGTCGTCGGCGATGGTCGCTTCGATGCCATAACGCGCGGCGGCCTCGCGCACTTCGCGGGCGAACTCTCGTGTATAGGTTCCAAGTCCAACGACGGAGAAACCTAGTTCTTCGGATGCAACTCTTGCTGCGGCAATCGCGTGGGAGGCGTCGCCGAAAACGAACACCCGTTTACCAGTGAGGTAAGTAGAATCGACCGACCTGGAATACCAGGGAAGCCGGGCCCCATCCTCGTCCAATACAGGCGATGGATCGACACCGGCCAACGCTGAAACTTCCGCAATGAAATCACGCGTGGCGCCGACGCCGATCGGAACGGTTTTCACCATTCCCTGACCGAATTGCCGGGAAAGCCAGGATGCTGCCTGCAACCCGGTCTCCGGATACAATACGATGTTGAATGCGGCATGACCGAGCCTGGCGAGGTCGGAGGGTGTGGCACCGAGCGGGGCGATGACGTTTATCGCGATACCGAGACGTGTCAGGAGGCCAACGATCTCTGTGACGTCGTCCCGGTGGCGAAACCCCAGGGCTGTCGGCCCCAGGATGTTGCATCGTGGGCGTGGTCCGGGTTCGGCTTTTACAGCGAAGGCGCGGACTAGCTGGTAAAATGTCTCCGCGGCGCCCCAGTTTTCTTTTTTCTGGTACGCTGGCAGTTCGACTGGCACGACGGGAATTGGAAGACCCAGCGCTCTCGCCAAGCCACCCGGGTCATCCTGGATCAATTCCGCGGTGCAGGAAGCACCGACCAGCAGGGCTTGCGGCTTAAATCTCTCGTATGCCTCGCTGGCCGCTTTCTTGAACAATTCAGCGGTGTCACCGCCAAGATCGCGAGCCTGAAACGTCGTATAGGTCACCGGTGGCCGTTTCGACTGCCGCTCTATCATCGTGAACAGCAGGTCCGCGTATGTATCGCCTTGAGGCGCGTGCAGCACGTAATGCAACCCGTCCATTGCCGTTGCAACCCGCATCGCGCCGACGTGGGGAGGACCTTCGTATGTCCAGAGCGTGAGCTTCATCGCGCTACACCGCCAATCGCATGCGCCGCACCAGCGGACGCGCGAACAATTCGGCGAGATCACCCGCTTGGTCGTAGCCTTGCACCGGCGTAAACAGCAGCTCGATCGACCATTTTGTCGTCAGGCCTTCCGCCTCAAGCGGATTCGCCAGTCCCAGGCCGCAAACAATCAGATCTGGCCGGGCGGCACGGCATCGGTCCAACTGGCGTTCGACGTCCTGGCCCTCGCTCAGCGCAACGGACGCGGGCAATAACGCCAGTTCTTCAGCCAGATGCTGACGATGCAAATACGGCGTCCCGGCCTCGATCACGTTCATTGACAGTTCGCGCGAAACGAACCGGGCCAGGGGAATTTCCAATTGGGAATCCGGGAAGAAAAACATCCGCTTGCCGGCGAGTTCGGCACGATACCGCGCCACGGCCCGCCGCCCGCGTTCCTGCGCCATATCCGTGGCTGCCCGGACGCGCGAAACCCCGATACCGAACGCCCGTGCCGCCGCTTGCAGCCACAGCGTGGTTCCCTCAACGCCCAGCGGAAATGGTGCGGGAATGCGGGCAGCGCCGCGTTCTTCCAACGCGCGCGCGGTGTCCGCCAGAAACGGTTGCGCCAACAGAAACCGCGTCCCCGACCCAACGGCGGGCAGGTCCCTCGCCTGCCGAGGTGGCAGGAACCGCACCGGACCTATGCCCATCGCCGCAAACAATCGAGTGAACTGGTCCTCCACCACATCGGCCAAAGCACCGACGACCAGCAGTCCGGAAGCATCCGTGGCCGGCATAACCGGCACCATCGACGCGAGACAGGCATCCTCCCCCTGAGTGAATGTCGTTTCGATGCCGCTGCCGGAGTAATTCAGCACCCGAACCTCGGGTCCGAACCGCCGCCCAAGCCGCGCCGCCGCCCTCGATAGGTCCAACTTTATGACTTCGGACGGACAGGACCCGACCAGGAACAGCAGCCTGATATCAGGCCGCCGTTGCAGAAGTTGCGTAACAACCGCGTCCAGTTCGTCGTTGGCATCCGCCAATCCGGCCAAATCGCGTTCATCGATGATCGCCGTGGCGAACCGTGGTTCGGCGAAAATCATGACACCAGCAGCGGATTGAATCAGGTGGGCGCAGGTGCGAGATCCCACCACCAGGAAGAACGCGTCATGGATTTTGCGGTGCAGCCAGATAATGCCAGTCAGGCCGCAGAATACCTCGCGCTGGCCCCGTTCCCGCAGTACCGGTCGCTCATCAAGCAATGCGGCGGTGGCCGTCATGAGGTGTGCCCCAGCGCATCGGCACTCGACCACATATGCTCTTGCTGGCGTGCCGCCCGCAGCTTCAGCACGAACTGGGTGGCATTGATCACGTATGACGCATAAGCGGCCAATGCGAGCCACATTTGCCGTTCTGCATCCACCGCGCCGGAAAACAAGGCGATCAAATAGGTCGTATGTAAGGCCAGCACCAGCATACTGACCACGTCTTCCCAAAAAAATGCCGATGCAAACAAGTAACGGCCGAAAACGTCACGCTCCCAGATCGCGCCAGTCACCATAATAATAGGCGCAATTCTACTTAGCTGTGGATTCTAGCCCGAGATAGTTGCTATTTGGAAAATTCGAGCCTAGCTTCCGCCCGCGGTTGTGGAGGTGGGTGTGCAGGCTGAGAGTTTCGAGCGGTTGAAGGT